>WNGH01002404.1_pt1 | contig 24460 bp, 23 predicted proteins | sample 5400631 | NCBI WGS metagenome assembly WNGH01 (sample SAMN13153373, study PRJNA577476) | soil metagenome | isolation source: 115 cm soil or saprolite under Garry oak tree replicate 1 | place: USA:California | collected 2016-06-15
CATAACATCCTCCTTTTTCTGGCTCTCACCAAGCCACGGGGGATGTTATGCCCAAACGGAACGGTCAAACCTTTTCTGGTCTCACTGGTCGAACCAGTGGCTTACCTAAATCTGAGTTAAAAATTAAGCTTTAGGCCGAGCTGGATGACCCGGTTCGGTTCGCCAATGGCGATCACCGTTGCCGAAGACGGCAGCGAAGCCGAGACGCAGCAAGTCCGGGCGAAGATACTGCTTTGAACGCTGGGCGACCCGGACGTCGCGTTGCGGGGATTTTCCCAGTTTGTGTGGTTTAAAACGTTGAAGAACTCCGCCCGAAACTGCAGTTTGAAGCGTTCCGTCAGGCCAAAGTCTTTCAATAGTCCCGAATCCAGGTTCCAGAAATTGGGCCCTTGTACGATGTTGCGACCATTGCCATTCTGTCCCGGCGGCGGAATGCAGAAGAACGTCTGAGTGCTAGTAACGTTGACGCAGTTGAAATTGGGGTCGGTGGGGTTGGTGATGAGTTGTCCCACGTTGTACATTACCGGGCCTTCCACTCCATTCACAAACTGCACGTGGCCCTTGTCCAGCGGCCCCCTTACCTGCGCGAAGCTAACATGCGCTCCATTGGTCGTCAGCGAACCGCTCGTGATGCTGTACGGTTCCCCGCTCTGGTATGCGAAGATGCCGGTGTACGACCAACCCCCGATAATCTGATTCGCCCAGCCCGGCGCGGACGAAGCGAGTTTCTTGCCCTTGCCGATGGGTAATTCGTAAAGCAGATTGGTCAAAAGTACGTGCGTATTGTTGAAGTCCGAGAGCGCCCGATCCAAGCGCCAGTTATGGATGTCCGTCGGCGTGCGGCTATTCGTCGTGCTCAGGCCACCGCCGGTGGCTGCACCGGTCGGGTCGATAGACATGTCGTCAATGGACTTGCTGAAAGTGTAGGAGAAGGACAGGTCCAGCCCTTGCTCGAAGCGCCGCCGGGCGGCGATGAACAAACCGTGGTAGTAAGAATCACCACCAGAATCCTGGAAGAAGATTTGGCCGAACTGAGGATTGGGGCGGAAGAAATTCCTCGGGAGCGCGCTGTTCGCCGCGCTGTTCGGATCCCAAAAGGTACCAGCGCCAGTCAGGCTGTCCACAAAATTGGCAAAATTCCCGATGTTGAATGTGTCGAAGTCGGATGCTCTATTGTTCAGGTTGGAGTTGGCAACTCCCGCAGTGCTGCCCGTTAATTGGAGAAGTAATGCCGGCGTTTGACCGGTCACGCCAACAGGGCAGCCGGTTCCGTCCGCTCTGCAACCAAGCTGCCGGTTGCCCATGGCGATTTTGAACGAATCGAGGAAGCCAGCTCCGTTAACGGAAACCTGGTTCAGATCGTAGGCTCTATAAAGGTGTGTCCCGCGCTTCCCGATGTAGCCGATTTCCGCCACGAAATGCCTCGGAAGCTCGCGCTGAATCGTCAAATCCCATTCGTGAACGGAGGGATTCTTGATGTTCGGATCGAAGGCACCAACAGCCGGAGCGCCGCCTGCAGCCTGTTGCGCGGGCGTCACTGCCACAGAAGGTGTAATGGCTGGAGTCGGAACAGCGGTGGGAAACCCCGTGGAGATTCGGCTGCTGTTCCCGGTGGCGGTAATCCCATTTGGGAGCACACAGCCTGAGGTCGTGGTTGCGGCTCCAGACGAGTTAATCGTCGTTATGCAGTTCAGCAAAAAGCCTGGCATTTTGCCGGCCATTGCTGTTACCTGAAATGTAGAGAGTGTGTCAAAGAGCCAAGAATATCCGGCGCGCACCGAGGTTTTATCGTCGGGCGACCACGCTATCCCTATGCGCGGGCCAACCGCGCCGATGTTGTTATTCTGGAACCAGCGGTCAGCTTTCATATAGGTTACGGCGCCCTGTGAACCGTCAGGGAAGACATTAGGGACGAGAGATTGCTTGGCGTCGTAAGGAGCGGGATTGTATTCCCACCGCACGCCCAAGTTAAGGGTAAGATTCGGCCGCAACTTCCATTCATCCTGCACGTAGGAGTCATACTGGTGTGCGCGCGTGTAGACAGTCGCGAAATTCGTGCTGCCATAGGTATTGCTGGCGAAGTTGGCCAAGAACGCCTGCTGGATACGGCTGGGGATGCCAGCCAATTCGTCGATGGCTTGCTGTAGCCGATTGATGTCCGTTGAATTCGCGCATGTCGGGCAAGTGGCGGCATTGCCCGCCGCCGGAATGTTATTGAATCCTGCCAAACGGTTGCTGCGATTGAACCGGATGATCGGCGTAACAACGCTGCTGCCGAAGAACCCGCGGCTGTCATTGTGTATGTAGAATCGGAAGTTGATTCCCGCCCGAAGTGTGTGCGCCCCGTGAACCCACGTGATGTTGTCCACGAGCTGTGGCGTGGTGATCGCACGTTGTGTGTGTGGCGACAGGCAGTACGGCCCGTCGACGTTCAGCGTCGATCCCAGCACACAGTCGTCAGCCCAGATGGGAACCTTCTGTGGATTCGGAAAGTTGGGATTGGACTCTCCGAAGGTGAATTGAAACGCGAAGCGGTTGAAACCGGCCGTGAATTCGTTCACCAGCGTCGGCGAAAAATTATGTCGGTAGCTGATTGCCAGATTCTTCCCAAGCCGGTTCACTTCACCCAGTGGTGGAAATCCGGGGTACACCTGGGGCCGTGCGTTGAGGAAGTCACCTTGCTTGGTATCGAAAGTATTTTGCAGCCACCGGACAAAGACGCTGTCATTGGGACCAAACGTGTGATCCACTCGCACATAGTAGTTGGGCCCTTTGAATTGAGAAGGCGGGTTCCAGTTGAATCCGGCTTGATTGAGTCCGTCACCCAGGCTGAAAGCGTTGGCAGCCGGAAAGCTGTTCATCAGCGCCAGCACCGCCGGATCTCCGCCGATTCCTTGCGGGTCGTTGGCGAACATATTGTAGCTGTCCACGCAGTTGCCCACGATCGTCGAGCCATTGCACACCGGAACGCCGGGCTTCAGATTGCCATTGGTGTCTACCAGGAGTGGTGAATTGCGTGTGACCGTTGAGCCGCCCACGTTGATTGATCCGCGCACGAACCGGAAAATCCCCGATCGCGCCAGCGACGTGTAGACCGTCGGCGCTCCGAAGCCCGCTATGCCTACGTTGGTGGCCGAGACTGGCTCCGTCTGGTTGATTTGGTTATTCTGAAAGCTGCCGAAGAAAAACGTTTTGTTCTTGATGATCGGGCCGCCCACCGCAAAACCATATTCGTTGAGCTTCAGCTCCGGGCGCTTTTTCCCCTCGTAATTGCTGAACCACTCGTTTGCGTTGTAGTCCGTATTCCGATTGAAATAAAACGCTGACCCGTGGAGAGAGTTGGTGCCGGGCTTGGTAGCCACGATCACGTTTGCGCCGCTGTTCCGTCCTTGTTCAGCCGTGGCGCCCAGCGTGACAGTTCGGAACTCCTCCACATTATCGGGATTCAGCCGCTGAATATTCCCTTGTGGGTTCGGCACCGTCGACTCATTGGCGTCAATGCCGTCAATCGTGACGTTATGCGAGCGGTCACGAGAGCCAAATACGTGTGTACCGGAGCCTGCGCCATTGGTCGTGCGTTGTACCACGCCTGGCTCCAATGTCAGCAGCGCCAGCGGGTTGCGCCCGTTCAGCGGCAGGTCCTGTACCTGTTTCGTATCCATGATATCGCTCACGGTGGCGTTGGACGTTTCCAGGCGCTGATAGTTCGATTCCACTACTTCCACGGACTGCCCGACGGTCCCCAATTTCAAGGTCACGTCCACAACCAGCGGTGTACCAACCGTCAGTATGTTGTGAATGCTGCTAAAGGTTTGGAACCCGGTAAGCGATACGGTGATGCTGTAACTTCCCGGAGTCAGCGATGCGAAGGAATAATTGCCGGAACTTGTCGTGTTTTGACTGAACACTACGCCCGTTTCTTCGTTCTTTGCTTCGACTTTGGCGTTAGCTACGACAGCTCCGGATGCATCTATTACAGCCCCAGTAATCGACGACGTACTGACTTGTGCGGAAAGGGAAAAGACACCCGAGAGCAACCCCAACAGAATTAAGACGGCATACTTCCTCATCACGGAACACCCCCCATCAATGTTTCGCAGCTTGTGGAAAGGTAAAGTAGGCACAACCGAATTGCAACTGAACGCGGCAAGCTGCGAGAGCTCTCGCTTTTTTACTCCGCGAAATCGATTTCGTCAACACCAGGATTCAGGGGTCGCTTGTCTTGACGACAACTTTCAATGGTCGGATGGAAGCTGTGAAGAACGCCCGATAAACGTCACGCGTTTCGGAGTTTGCTGACCATCGCGCGAGGCAATATATATGAACGCCGTATGGGTTTGGAAACACGGTGCCTGACTTTTACGGAGGGGCATAGAAGCGGCGTTCGTGCCCAGCACATTGCGGGCGTATCGTCGGCTACCCTTACCTAATCGCGTTACATCAGAGTTGCCCGTCATCCCCCAGAATTGGTCGCAACCGTTAGTGGAACGTATAACTTCCCAGAACCAAACCTGTCCCTGGCGAATTGGTACGGTGTCAAGGTTCAACGCAATGTAACATTGTTACACCGAAGCAAAACAACAATTCGCCAGCCAGAGGTGCGATGAAGATCACGGGGCATCACACTGATTCGGTGTTCCGCCGCTACGCGATCGTCGACGAAGAACAGAAGCGGCAGGCGCTGGCAAAAACGCAGCAGCACCTTGCCGCTTCAGCGGACCGCAAGGTGGTTCGGATGGGAGAACGAAAGTGAGAACACGGACAATTTACGGACAATCGAGCCATTCACGGACAACGCATGCGGTGTAAGTGCTTGAAAAGATGGTGCGCCCTGGGTGATTCGAACACCCGACCTTCTGGTTCGTAGCCAGACGCTCTATCCAGCTGAGCTAAGGGCGCACGGTTGATTCTAAAGAACTTACTGGAATTCCGGTTGTCCGCTTTTGCATACTCTTTGCATAATCGCAAAACGTTGGCGCTAGGTTTGCCGCTTCTTGCGCTGTTTGGGATGTGGCGGAACGCAGCATTCTTAGCCTCTTAGTTTGGATGGCCGAAACTGCTCTCATTATCAAACAAGCTGGAAATTTTGTCCATCTCGCGAATCGCGGCGGCATGGACGAACTTGATATAATGCGCGGTGGTTGTCGCGAGGTTCGCGTGGCGCAGCATGGCTTTCGCGGCCATCGGGCTGCCCACGTCCGCAAGGGCACTAATCTCCAGTCTCCTTGAATTTGCGAAACGAGAAGAACACGACCAGGTCGCCATGCGGAAGTCTGTTGCGAACGTCTTGCCGGCAGATTCCCCACGAGAGCGGGCCGCCAAACTTGCGCGGCATAGAACGAAGGGTCATCTCCGTTGTCATGGGGCCAGCCCTGCGCTTTCACGACCTTCCTGAACGCAGCGATAGTCGAGCCACAACGAGACATCGATGAGTCATCTGATGTGGCGTGGAATGGAGCGCAGTAAATCTTCGTCGTTAGCAAGCGGCAGTTCTTCCCGCGCGGGCTCTTACTCCCTGCTACGGGATACGTAGTTCAGTGCTCAACCTTGTGGTTGGCCTTCCAGTCTCTTGAAGCGAGAACTCCGGCAGCTTGCTCTTCGGCAAAGACAAAAAGGTGTTACGGTCTGCACCGTGATTGCACAGGGAAAAGAAGGGGTAGCCATTCATTTTTGGTTAGGTTTTTCTTCAAGTTGCCACGGCTTGCGGAATCCCCAGATGAGTCTCGCCACCGCAACGCCGATTAGAAGGACGTAGAGTCCCATTGTCATGTAGTCCATCAGCAGCGGAGCTTTCGGTGCAGCTGCCGCCAACGGCGCTCGGATCGCCCATATAGCTAGAAAATACGCGAACTCGTTCAGTGTCAGCTGTTTTGGGTCCGCACTCTTGGCGACCACCAGAATCCAAGCGACCGCAAGAATACCGAAGAACACGGCGAAAAACTTTGGAAACATTGGACGTTCTAATACCAGGAGAATGCGGCCATCCTTCCAAAAGTCAGGCCTGTAGAGTCGAGCGAATTCCTTGGGGTCTTGTTGAAAGTACTTGCCCCAGTATTCCAGGTCGTTTGCTTTTATGTTTCTGACCATGAGATTGGGTATTTTGGGCAAAACCGTGTAACGGTCGTCCGGAATCCTGAAATACTGCTTCCAGTCGGGTGATGCGACAATCATGAGTTTGATTTGAGCGGCAAGGACATATTTGTCAAATGGATAAAGCCATGGGTCTCCCAAGAGTGGAACGTCCGCCATAGTAGACTTGGGAACGGATTCGGAAAAGGAAGCAGGAGGATGCCTTAATGGAACATTATTGGTCCACCCGCGTGGTGCGAAAACCCCGAGAGAGAATTCGTTCGTGGCGTCAGAAATCTCAAACGGGCTAAAGAATACCTGAACGGGAGCGGAATAGTTCTTACGGATTTCGTGGGTCTCAGGGGATTCATCTATGAACGTAAACAGTGGCGCTCGAACTAGCATGCTCGGGTCTTTCCCCCATACGTACCGAAGGTCGGCTCGCAAGCGAGCCGTCTGGTATGTTTCATCGATAGATTCGAGCACCACCCTGTAGTACTTCACATAAGCGGTAACTTGTCCAGGCGCAGGGATTTCTGTACCCAAGAACCATTGGGTCTGATCCTGGTCCATCTGAGGTTCACGGTGACCCAAGTACACGGCAACAAAGACGAAAGAGACGACGACCAGGAGAACGGCGATTGCTAGAATTTTTCGTCGATGGCCAAGAAGTCTCACGACAAGGCGGAGCTTGTCAGAAATGACGTTCTCGATTTGCGTCCAGGAAGAAGCCGCGGGCATGAACGCATTGTATAGGGGAAAATGCTAGGCCCGTGGTCTAGGAACGCCTAGGTGCTTAATCAGACAAAGTGGGCCGCGGCTGTTTTTTCGGCCAGGACTGCTTGTTGTCCGCCGTCTTCTCAGCTTGCCGGACGTAACTCAAGGGCAAAAAAGGACCTGAGTGCGATTGCCTGACTTGGCTCGGTCAGCCCACTGCTGAGCCGCCTCGTCCGAAAACCACGCGATGTTCTTCCGGACCGAAACAAACGACAATTGCCCCGGCCACAAGCACGATCAGTGCGAACAGGCCCATAGCCCGCCCATAGCTCATGAAGTGAGCCATGCGCGCTTCGAAATACGCGCTGCCGGAAGCAATCAAGACGCCCAGTTGGTAAGCGAAGCCAGGGAAAAAACCCCGTAGGGTATCAGGTGACAGCTCGTTAATGTGGGCTGGAATGACGCCCCAGGCACCCTGCACCATAAATTGCATCAGGAATCCTCCCGCCAGAATCAGCGGAAGATTGGGCGCGAACACCCAAATCGGAATCAGCAAGCAACCCAGAAGCAAAGCTGTCACCATCGCGAGGCGTCGCCCTCTGTAATCGGAAAAATATCCGAACGCTAGGCCGCCGCAGATCGCGCCAACCATGGCAAACGCGGTGACGTCCGAGGTGCGCTGCGGGCTGAAACCGTGCTGGTGCTGCAAGTAGGTGGGGTACATGTCTTGTGTGCCGTGAGAGATGAAGTTCACCATGGCCATCAGCACCACGAGATAGGCAAAGCGCTGCCAGTTTCCGAATATCGCTCGGCGGTAACTCGCCCAATCCGTGCGCGAACGGTGCCAAGCTTCGGGCTCTTTCACTTTTGCGCGGACAAAAAGCGTAAGCAGCGCCGGCAGTCCGCCGACAAAAAACAGCGGGCGCCACCCCCAGTGCGGATAAACAAGGCGGTACGCCCCGGCTGCGAGCAAGAATCCCAGCGCATAGCCTTCCTGCAATAGCCCGGAAATGAGCCCCCGCCATCTCGCAGGGATCGACTCCATGGTGAGCGAAGCTCCCACGCCCCACTCGCCGCCCATGCCGATGCCGTAGAGCAGGCGCAGGAAAAAGAAGGTTCGATAGTCCGGAGCAAGTCCGGACAAGACTTCTATGAGTGAGTAATACAGGATATTGATGACCAGCGGAATGCGGCGCCCATAGCGGTCCGCAAGCAAGCCGAATAGGATGGCCCCGATCCAGCGTGTGGCCAGACTCGCCGCAATAGTTAGCGTCATGGCCGGGAGCGTTTTGCCAAACTCCGCCGCGATGGGCGCCAAAACAAAGGTCAGAACAAAGAAGTCGAACGCATCGAAGGTCCAGCCGAGGAATCCGGCCAGGACTGCATTGTGAGTGCCAGGGCGGACCGGTTCAACAGAATCCACCATCTCAATCCGCGCTCCACTCGTGGGCGCGAGGCATCAGACGTGAAAGCAGCACGGCGCAGATGGCCGCGAGCACCAGCAGCACAAAGCCGAATCCTATTTTCCCTAGAAGCATCTTCCCCGAACCAAACAACGCCAGATACACCATGGCGCAGCCGAGCGCCCAGGATAATAGGTTACGCCCCAGATCCCGCGTTTGCGGGACGTCCTGCACCAATTGCGCGACCGGCCCCCAACCGGCAACATGGGGCCGAACCTTCCGGTAGAATTTCACCAACACGTCTTCCCTTTCCGGCCTGGTCAGGAAGGTTACGGCGATCCACACGAAGGACGTCAGGACCGTGGTAACGAGAGCGTTCTTCGCGAATAGCACCGCTTCGGATCCGGAAAACGGTTTCAGCAAGGAAAGCCCAGCCGTCACGGCAATGGCCGTGGCCATGGCGGCGATTTCGCTCCAGGCATTGATCCGCCACCAATACCAGCGCAAGAGGTACACACCGCCCGTGCCGGCGCCAATGGTCAACACCACCTCCCAGCCCGCGACAATCGAGCCGAGCCGGGCCGAGACGTAGGCCGAAACCACCACGAGAAGCACGGTCGCGAACCGCGAGATCAAAACGTAATGCTTCTCCGTGCCGTCGCGCTTCACGAAGCGGCGATAGAAGTCTGCAACGAGATAGGACGCGCCCCAATTCAGTTGCGTGGCGACTGTGGACATAAACGCCGCCATGAACCCGGCAAACACCACGCCTCGCAGCGCGTGCGGCAAATGTTCCGCAACGATGCGCATGTACGCAGGCTCCGGTTGCGAGAGGCCTGGATACAAAACAATCACTGCCAGCGCGGCCAAAATCCACGGCCAGGGACGCAGCGCGTAATGCGCGACGTTGTACCACAACACAGAAAGCAGGCCGTTACGTTCGTCCCGTGCGCTGAAAATGCGCTGCGCGATGTATCCGCCTCCACCTGGTTCGGCTCCCGGGTACCAAAACGCCCACCACTGCAGGCCGAGATACACCGTGAACGTGATTACGGGAAGGGCCCACATTGCCTGGAAGGTGAAGGGGCGGGAAAAATCAGGGAAGAAAGCGGTGGGATCGGCGGCAGCAGGTCCCGCTGCCGCGCGCATCGCGTCGAGCTTCGCAAGCATGGCGTGCATCCCGCCAACCGCGTCGATCGCGTACCACGCAATGCCGATGACGATGGCCATTTTCAGGACAAACTGAAAGAGATCGGTCCACAACACCCCCCAGAGGCCGCCTAGCGCCACGTAGAATCCGGTGAATGGAATCAGGAAGAAGACGCAAACCCACAGCGAGGTTGCTTCGCTGATTCCCAGGCTGGCGGCCACGATAGCGGTCATGGCTTTTGTGACCCATCCGAGGATCAGGCAGTTCATCAGCAAGCCGAGATAAAGCGCTCGAAAGCCCCGCAAGAATGCGGCGGGCTTTCCCGAGTAGCGCATTTCCGCGAACTGCACGTCGGTCAGGAGCCCAGAGCGGCGCCACAACCGCGCAAAGAGAAACACGGTCATCATGCCCGAAGGCAAAAAGCTCCACCAGAACCAGTTGCCGGCGATGCCGTTTCTGTAGACGAGGCCAGTGACCACTAGCGGCGTGTCCGCGGCAAACGTTGTCGCCACCATGGAAGTCCCCGCCAACCACCAGGAAACGTTGCGGCCCGAGACGAAGTAATCTTCCGTGCTTTTCCCCGAGCGGCTCCGGAAATACAAACCGAGAACCAGCGTGACCAGCAGATAGCCAACGATGGCGGCCCAATCGGCAACAGTGAAAGTCAAAGTGGCGGATCCTTTCCCTATAAGTGCTTGCCAGAACAGTGCGCCGTACTGTATAGCACTTTCCCGGCCCTGTCCCTACCGCCTTCTCGCGCGCTCGGCAATGTGCACTAGCGCGGGGGAAGCCCCGGTGCTTCATTCTTGTGGGGGGCCGGCATGCTGCGCCCCGGTTGGCAGTGAACGCCTTCTCCCGGTCCCTTTTCGGCCAGCTCCCGTGTTGCAACGGGCGTGTTGAAACGGGCGCACCGGAAATCGCGTCAAAGGCTTCGTTGAAGCCTTACTGCGAGGCGGGCGCGCGCACCCCGTGTCCCGGGAATACGCCCGCAACGAGGTTCCCATTCTTAACCACGGGCACTCCGCCTACCAGCACAAACGGAATCCCCTCGGAATATTGCAGCGGCTTTTCGTACGTAGCTCTGTCAATGACTGTGCCGGGATCAAAGACCGTGATGTCCGCGTCGGCGCCCACGCGAATTCTCCCTTTTTCGTTGAATGCGGGCGCACGTTTCTGCAGCCGCTCGGCCGGCATCAACGTCATTTTTTTCAGCGCGGTCATTAAGTCGAGCGCCTTTTCCTCACGCACGTAATGGCCGAGCACACGTGCGTAAGTCCCCGCGGTGCGCGGGTGCCCTTTGCCGTTCAAGAGATGGCCATCGCTGGCAATCATCGTGAGTGGGCTTTCGATGGCGGCATCGATGTTCTCCAGGGTGTTCGAGGGAAGAATAATCATCCCACCCTGTTTGCGGTACCGCAGGAACAAATCGCGTGTCAGATGTTCGGCGGTCGCGGGCCAGAGAAGCGAAGCAAAATAGCTGTCGGGCTCGTTTTCCTTGTGATCGAAAATCGCAGATTGAATGCTGGTCATGCCCATCGTGTAGGGATAGGCTTCGGTGGTCACGTCCATGCCGTGTGAGCGAGCCTCCGAAATCATCTGCAGTTCGTAGGCCACATCGGGTCCCCCGGTGCTCTGGATGTGCACGATGTGCAGCGGCGCACCAGTGATCGCTGCGGCTGCGACGGCTTCCTCAAAGCCGCTGAAGTTTCCCGGAGAGGCCCCGATTCTCGGCGCTCCGCTGCGAATATGAATGTGACAAGACGCGTGATACTTTGCCGCGACGCGAAACACCTGCGTGATCTCCCCATTGGTCGCTGCTTCGGTATAAGCCGGGCCGATGCCCACGGCCAGAGCACCGCTCCTTAGTCCCTTCTCGAGAAGGGACATGATCTGTTCCATTTCCTCCGGTGTTGCTTCGCGGTGAGCCGCATCTCCGCTCGGCAGGAGTCCTCCGGGATCGTGCATCACCGCCATTCGAACGGGAATGTGACCCACGCTGGCGCCATAGTTGATAAGTGCTTTGTCCTCCCGCTCTCCATACCAACGGTCAACATCTGCCACGCCGACTTCCAATTCCAACGCCGTGGTCACGCCGTCGCGGGCCTTCGCCCTGTAGTTCTCGTCATCCTGGCCGTGTTGGTGCAAATCGATGAAGCCGGGTGCAACCACAAGACCCTTGGCATCGATCGTTTGCCTCCCTTGCAATGCCGCGCTGCTGATAGCTCGAATTTTGCCACCGCTGATTCCCACATTGCGCACCGCATCCAGTCCCGATTCAGGATCCATCACTCTTCCGTTTGTGATCGCCACGTCATACGATACTTCCTGCGCGCAAAGCGACCTTGCCCCGCCAAATGCACAGACAAGCGACGCGACGCCGAAACTTGCCAGCAGCATTTTGTTTGTGCTTCCGTCGCGCCGCTCCGCCATCGCTGTACACCATCCTTTGGGATCAAGCCGCCAAGTTTCTTCGCGTTCGAGGGAGGTGTCAAACGATTTCCAAGGGGAGGCATGCTATAGCGGTTTCCGCCCTGCCTCGAAAGTGCTTGGTCGGTTCATCCAGCATGTAAGAAAGAAGGAAATCCCAAGGCGCTTGGTCTCCAAAAGAGTTTCCACTATTACCTGAGGTGCGTCTCTAACACATTGAATCGCAATAGGATAAAGGCAGAAAGAAAAGAAAACCCGGGTCGCGGGGGGGCGACCCGGGTGGGGGGTACTGCCGAGGGGGGCCGGAGGAAACTCTTTCTCAGTGAACGTGGTTTACGGTCAACAGGCAGATTTGGCGCAACTCTTCGTAAGTGAAAAAGGTCTCCTCTTCTTGGCCGGAGACCTCGGTGTGGCCAAAACCGCACTCGCTCGAGAGCCGACTTAGTTCCGGCTCCGAAAGACCCAGGAGCACTGCCGCGCGCCGCCGAGTTACGTATTTGAGTTCTTGTGTTTTCATATGTAGGGGCCTCACGAAGGCAAAAGGACCATGCCGTCTTCCTCCACTGCCAGGATCATGGTCTTGTAAATGTCTACGTCCCAGCCTTCCCCGATGCGCATGCGCACCGTGTCGCCGCCATCTTTCAGCAGCTTTCCTCGCAGCGGCACTTTGATATCGCCCAATGCCACTTGAAGAACAACCGGGTGCCCAATCCAAGCCTTGAACGCGCTTTCCATTCTTTTGACCCCGCACAACTTCAGCGTGACGGATGGAGAATCTCGCACAGGACTGCGGCTCACAATGGTACAGAGAGGGTACGGGACTAGTAAGTTCGTACTGTTTCAATCTGGCTCGTCGAACTACAAAGAATGGAAGGCGAAGTACGTTCGTACTGTTGCCAGAGGGACGGCCGGACCATAGCTCGAAACGGCTGGCGCTGGCATCTTTTGGGAATGACCGAGCGCCAGGATTCCGCGCTGGAGAAGTTGCCCCCCGGTACAGGGACACCGCCCCTGCGGACAGGGATTGGACTGGCTCTCGGTGGGGGTTTTGCTCGCGGATTTGCGCACCTTGGCGTATTAAAAGTCCTCCGGCAACACCAAATAAGCGTCTCGCACATCGCTGGCAGCAGTGTGGGCAGCATCCTTGGCGCCGCCTATGCCAGCGGAGCGCCGCTCGAACGGATCATCGAAGCCTGCCGGAGGCTGCGCTTTCGCGACATCGCTCGTTGGCGCGTGTCTCGCTTGGGTCTGGCCAGCAACCAGCGCCTCGGCGAACTGGTTGAGCGAGTGTTCGGTTCACGCCAGTTCGAGGACCTACGGATTCCCCTGGCCGTGGTGGCGACGGATTTGTCTTCGGGCGAACCTGTGGTTTTTACACAAGGAAATCTGGTCGACGCCATCCGCGCGAGCTGCGCGTTCCCTGGCTTATTTGAGCCAGTCGAGATTGGCACCCGGTGCCTTGCCGACGGCGGCCTTGTCGCGCCGGTGCCAACCGAAGCCGCACGCAGCATGGGGGCGCAAACCGTGATTGGAGTTTCCGTTGGCCTGCAGGACGGCAACCGAGGCGTACCTACAAACATTTTTCAGGTGGTGAGCCGGGCAGTTGGCGCAGCCCAGAAGCATCAACTTGAACTTTGGGAGCGGCAAGCCGATCTGGTGCTTCGCCCAGACGTGCAATCTCTGGCCTGGGACGATTTTGCGCGCGCGGATGAAGCGATTGCGGCTGGGGCCGCGGCCGCACTCCGCGCTCTGCCGCGCATAGAAAAGTTGCTCGAGCGAGGGACGGAAGCGGAATTTCCCTTGGAGGCTCGGTTGTTACTGGAACAGAGAAGTGACATGGAGCTAACGGAGGCCCAGGTATGATTCGTCCGGGCGTACTGCTGGCGGCAATGGGCAGCCTTGTTTTCTTGTGGCACGAATGTGGGCAGGATGCAGGCGTTTTCTGTTACCGTATAGGTTGGGGTGCCGTGGCGGGGCTACGCACACGCGCTCTCGTGCCGGCGTACTCGCGGGCATCATTTCAGTTTTCTGCTTTGAGGAACAGATCGGAGTGCTTGACGCCATCCTTCAGTTCTTCCGTGCGCTGTTCAACCCCGACGGACTCCGAGAACTAATCCGCGCCGGCGGATCCCCCCTTATCTGCACGATTGTTTTTGTCGAAACAGGATTTTTTGTCGGCTTTTTTCTTCCGGGCGATTCGCTGCTCGTCACTGCGGGCATTCTTTCTGCCGGAGGCGTCATTCCGCTGAAGCTGCTGCTTCTCCCAGTCATGCTGTGTGCCATAGTGGGGGACCAGATTGGTTACTGGATTGGACGTTCGGCGGGGGCAGCGCTCTATCGCCGCGAGGACTCTTTCTTTTTCCGTCGCAGCCACCTCGAGCGCGCGCATGATTTTTATGAGAAGTACGGGGGAAGGGCTGTGATTCTGGCACGCTTTGTTCCCATCATTCGGACGTTTTGTCCGCCGGTCGCGGGTGCGGCGAGGATGCCATACGGCCGATACCTGGCGTTTGACATCTTCGGCGGCGTCTTCTGGGTGGGAACGATGATCCTCGGCAGCTATTTTCTCGGTCATCTCATGCCCAAGATCGCCGGGCGCATCCACTACGTTATCGCTGTCGTGATTCTTCTTTCGATCATGCCGGCGATCATCAGCATCTTGCGAGCGCGGCGGCAGCTCAACGTCATCAACGCCAACCGCGCTGCCTCTCTGCCGAGCGCCGAGAAAGAATAACCCGTGCCATCTCCCGACATACGGGCAATTATCTTCGACATTGGCCGGGTCCTGATTCGCGTGAACGTGGCGCACGCGGCCGGCAGCCTCGCCGAGGGGCTATCACTATCACCCGAGGAGATTTGGTCGGCCTTAGAAAAGGATCCGCTTTGGAAGGACTGGCAGGAAGGCCGTATCTCGCCCCGGGACTGGCACCTGCATCTGTCGAAACGCTTGGGAAGCAAGCTCAATTTCGACCAGTTCGTAGAGGTCTGGAACCGGGCCCTAGACCCCGCGCCAATTCATGAAGATGGGTTCCTCGGGAAGTTAGGAAAGCGGTACCGCATGGCGGTGCTTTCCAATACCGACCCGCTGCATGTGGCTTACATGGAAACGACTTACGAGTTTCTACGGCTCTTCCCCGTGCGCATCTACTCCTGCCGCGTGGGTGCCAGCAAACCTGATCCCATCATCTACAAAGAAGCCCTCGAGGCTTGCAAGGTCCGGGCTCAGGAAGCCGTTTACGTGGACGACGTTCCTTCCTATGCCCGGGCAGCCGAGAGGCTGGGTATGCGAGGCATCGTCTTCGAGACGAGGGAGCGGCTTTGGGATAGTTTCCGTGAGTTTGGTATTGACGTTACTTAGGTCCTGGCACGCAAAAAATCCGCTATTGAGCGCGTTTTCACGTAATCTTTGCTAGGTCTAGTACCAGCCCTGTTGCCGACCTCCCAAGCAACCTCCCGTCCTTCTATCAGTTAGCACATTAGGGGACTCCTTTCTTTTGGTGGGGTGCATGCAAGACCTTCTTAACAAGCCGGTAAACCCGGCATTGCCCCCAGGGGCGAGGAGAGAAATTAAACTTATGTCAGAAGATCAGATACTGGATATGAAGGGCGGTTCTTCCTGGCAGCTTCCCGCGATCGTGGTTCTCGGGTTAATTGCACTTGGCGGACTGGCCTTCGGCTGGAGCGCATCGTCCAAATTGGACAGCACCCAGCAGGCAGTGGCATCACAACTGAAGACGACCCAACAGTCGATTCAGCAGGACATGTCCTCCCTGAAAGACCGTTTGGCGCAGGATGAGAAGGCGAATACCGATCTGCAGGGCGATTTGAAGGTGGTCACGGATAAGCTAAAGATCACCCAAGGGCAGTTGAAGAAGGCACGGGCGGAATCCGCAAAGTTGAACGACGAAACGAACCAGAAGGTAACGGCGCTCGACACTTCCGTGCATTCCGAACTGGCCACGAAGGCATCGAGCGATGACGTCAAGTCAGTGGATACCAAGGTTGTCGGCGTTAGGACCGATCTGGATACGACGCGCGAAGACCTGAAGATGGCCAAGAGCGAGATGGGAACCCTGATCGCTCGCAACCACGACGAAATTGACCAACTCAGGCGCTTGGGCGAGCGCGACTACACCGAGTTCACCATTACCGGCAGAAACCGCCCGCAGAAGGTCGCCAATGTGACCGTCGAGCTGAAGGGTATAAACCAAAAGCGGAATCTGTTCAGCGTGGCCATGGTTGTGGAAGACAAGCGCTTTGAGAAGAAGAATCGTGCGATAAACGAACCCATTTTTTTCTACATGACCGGGACGCATATTCCTCAGGAGCTCGTCATCAACAAAGTGTCCAAAGACGCTATCAGCGGATACGTGAGCATCCCGAAGGCAAACTCGCAAGGCACGCCCGGCGCGACGAAGTCTGGTAACTAACCTAAGAGAGAACCCTGGCTCGTCGAGCCAAGTACATCAAAAGCGGGCAGAGGAATTCTGCCCGCTTTTTCTTCCTCCCTCCATAGCCATCCCATTCCGCTAAAATCAGAGCGCCCGACAATGGGAGATTTGCTTGCGCCAAACCGCCAGCGTTCTCTATATAGCGGTCGACCGCCTCGTTCCTGAGCGTGGCAAAGGCATCGCCGGCTTCGATGAATTCACTGCAGCGCTCGACCACGCCGGAGTCCCAGCCGTGTGGCTTACCCGTCGCTCGCGCCTCCAATTCGACGAGCCTCGGCGAAAGCTGGGCCACGCTCACCCATTTATTGGCGAAGACGGATGCGGCGTCTATCTTCCCGAGGACTATTTCCACTTACGTCCGGAATCCGGAAACTTCCGGTCCCGTCCGACCTCGACGCTGCGCCTCGGACGGTTTACTTGCATCCCTTTGGCGGAACCTCTGCCGGCCGCCTCCGATGCTCTGGAATCGCTTTCACAAGAGACGGGAGTGCCGGTCGTGACCTTGCGCTCGCTCTCGGTTCGCGAGTTGGTTCAGAACACGGGTCTGCGCACGCGTGAGGCAGAACTAGCCCGGCAGCGCGACTTTGACGAGTTATTCTTTTTTGCGGGCGCCTCGCCCGCCCAAATTGAGCGCTTCCTGGCGGACGGCCGTAAACAAGGAATCGATTTACGGCAGCACGAGGTCTTCTGGTCGGCTGCCGTTGGCGCGAGCATTCAGCGTTCGATCGCCGCGCTGTCAAGATTATATGACCGGGCGCTGCGCTATCATGCTCCGTCCGTGGCGGTCGCGACCGAAGATCTTGCTCCTAGCCTTTTTCCCTTCTGCGACCGGAGCATTTTGTTAGCTGATCATACCGCTGAGACAGAAACCGACCCCCACAGGCGTTCGCGAGCCCGCAAAATCCGGCTGCTTTCCCGCGACGTTTGGGAGCAAGTGTTGGAAAGCGTCGCTTCCAAAGCGTAACATCCGGAAAAAAATTGCTCACTCGTTAGCAAGTTTGCCTGGCGGGCTTTTGCGCGCGCAAAGAGAAGAACGCCGCAGTTTGAGACAAGGTATGTATTTTCCGCGACATGAGTGGCGTTAGAGAAGGTGCGCGTGTGGCGGTCCGATTGCACGGCTCTTTTGCCGACAGCGACGAGTCCCCAACCACTGTCAGTTTCGTAAGGCTCAGCAGTACTAGGAGAATCCCTACCATGGAATGGATTCGCCGTGCCTTTCGCAGTGAGATTCACGAGTCGCATGTCGGGATCGCTCTCATCCTCTGCCTTCTAGTCATGGCTGCCATGTCTATCGCCCTGCTGTGGCAGGCGCAGATCATTGCCAACCAGCGGGATGCCATCCGCTGGCTCGAACAAGTCAAGCTCGGCAATTGAAACGATCACGGATGTCGATGGCGGTGGAAAAAGGGGCCAAAACAGCGGTGGTCTGGTTACTTTTCACTCTGCCCCTTTCCCTCTTGGAAGGGGCTGTTCCTTGCGGGAATTTCTACATGGATTCGCGATTTCGTGTTGATGACAAAAAGGGGAACCTGGCGGCTCCCCTTTTTGCCAAATTGGCATATCGTTTCGAAAGCGCACCAACAAAATGCGCGTTTTTTCAAACGACTCGCACCGCAAAAGTGGTGCGTTCAGTTTTGGTGCAGCTCTAAGCCCGGTGGAGTCATGTTCCCTCCGGAGCTCGTGGAGCTCACGTCTTTCTTGTACTCCCAGAAATTGCTGGACGCAAGAGAAAAATTAGCGAACCCACCAACTCTCTCGCACCGAGCGGCGGGAGTCTTGTTACTTGATGAAAAGGGTCTCGCGCAGTTGATCGCGACCGACAAAGGATTTCACCGTCCGATAGCGGCCGAAGAGATCCTGGATTTCCCTGTTCTGATAAACCTTCTGCGCCGGGCACAAAACCGGGGTCGGAACCATTTGCAGGGTATTCGCGTCCACAACACGGTAACGCTGGAACCCTTCCGGCTTCTTGTTGTGAAACATCGCGAAAACCACGCCGCCGGGCCGCAGTAATTCCGTGAGGCTCGCCACAATCTGCTTCACCAAAGCTAGCTCGAGATAATCCAAGAGGTCCCAGAGGAGCACGGCATCGAAGGAGCTGCGCGGGTATTGCAAACTTTCTTTCAGAAAGCGCGCGGCCCTCGCGCTGGGAGTCATCTCGAGCGTTTCACCAGCAGCAAAATCCTTTCTCAATCTGGCTTCTTCTTCCGCCAGAAATGTTTTCCAGGCACGAAGAATATCTTCGGAAGAAACTCGGAACCCTCTTGCAATGAAGAAACTCAAGGTCGTCTGCCAAGCGGGCCCCAGATCCAAGAGCGCACCGCGCTCCAAGCCATCCAGATTCCACAAAAGTTCTTTTAGTCCGTTCGAAAGCCGGTTGTATTCCAACTGATCGGGAGCGTGCGGAGTGCTGGCCTGCGGAGAAGCACCGCTAGGAGTGCGCGTCCGGGACGTCGTCAAATGAATCGGCCCGGTATCTTCGCGCTGCACGCCCTGTGTGCTGCCAACCCCGATTCCAAGTTTGTCGAGGAAGCTCATCGTGGCTCAATCCGCCGCCGTTTCAGAACCAAGCGCCGTGGGTTGAGGAGAGGGCTTGGTGCTATTGGTATTAGCCGCAGCTGCCGCCGCAACCGTTTTCGTCTCGGCGGGCCTGTTCACTTCCAACTTCCCTGCTTCCACTTTGCCCCGAAGGGTGGCACCGTCTTCGATGACCAACCGGTTGGTTTGCACTTCGCCGGTAATCTGGCCGGTGCTGCCGATTTGCAGTTTATCCCGGGCGATAACTTTCCCCTCGACCTTGCCCCGGACAATAATTTCACGGGCATTGAGGTCGGCCTTCACGTTTCCGTTCGGCCCAACGGTCAAGCAACAATTCGAGGTGAGGTTCAGTTTTCCTTCGACGAAGCCATCAACGAAAAGGTCTTCGGTTCCCGTTACTTCGCCTTTGACTCGGATTCCCTGACTGATGCTTGCCGCAGCTTTGGGAGAACCTGATAGTGAGTTAGAAGAATCAGAGCTCGGTTGAAACCCGGCAGTTCCTAAGGGACTTTCAGTCATAGTTTGAAACTTTGCATCTTCTTTTCTCCACATCGGACACCTCGACGTCGAAAATGGGGTTCTCGAAGTCGCTCATCGCAGGGCAGGTCCGGAAGCCGCGACCGAGAAGAGTGAACATAATACAGTACTTAGGGACATCCTCCCCGCCGCAAGCGGCGAGGATTCCTACGGCCTCTCGGTTTATTGTCCCGAGATGGCTTCGGTGGGTTCCTCCCACAACCGCCCTACTTCAGCGGAGGACCACGAAGAGGCTTTACTTTTGGGCTGCCCGCCCATAGGTCGTTCGGACACAAGAAATATAGAACAGTTCGGAAGGAAAAGAAAGAGTGGCCTTATATCCTCGGCCTAAAAACGCCGAGGCTTTTCCTGAATAGCTACACCATGGATAGTGGACTTCGTTTGCCCCCTTCTACTATCCCTTGCGAGGCCGAGGATGTTTCTGTTCCATGCCGACGTTCCCAAACGGCTACCATCATTCCGAGGATCTCCCGCATAAACAGTTTGCTGGACTTGCGTTTCTCCCACCAAGCCTCCGGGTCAAAGTCGCCATCACGCGCGCTGGCCACACGCACATCGATGCCGCGTGGGAAGACGTGCCGGAAGATGTACCGGGCGCGGCGGGTGTGGTAGTTGGAGGTGACGACAATGGCGCTGTGCCATTTTCTTGCCTGGACGAACTTTGCCAATGTTTCGGCCTCTTCCAGTGTGCTGTCCCCTTCCTGGGGAACGCGCAAAATCTTGTCTTTGGGTACGCCGCGCTCGATCAAATCGTGTTCCATTAATTCCGTGATTCCGGCACTCGGACGCAACCTCCGTCCACTCGCGACGACGAGCGAAGCCTTGCCTTCCCTGAACAACTCCGCGGCGCGTGTGGCGCGGTCCGCATAGAAATTATCGTCACTCAAAACAATCAAGGCGTCGGCCTTATTGAGAGGATCTTCGACGATCCAGGATTCCGCTATGAAACGAAACATCGGGTGACGCACCAAATAGAAAAAAAAGAGAAAAGTCACGACGCCCAGGGCGACAATCAACTTCATTACGATGCCGCCACTCTCCTGCCCGAAATGTTTCATGAATTAGGATCCAGGGCTCGCAAGTTGGAGGCTGCCTGTTCGGGCAATTCGGGATTGAAGTAAACTTCTTTGATACTGTAAGACTTGCTGCGCTTTTCCAGGATTGGCAGGATCTCGATGTGCCAATGGTAATCGTCCGCGAGCGTCTTCCAATAGCCTGCCATCTCACCCTTCTTGTTCATCGTGCTCGGCGACGTGTGCACCACCAAATGGTAGGCCGGCGCAACTTTTTCCAGGCGGCGCAGGATTCTTCCGAGCAGTGCCGCCAGTTGACGGCGGTTGGAGCCTGGCCGGGGCTGCTCGAAAGTGTGGTTGTGCCGCCGGTGCAGCAGCCAGATCTCGTATGGCACGCGCGAAGCATAAGGGCACAGCGCATAATAATCGCCCTGTACGTCCACGATGCGCTTTCCCTGTTTTTCTTCCTGCCGCACCATGTCGCAGAAAATACAGCGCTCTTTGTCCTTAAACCATTCATGGGCCGAATTCAATTCGTATTTAATGCGGCGGGGTACAAAGATGGTGGCGGTTAGCTGGGAATGGGCATGGGGCCACTCCTCCCCCGCCAGCGCGCCTTGGTTTTTGAACACGCTGATATATTTGAACCGCACGTCCTTCTTTAGATCGGCGATGCGTGAGGCCCACACCCAGAGTACCCGCTCGATCTCTTCATCGCTGAACAGGGACAACCGCCTGTCGTGCTGCGGCGTTTCCACCACGACTTCATGGGCGCCGAGCGCACCCATCTTATCGTACATTCCTTCGGCTAATCGTCCGGGATCGCTCTCGACGTGATACAGCGGATCAGGGTGTGGAACGACTCGTACCTGCCAAGGCCCCGCGGCAGGCCAGATCATGATGGCGGGAACTTTCTCGATCTTTTCCGGCTCTAAGGGACACTGCTCCGCAGTCTCCGCAACAACTTCTCTTTGTCCCAGGATGACCCAACTTTGCGTGATGGGATCTTTGCGAAGTTCCATGCATTATCTTTAGCGGGTATAGCGCGCGGGTGTGGGCCCCTGCTCCAAACGGTGGCGGTCCCAGATTGCTCCTTCGCGAGTGTAATAGGCCATTTCGAAATCCTGGGTTAATTCCAAGGCGTCGGTCGGACAGGCATCTTCACACAGCCCGCAGAACATGCAGCGCGAAGTGTCATAAGTGAAGTGGGTCAGCACTTTTCGGCGGGTAGCATCGTCTCTCAGCCATCCGACAACGATGAGGTTTTCCGGACACGCCAGGGCGCACAGATTGCAGCCAATGCATAGCGTCTCGCCGGTTTCGGGATGGTTGTTGAGACGGGGCGCGCCGCGATAGCGCTCCGCCACCATCGGCCGCTCGAGCGGATACTGTTCGGTGACAATCTCCTTGGGATTCTGCATCCGGAAAGTAACTAGGAGACCTTTAATGAAATCGACTTGAAATAACCGCTCGAGCAGTTCCCTCATAGCATGTAGTTTGTTTCGCTTGTCTGAAATTGTCAAGCAATCCGCTCATCGAATTTGCTACGCCGTCGCGAATACAGGACCTCGAGCGACCGTATGGCGAATCTGCCGCCTGAGTTTTTACCGGAACGAACCCCTTGCATTTTCAGGACGTCTCGCGCAGAGGTTACAGGGTTCGCCGGATTGTTTGTTTCTGCGATTGGAGCGAAAGTTCGGTTGTCAGGCTTCGGTAGACACGGACCCGGGCCAAGTTTCTCGGCCCGGGTCGGAGGACGCAATGCTAGCCTACGACGGAGCAACGCGGCGAAAACGAAGACACCGATTGTACCCTCCTCATAGTATTTCTATCATCGCCATTTGCTACATTTCCCGAGCAACTATTTGAGACGGTTGCACCGATTGCACCATGCTTCGGTGGGAACGCCCCTCGAAGTTGAACACTTGAATCTTGGCGGCACGCCACCGCTTGTCCTTGCGGCATTTGCGCTCAATGGCCTAGTCGTTACATTCCTAGCGGACGTTCTGCTCAAATTACGGATCAGCCGGGAATCTTTATTGCTTTCACGGTGTACGTCATCGCCGTCGAAGAGGTTCATTGGCGCATTCACATCGGTGGATGGCTTCCTTCGTGGCTGCACTCTGGGCGCGAACATCATTTGATCCATCATGATCGTCCTACGGGGCGCTACAACGTGTTTCTCCCGCTGTTCGATTGGCTTCTAGGCACTGCCAAGGATTGACGGATAAGCATTTTTCTTGGCAAAGAAAAAGGCGGCAAGGCTGACCGCGATGCGGCTTTTCGGAAAGTAATTTAGGGCTAAGTCTTTTTTCGAGCGTCGCGTGTTATTCTCACGGCGATGACAGAGTCTGACAATGCCTACATGCAAGAGGCCCTCAACGAGGCCCGCGCTGCGGCTGACGCCGGAGAAGTGCCGATCGGAGCGGTGTTGGTGCACGAAGGCAAAATCATCACGCGCTCGGGGAACCGCACCATCCGGGATTGCGACCCGACGGCGCACGCCGAAATCGTTGTTTTGCGCAAAGCCGCACGGGTTCTCGGCAATTACCGGCTTGCAGAGACGACTCTCTATGTAACCGTTGAGCCGTGCAGTATGTGCGCGGGCGCAATGATTCAAGCGCGCATTCCGCGGCTGGTCTACGGCGCGAATGACCCAAAGGGCGGGGCGGTACGCACTTGCTTCCAAATCCTGTCCGACCCCCGGCTCAACCACCAGGTGGAAGTCACTCTCGGCGTGCTCGCACCCGAATGCGCGGCGGTAATTCAGTCGTTCTTTGCCGAACGGCGCTAGGGGAGAAACAAAGAAGCACCTGGCGCCGAGTGACGCATTGCCGCGCAATCGAAGGCTCTGCTACGATGGGAGCTGCAACCACCCGGGAGAGGTGACTGAGTGGTTTAAAGTACTCGCCTCGAAAGCGAGCGTGCGGGAAACCGTACCGTGGGTTCGAATCCCACCCTCTCCGCCATACCTATTCTTCCCTGCATATTACTGCATTCTTGACTTCTTGCTACCGCCGTGCTACCGTTTTCATCATTTATTTGGGATGGTGTCCAGCATGGCCAGCGTCTACGCAAGGTTCAAAGGCCCCCAGGGATGGGAGTATCAAAGGGTTGGAAAAGGCCGCCCGCCGAAGGGCGCGAAGTTCCATATTCGCTTCACAGACGCACAAGGCAAGCGGTGCTGGAGTCAACCCTTCGATACTCCGCAGCAAGCCCAGGAAAACGCTGATGGCGTGGCCCTGGCTACCCAAGCCGCTGCCCAAGGACTCACCGTCGCTGAATACCAGGACCAGACGAACGCAGGCCGCACACCGATCAAAGTCGCGGTAGAAAGATTCCTCAAGCTCCACCGCAATGATCGGCCAAAGACGGTTAAGCAATACAATCTCGCGCTAACGCACCTACTTGCCAATCTTCCGCGTGGCGTGCGGTTCATCAAGGACCTGGCGACCTCCGATGCGCTCGACACCTACGTGCAAACGCTACAGACCGAAGAGTACGCCGCCAAAACCATCGAGACCCGGATGGGCGTCATCTTCTCGATGTTGAAGGACAACAAGAAGGAAACTGGTGTTGAGTATGCGGCGCAACTCGTCAGCCTGCCGGAACCGTTGCACACGCGGCCCAAAGCCTACGCCGACGACGAGATTCCGAAACTGTTTGGCGTCATGACCGCCGAGGAACGCGTGCGTTACCTATTCTTTTTGCACACCGCCTGCCGCGAACAAGAAGTGCAGTACGCCACGTGGGACGACATTGACTGGAAACATCGCAAATACCATGTGACAGGTGACGGCAAAGAAGATGTCAACTTTGTCCCGAAGCATCACGAGGAACGCTGGATTCCGCTGACCACCGAACTGGTTGAATTGCTCAAGGAGCGGAAAAAGAATCCTCCCCATCGCCGCTGGGTTTTTGTGAATAAGGATGGAGACGCGGAGGGCCACTTCCTCCGCAAGCTCAAGGCCATCGCCAAGCGCGCCGGGCTGAACTGCGGAAACTGCAAAACGACAATCAAGCAGGGGAAATATCATCTGCGGAAGCCCACGGAGGTTACATGTGCCACAAGCCCGGTCTGCGAGAAACACCATCTCCACCGCTTGCGAAAGACCTGTGCGACCCGCTGGCTGCGGAACGGTGTGAACCTGATGG
>WNGH01012378.1_pt1 | contig 24445 bp, 23 predicted proteins | sample 5400631 | NCBI WGS metagenome assembly WNGH01 (sample SAMN13153373, study PRJNA577476) | soil metagenome | isolation source: 115 cm soil or saprolite under Garry oak tree replicate 1 | place: USA:California | collected 2016-06-15
TCGAGCCGCCGGCCCACCCCGGGCGCCACCGAGTTGTCGACCGTCGAATGACACAAGGCGCACGTGATGCCGAGCCGCTGGATGTGCCGGTCGGCGGTGACCTGGGCCTCGACGCCCACGACGGCGTCCCGCCGGAGCAGCTCGACCGTCGTCGCCGGACTGGTGAGATCGGCAGCCGCCAGAAAGCCGGGGGGCAGCTTCGCCCCATCGACCTTGAGACCTACCGCGAGCGCCGTCGCCGGCGACACGCCGGTCTCAATCACCTGGTTCAAGTGCAGCGTGTCGGTCCAGAACGGCTCGTCGCCGAAGGTCCAGTGTCGAAAGATGTACTGGCCTTGGGCGGGGACGTTCAGCGGCGGACCCGCAGCGAGATTTCCGGCGGGCGGGAGCGGGCGACCCGCGGGCGCGACAGCGTCCGGGCTTTCACTGCAGGCGAGGAGGAGCGCCACGAGCGCGACCAAACGCATACGACCTCCTGACGTGATGGGGATTCGGTGGTGAGCTATAACCTATGTACGTAGGTTTTACAATAACTGGTTGTTGTCTTTGACAAGAACCGGTCGTTCGGCGTCATCGTGCGGCAGGAACGCAACACGTGGCGTGTCCGCGACAGCCCGGCGCCTGGCCGGCGTTGGTCGTCGGGGCGAGTGAGCGTTATACTGAGACACCGTGCGGGAATCCGAGCTCGAGCGTCAGATCGCGGCGATCGCCTTGTTGCACGACCCCATGCGGAGGGGTCTTTATCGCTATGTCCGGGGTCGGCGGCGGGACGTGAGCCGCGACGAGGCGGCGCGCGCGCTCGGGGTGTCGCGCAACCTGGCCGCGTTCCATCTCGACAAGCTTGTCGCGCAGAACCTGCTCGACACGAGCTACCGCCGGCTAACGGGGCGTCGGGGGCCGGGGGCTGGCCGGCCGGCCAAGCTGTACCGCTGCTCGGACCGGCAGCTCGACTTCACGCTTCCCCCGCGCCGCTATGCGCTCGCCGGACGCCTGCTCGCGTTGGCGATCACCACGGCACGCTCCGCGGGGAGCGAGCGGACCCTGGGGCGAGTCGCCGCGGACGTCGGCCGGCGTGCCGGGTCGGATGCGCGGCGCGCGCGGAGTGGGGGACGAGGGGAGCGGGAGCGGCGCCCCATCGCGACGCTGGTCGACGTCCTCGACGCGTGGGGATACGAGCCGACCGAGCCGAGAGGGGGCATCCTGCTGGGCAATTGCCCCTTCGACGCGCTCGCGAAGGCCTGCCGGCCGCTCGTGTGTAAGATGAACCTCGCGCTGCTTCGGGGCGTGCTCAAGGGGGTTGGCGCGCGGAACCTGAACGCCGAGCTCCGGCCTCAGCCCGGGTCATGTTGCGTCGTCTTCGACCGTGCGACCCGCGCGCGGCGCTAGAACGCCACGCGTCTTGTTGCCGCCGGAGTCTTCCCTAGCGAGCCGGTACAAGTGCCGGCCCCGTTCGAATCGCCGCTGGCGCATCGACTCACCTCGCGTACATTAGGCCCCTTCGCGCGGAAGGGCGCCCCATGATCCTCGGCATGAGCATCGCGACGTTCACCCTGGTCCACACCGTATTGAGTCTGGTCGGGATCGTCGCGGGCCTCGTCACGGCGGGGGCCATCGCCACGGGGACGCGACTCGACCGGTGGGCCGCCGTCTTCCTGGTCACCACGGTCCTGACGAGCGTGACCGGTTTCGGCTTTCCCTTCGACAAGCTTCTGCCGTCCCACATCGTGGGGATCGTGTCGCTGGTGGTCCTCCTGGCCGTGATCGTCGCGGACTATGTCAAACACCTGGCTGGAACGTGGCGCACGATCTACGCGGTCGGCGTCGTGCTCGCCACCTATCTGAACACCTTCGTCCTGGTCGCGCAGCTGTTCAAGCGCATTCCGGTCCTGTTCCTCCTCGCGCCGACCCAATCGGAGCCGCCGTTTGCCCTCACGCAGGGGCTCGTGGTGCTCCTGTTCGTCTGGCTGGGGGTCGGGGCGGTCAGGAGGGCCCGCCCCGGGGTTGGCCGACCGATCGCTTGAAGCCTTATCTGATTACGTCCGGCGTCCTGTTTGGCCTCATCGCGGCCGCCCACCTGTGGGAGGTCATCGACCGGGGGCGCCTCCTGGCCCTTGACCTCCTCGTCTTTGCGGTGAGCGGCACGTTGTGTTTCTGGGCGTTGTGGCTGCTTCGCAAGCCGGCGGGGTCGCCCTAGACCCGACGGAGCGGCGCCAGCGCCTCCCCATACCGAGCGAATCCGGAGCGCCGCAGCGCGAGCCAACCAATCCCCAGCCCGGCGCAGGCAATCAGCGCGTTCGTCACGTCGAAATAGCGATCCGCGAGCACGACGTGCCCCGCCTCGATCCCCCAGGCCAGCCAGACCGCCGGCCAGAGGTGCGACCAGCGCCCCCGGAGGCGCAACGGCCAGACGGCGAGCAGGCAGCCGAGGGGGAAGAAGAGCAGGAACTGCTGCGCGACGTGCAGCGCACTGAAGACGTCCACTCGCTGCGTCAGCGACGCGAGCGGCACGAAGTGGGCCGGGGTGAGCTGTTGGGCGATCGCGTCGAGGTCCGTCTGCGGCAGGAACGGTCGCCACCCCCACGCGACGAGCAGCACTGCGTAGGCCGCGATGACCGCGAGGGCCCGTGTCTCGCCACGAAGCGTTTGCGAGAGCAATGCGAGCCGACGCTTCGCCCACCAGGCGCCGGCACCCAGGGCCAGCGTGTGAGTCGCGGCCGCCTCCCACCGGATCGACTGCCCGAACATGCCGTGAACGAGCTCGGCCCCGAACGCGCACGCCGCGCCGGCGGCCGCCACGGGCTGCCACGTCTGGCGCGCCGAGCGCCCGCGCTCGGTCAGCAGCATGACGACGAGAAACCCGGCGGGCGCGAACAGTAACAAGTCGGACCATGGCACCGCCCCCAGGCGCAGCGGCAGAGCCAGCGCCAGCGCCCCGCGAAACCGGTCGAGCGGCCCTCCGCTCAGCAACTGCAGCTGAGTCGATCGGAACAGCGGCGTCAGCGCCTCGCACAGGACCGCCAGGGTGTACGCGCCCGTCAGGAGAAACGTCGGCACACCGAGGTAGGAGCGCGCACCCCTCGCGCGGTGCAGCGCAGCGAGAAACAGCGCCACGACCACAGCCCCCGCGAACGCGCCCAGGGTGTTGGTCGTCACGTCCACGATGCTCGCGGTGCGGATGGGCGAGAAGACCTGCAGCCCCTCTACAGTCACGCTCAGCCCGAACCCGACCAGCGTCGCCCGCTCGATCTCCGCGCCCACTCTGCCGGAGAGGGACGACATGACCCACGTGACACCGAGCCCGCCGAACAAGACCGTGTTGCGCAACCCGTCAATCGCGTCCCGCCAACCCAGGGACGGTGTGAACGCCCGAGCCAGCCGGTCGGCGGCGGCGGTGAGATCCGGGGAGAAGTGGAGCTCTGTCAGCGTGGCGAGCAGGATAATCGCCATGTAGGCCAGACGGGCAGCGAGGAAGCGGGCTCGTGGAGTCATGACGGGGATTGGGAGTAGTCTAGAGCGCCAGCGCGACTCCCACGCGCGCCACGGTCCCCTGAATCGCCGCGTCAATCTCCCCGGTCCCGCCCGGGTTCGTCCTCCGGCTGATCCGCTGGAACGTGTAGCCCGCTGTGCCGTTCAGGCGCCCCGCCAAACGGACGTCCAGGCCCAGCCCCAGGTCGATCGAGAACCCGGCGTGGCCGCCGCCCGAGAACTTCGGCGCGGCCAGATAGTTGGCGCGAAACAGCACGGTCGCCCCCGGCCCGATCTCGTAGAACGACCGCGCCCCGATGCGCACCGCCCCCACGGACTGCGCGTCGAGCTCCGGGTCCGCGCTGCGCCGGATGAAACCCGCCTCGACGCTCGCGTACGTCGCAAGGTCATAGCCGACCCATGCGTCCACTTCCGTCGCCGTAAAACCGCTGGTCGCGGCGCTGCCGCTCGTGGGGTCGAGCGTCAGACGCACGACGCTCGCCTCGGCCGAGAGCTTCCGGTAGCGCGCGGACAGCGCACCGCCGAACCCGGTGCCCTGATAGCGGAGTCCCGCGGCCACCTCGCGATAGCTCGCCAGCGCGAGCTGCGGTCCGACCGTCACCGCGAGCCCTTGGGCCGGAGCCGCGGGGGAAGCCAGGACGAGCAGCGCAAGCCCCGCGACCGTGCGGCTCATCGGGGCCCAGCTCCGCCCGGCTTGGACAGCGGCACCAGCGTGAGCTGCACCTGCTGACGCCGGGCCACATTTTCCTTCGCAATATCCTGATTACGCCGCGCGATCTGATCGCGCAGCAGACGATTGTAAAGGATATTGGCCGCGGCGGGCCGCGGGGCGGGCTTGCGCAGGGTCATCACGAAACCCGTGACCAGCGCCGCGCCCCCCACCACTGCGAGCTCGCGCTTGGAGCTCGACCCGAGACTCGAGCTCTCGAGCCCCAGCGTCCCGACCAACGCACCCCCTGTATAGAGGAAAGCGAGCCCCAAAGGACGCCAGCTCTGTGGCGGCACCTCCGTCTCGGGGAGGTACTGGTAGCCGGGCAGGCTCGTGAGCGACGGCAACGTATCCACGCTGCCGTGGCTCACCCGGATCGCCTGCGAGGCGGAAGAGGTGTTCTGCCCCAGCCGCGCCTCGACGACCACGGTGTAATTCCCCGCCGGTAACGGGTCGCCGTTCGCAAGCCGGGCCGGCCAGCTCAAGTTCACCTGGCCGTTCCATGCGCCCGAGTCGATCACGTAGCTCCCCGCTCCCGCCCCACCGATCGCCCGCGTCACGACCCGCGCCGGTTGGGTAACGGTGAACCGGATCGGCACCGCCCCGCGCCCCCCGACAAAGCTGGTGCTGTCGATGCGCAGCTGACGCACCAGCAGCACCTGACGCAGCGCCACGTCGAACGCGCTGTACGCCTTGGGAGAAACGCGGTTCGGGTCGAGTTGTCGCTCCGGATCGATCAGGACGACCTGTTTGAACGCGTCCACGGCCTTGAGGATCGAGTCCAGGGCGCCGTACGTGAAGCCGAGCAGCTCGTACGCCCGCGCCCGCTCGGCTCCGGTCAGCCGCTCGCGCAGTGCGGCTCGGGCGAGCGACACCACCTGACGATACTCGAGGTTGTCGTACGCCTGCTGCGCGCGGCGCAGCGTGGCGTTCTGAACCGCCTGCGCCGTTCCGGCCGCGGGCGCGGCGACCCCTGCCAGCAGGACGAGAGCACAGAGGTGCCGGGTCATGCGGCTCACTCCGGGAGCAGGCTGTAGCGCTTGCGGACCGTGTTGGTCGCGTCCACATGCACGGTCTCGCTGATCGTCTTGAATCCGGCGTGCTCGAGGCGGATCGTGTGGCGGCCGGGCTTCACGGCGTATTCGACCAGCGGCGTCTGACCGGCATCGACGCCGTCGATGTAAACCTCGCCGAACGGGTCAGCGGCGATGGTCAGGAAGCCCTGGGCCTCGGCCACGGGCGCCTGCTCCCGCAGCTTCGCCGGCGGGGAGCGGCGCGTCGCCGGTACGCGAACCGTGTCTTGAATCCTTACCGTGTCGATGGAGTGAGCGGGGAGCGGGGAGCGGGGAGCAGTCTCTTCGCGTCCCAGCAGCAGATACGCTCCCGCGCCCGCGGCCACCACCACGAAACCGATCAGGGCGGGAGCTCGCGACCGAGGCTTGCGCGATTTCGCGGCGGGAAGCGGCGTCGTCGGCGCACCCGTGATCTCCGTGGGTGCATTGGCGGTGGCCCGGGAGCGGGGCCGAGCGGCGCCTCGGGCCTTGGCGGGCGAGGCGACCGGCTGTTCCGGCCAGACGGCGGTGGCGAAGTCCTCCATGGTGGGAAAGCGCTGGTCGGGCTCCTTGGCCAGGGCCCGCGAGATGGCGACCGTGAGCGCGCCGGGGATACCGGGCCGCTTGGTGCTCGCGAGCGGGGGCTCTTCGTAGATGTGCTTGTAGATGATGGTATGCACCGAGTCGCCGCCGAACGGCAGCTCCGCGGTGATCATGCGGTAGCCGACCACACCCAGGGAGTACTGGTCGGCGCGGCCATCCACTGGGGCGCCCTTCGCTTGCTCCGGCGCCATGTAGTGCGGCGTGCCGATGATCATTCCCGTCGCGGTGAACCCCGTGGCGGCCTGGAGCGCCTTCGAGATCCCGAAGTCGGTGAGCATCACGCGGCCATCGTGATCGAACATGATGTTGGCGGGCTTCACGTCGCGGTGCACGACGCCGCGTTGATGGGCGTGCCCCAGAGCGCAGGCCGCTTCCCAGAGAATCCGTTGGATCTCGGGTACGGGGAGCGGCTCCTTCTTGTCGAGCAGGTCCTCGAGCGACGTGCCCGAGATGTACTTCATGACGAAGTAATTGAGCCCGCCCTCACTCTCGACGCGGTAGATCGGAATGATGTTGGGGTGGTCGAGCTTGGCGGCGGTCTTGGCCTCCTGCTGGAAGCGGCGCACGACCTGGTCGTCCTGGGCGACGTCGGGCGGCAGCACCTTGATCGCGACCTCCCGCTCGAGCGTGAGATCGTGCGCCAGGAACACCTGGCCCATTCCCCCCTTACCCAGCAAGCGCTCGATCCGGTACTTGCCCTCGATGATGCGCTGTAGCCGCCCGCGAACGATGTCGACGCTGCTGGTACTGGTGGGCCCGTCCCCGCCCGACACGTCCGCGCCGCAGGACGAGCAGAACTTGCTGTGCTCCGGGATCGGCGTGTGGCAGCGGAAGCATTCGAGCACGCCGTTGGTCATCGGCGGCGGCTCGGGACAACGGGGGATCGAGCTCCAGCCGCCGACGTGCGTCGGCGGCGTGGCGCGGACCGGGTCGTAGCGGGTGGCGACGGCCAAGGCGGAGTGTTACAGGTTCCTGGTGGCAACACCGGGATGTAGCCGACGCAGACCTCGTACATTGTCGCCGTCCCCGCGAAGTCTACAACTGCCAGGTAATAGTCCCCCGTGGCCAGCGCAGGCCTCAGGTCGGCGTCCGAGCCCGCGGTCGTATCAGCGGCGATCACCTGGACGAGCGTATCGCCCGGTTGAGGAACCTTCGTGACATAGATATCGAGGTCCTTGAGGGAGTCCGGGTGCACGCCCGGGAATGCGTGCAGCCGCACCTGCGCTGTCGTGCCGAGCCCCTGGTTCGTGTAATGGAAGCGTATCCAGTCGACATCGTGCGGATTCTCGATCGCCAACGTGTCGCGGAAGGTCGGGGCCGGAATCGTGTCACGGAGGTCCGCGGCGTTGCACGAGTTGTCGTCCTCGTGCGCGTCGGCCGGCAGCTCGCTGGCGTAGCCGTCGAGTACCGCCATCCCGTAGCTCGCCGCCTGTCTGTAGATGGTGATCGCGTGCAGCGCGCCCGCCGACGCGTTTTTGAACGCCACGATGGTGGAATCGCCATTCGCTTCGTGGGGCGCGAAACCGCGGCCGTGGCAGGCGTGGGAGGCCGGGCCGAACGTCCAGGAGTCGGGGCCGAGCGCGTAGGTCGTCCCGGTCCATGCGAGCGAGTCGGTCACGAACGTCGAGAACGTGCCGTGCACCGCCGGCGCGGTGAGAATGATCGTCAGATCGCGCGCCGTCGAGTGGCCAAACCGGTACCAATCGACCCCGAGCGTGTCGCCGCGCTTCAACGGCTCGAAGAAGAGTGCCGGGTTGTAGACCAGGAGCAGATTGTAGGCCGTCCCCGGGTAGGGGAACGGCCGCGGCCCATCGAGGTCGAACCGGTGAGGTCCCGTCTCATTTGGCTCGTACACGTCACGTTTGATCACGTGCGTCGAGTCCGCGCTCGTCGTGACGATCCCGTTGCCAATGAACGTGATCCGGTCGGATTCGGCCGGCGGCGGGATCCAGAACTTCTGCTGACCGTAGCCGGTGGTGTCGTGTTGTGCCGAGAACGGATACGGGTAGAGGAAGAACGCACCTTTCATCGAGGCCAACACGACTTTGTCGGCGCCGGGGCCGAAGACGGTCACGACTTGACCGTAGCGCGTCGTATCAGGAACCACGCTGTCGATTTCGAGTGGCGCCGTCACGCGCAGCGTGTCCTCCCCGAGCAGGGCGCCCTTATCGAAGTTCGCGGCGGCCGCTCGGATCAGCGCGACGCCGCTGAACAGAATGCGCACGGGCGTGATGCTCACGTGCACCGACGAGTCGCGCTCCGTCGGGTAGGCGCACGTCCCGACGATCACGGAACCGACGAGCAGCGTCAGGACGGCAACCGCGCGACTGGGTCGCATGCACTCGAGTCCGGCGGAGGTGGGAGTCAATGTAATAACGGCCGGCCCGGACACCCAAATGATCCGCCGCCCTTAGAGGCGCCCCCGCCGTTTCAGATCGACGTACTTGGCCACGACCGCTTCGGCGGCGCGGTCGGGCGGTACGTCGAGCACCAGCACACCGGCGCGCCGCATGCGCCCCAGCGCCTCTTCTCGGGCACGTAGCAGCTCCTCGGCCGCCGCTTTGCGAAACGCGTCCTGCGCGACGGCGGGCCGCAGCGACGCCACGGCGTTCAGCTCGGGGTTCTGGAGCGTGACCGCGAGCGGCAGGTGGCGCGGCCGGAGCGAAGCGACGTTCGCCACGAGCGCGTCGGATGCGAACCGATCGATCACGTCGCTGAAGAGCACCGTGAGGGCGCGCTTGCGGTTGTGCGCCGCGAGGTAGCGGAACGCGCCCGGATAGTCAGGCTCGACCAGCTGCGGCTCCACCCGGGCGAGGACGTCGAGCACGCGCCTCAGCGCCAGCCGACCGCGTTGCGGCGCCACGAAGTGCTGCACACCGTCGGCGAAGGCCATGACCCCGACGTTGTCGTCGTGCTGGACCGCGGTGTAAGACAACTCGAGCGCCGCCCGCACCACATAGTCGAGGCGTGACACACCCGCCGCCTCGGCAGTCATGAGTCGCCCCAGATCGAGCACCAGCAACACGTGCTGCCTGCGCTCGGCTTCGTACTGGCGCGTGATGACTTTGCCGCGGCGGGCCGTGGCTTTCCAGTCGATGTGCCGCAAGTCGTCGCCCGGCCCCCACTCGCGCAGCGATTCGAACAGCCGACCCTCACCCAGCCGGCGGAGCGGCGTGATCCCCTGCTCGTGGCGTCGCTGTGCCCGTGCTACCGACGCGCGCAAGCGCACCGTCACGAGCGGCGGGTACACGGCGGCATCCCAGGGAATCGTGATGACCGCCCGGCGACGGCCCAAGCCGAGCGGCCCGATCGAGTCCACCGCAAATCCGCTCCCCGCCTGCTCGCGGCCGCGCCGCACGGGGTGCACCGACACCGCCTCGCGCATCTCACCGTGCGGCGGCACGGTTACGGAGTGAGGCGGTTGCGTGCCCCCGAGCAAGGCGGGACGCACCTCACGGACGTGCAGGCGCGCCCGGCGCTTGGTCGCGTTCACCCAGCGATAGGACACGTCGCCCGCGCGGCCCACCGAGAATGCCGGCGGCGCGTCGCGGAAGACGCTCAGGTTCGGCGCGCGGGGCGGTGTCGCCAGTACGGCATCCAGCCAGACGGCCGCGACGAGCAGGGCATCGGCAACGAGCATCGCGTCGAGCGCCCACGGGAAACGAAAACCCAAGACGCCCAGCAGCGCGACGGCGGCGCCGGCCGCCAGGCCGCGCCGGGTCCATAGAATGCCGGCCCACCGGCCGACGAGATACCACACGCCCCAGAATCCGGCGACAGGGACGACGTACGCCAGCCACTGAAGCAGGGTCACGCGGTGGGCACGTCCGTCTTGTCGAGGATCGCCTTCAGGGCGACGTCCGGCGTCACCCCCTCGAGCTCGAGCTCGGGGGCGACGCTCACCCGGTGACGGAGCACGGCGGGCGCCAGCCCTTTCACGTCGTCGGGGATCACGAATTCGCGTCCGTCGAGCAGCGCGGCCGCGCGCGCCGCCTTGAGGAGCGACACCCCCGCGCGTGGACTGGCCCCCAACGTCAGCGAGGCCGCCGCCCGCGTGGCGCGGACGATTCCCGTGATGTAGGCGGCGATCTGAGACTCGACGCGCACCGCCTCGACGGCCACACGCAGTCGCTCCAGGCCGGCCGCGTCCGTCACGCGCGTCACGCCGTACGTCGCCGGTCGATCCGCCTCGAATCCCGCCACCGTGCGCGCCAGGATCCCCTGCTCGTGCACCGCGTCGGGATAACCCACGAGCACCTTCATCATGAAACGATCCAGCTCGGCCTCCGGCAGGGGGTAGGTACCCTCGAACTCCACGGGGTTCTGCGTGGCGAAGACGGTGAAGGTCGCGGACAGGGGGTACCCGGTGCCGTCCACCGTAACGGTGCGCTCCTGCATCGCCTCGAGCAGCGCCGCCTGCGTCTTCGCCGGCGCGCGGTTGATCTCGTCCGCGAGCACGAGATCGGCGAAGATCGGCCCCGGCCGGAAGGTGAAGTCGCGGGCGCCGGTGAGCAGCGTCACGCCGGTGATGTCCGCGGGCATCAAGTCGGGGGTGAACTGGATGCGCTGGAACTTGACGTCCAGCGCGAGCGACAGGGTGCGCACGAGCAGCGTCTTGGCGGTGCCGGGTACGCCCTCGAGCAGGACATGCCCCCGAGCCAGCAGGCACACCACGGCCTCGCGCGTGGCCGCGGCTTGTCCCAACACCACGCGATCCAGCACCTCTACGACCCGGCGCGCGTCGTCTGCGGGCGAAGCTCCTCCCACACGTCCTCCAAGGCTTGGGCGGCCACGAGCGCGCGCTCGGTGCCGCCGGGTTGGGTCTGGGCCTGCTGCAGGCGACGGACGGCATCGCGCGCGCGCGTCGTCGGCAGCGCCAGCTCGAGCGCGCTGAGCCACGCCCGCTGCTCATCGGGCGGCACGATGCCTGCCCGCCCGAGTCGCCGTCGCAGTCCAGCCACGATCAACGCTACCGCGGTGTCGACCCCGCCCGCGCCCTGGAGGCTCACCGCGAGCGCCTCGACATGCTCGAGCGGAGAACGGCGCCGCCGATCGATGACCGAGCGCGCCGGTCCGAACCGGATCGCCGCGACCGCGAGGGCCACGAGACCCACCGCGCCCAGCTGTAGCAGTGCCCAGCCCGCCGGCGTGCGCGCGAGCCAGTCGAGCACCGCCCCCTCCAGCGATCCGCCGCGGCCGAACCCCTGGTGGTACTCATCCCAGGTGACCCGCCCCCGCCCGCGCCCCCGCCCCCGCGTGTCCGGCGTGAGCAGCGGCACCATGAAGGGGGGGACGTCCGTGGTTCGCCAAGCGCGATTGCGAAAGTACCCGGGGTCCGCGGCCAGCGTCACCAGCCCGCCACCAGGGTAGCGGAGCCGAAGAATCACCGGCTTCCCGTGCTCGGTCCGGAGCAGCGTGTCCTCGGTCGGGACCGCCAAGCTGCCGCATCCGGATTCGCGGTCGAGATTGCGGCGTACGCGACGTCTCGTGTCGTGGCCCTGCACCGCGAGCAGCGAATCGAGCGGGCGGAGCACGGCTGTGACTGAGGGGAGTTCGAGGGCCGGGACCGGTTGCTGCACGGGCTGGCTATCCCCCGCGTAGCCTTTCAGGAACGCCGGGTGCGCGTCCCATCCGGCGCAGTGCGTGATCCCCCCGCCGTCGCCCGCGGCGAGCACCTCCCCACCGGACCGAACATACCGGACCACCTGCTCCAGCTCGGCCGCCGTCAGATCATCCGGCGGATCGAGGATCACGAGGAGCGCCGGAGGCCGCCGCACGCGGGTAAGGTCGTAGAGGGGAGTGCGGCGCCGCTCGACGGGCCGGCCAAGGTGCTGCAGCACGTCATATACCGCTTTCGCGCCGTCCGGCCCCGCGCGAAAGGCGGACGGGGTTCCGCCTTCGGCCCCGCCCAACGCATTCCGCAGCCCCGCGACGGTCGCCGCCGCGACCGCCAGCGCGAACAGCGCGACGAGGTGCGCCGCAGCCCCGAATTCGTCGTACGCGCGAGCGTCGCAGGGCTCGGCGCCGAACACATGGCGATACAAGCGTTCCACCAGACCGACGAATGACGCCCGGGCCTCGGCGTCGAGCCGCGCCTCGCCGATGTACTCGGCCGGCGTTTTCGACGGATCGAACTGCACGGCGCGGGCGCGCTCCAGCTCCAGCAGCAACGCGATGAACCGATAGGCCAACGCTTCGCTGTACCGGCCGGCGCCCGCCAGGGCGTCGGCCCGTTCGCGGTAGGCGCGGGCGTCCTCCAGCCGCATGCCGGTGGGAGTCGTCGATGCGCGCAGCGGCCGCACCGTCGCCCGGTAGATGCGCCAGGCCACGTATGCGAAGTGCGCGAGGACGCCGAGCAGCGCCACGACGGCGACCCAGAAGATCACGCGCGCGAGGATGGGATGGCTCGTGTCGAGCGACGCGAGGGCGGACATCAGCTTCCGCCACCAGTCCACCAGCCATTGCAGCAGGTGGGACCGCTCGGCCCATTGGTACTCGGATCGGGCGAACACCTCTCGAACCGCTCGCCGCACGGAATCCGGCGGCACGCCCTGCACGCCTACGAGGAGCGACATGGTCACGGCTGCGTCGGCCGTCGGCGCGGCGGCGCAAGCGCGGCGGCCCGGCGCGCTCGGCTCACCCGGCGCCGAGGTGCTGGCTCAAGAGCTCCAGATCGAAGGCTTCCCGGCGTACCCGGAGGTCGTAGTACATCAACGTGAACACGCAGGGCAGCACGGGCGTGAGGATCACGGGCAGCACTGCAGCAACCACCAGCAGGACCGCCGCCGTCGTGGAGGATGAGAATCGGAGGGCGCCCGCCACGGCCCCGATGCCGGCCGAAGGAACCCCCACGAGGATGAACGCGACGCACGCGAGTCCGAGCACCTTCAGCTTGCGGTCGCGGGTGAGCTCCCACGAGCGGCCGAACGCGTCGAAGCTCGAGCTCAGCGGTTCGAGCACCACGACCTGGGTCGTGACGCCGTACCCGCACGCCACGAACGCCGCGAGCCAGGTCGCGCCGACGAGGAGCGCAAGCGCGATGGTCGCGCCGAGTGCGCCGGTCTTGGTGAGCATCGGGATGGAGATCGCCGCGACGAGCCCGAGCACGAAGACGATGAGTCCGATGACGACCGCCTTGCCCAACCCGACCACAAACAGGGGCCAAACCTTTTGCGCGCCGAGTGCGAGGGCCTGCGAGAGGCTCGCCTCGCGGCCGAGATAGAAGTCGGAGATGACGCGGATCACACCCGCCGTGAGCAGCAGGCCCGCGAAGTACTGCAGGATGGCCGCGAGGAACAGGATTCCGGCGTGCTGCTGGGGCCCGGAGAGCTGCACATAGACCGTCAGCACGACGGGTAGCCACAACACAGTCACACCGAGCGCCAGGAACGTGATGAAATGGCGGCGGTAGATCGTGAACGCGCCGTCGAGGATTTCCCCGACGCCCATGGGCCTGAGATCGGTCATCGACACTCGCTCCCTCGGGGGGACAGCGATAAGATGAGGACGTGACTGCGCCCGCGCGAGTCCCTCTCCCGCCCGGCCCGCCGGATCTGCGTCAGCAGCACGGCGTGGAAACGCCGGAGCATGTGGAGGTCCGCTTCGAGCTGGCGGGACTGGGCTCGCGGGCGGCCGCGGCGATGATGGATCTCGTGCTGGTCTCGCTGCTCCTCGTGCCCCTCCAGATCGCGACCGACCAACTGGGACTCGAAACCGCGCTGGGACGGTGGGCCAGTGCGCTGCTCTACCTGCTGCTGAGCTTTGCGCTGTTCGCCTACTACATCCTGTTCGAGGGTCTGAACCACGGGCGAACGCCGGGCAAGATCCTGCTCGGAATTCGCGTGGTGATGGATACGGGGCGCCCGATCACGCCGGCGGCGGCGGTCCTCCGCAACCTGGTCCGGGCGGGCGAGTACGCCGCCTTGCTCCTGCCCGCGGCGCTCACGATGCTGCTGCATCGCAGTAACAAGCGGTTGGGAGACCTCGCCGCCGGCACGATCGTAGTTCGCGACCACGCGACCGAGTGGCGACTCGCCCCAGCGGCGGCGGCCGGCGAGGAGCCGGTGGAGGTAGGACCTCCGGAGCTCTCGGAGGAAGAATTCCGGCTGCTCGACCGGCTGCTGGCGCGTCTGCCCGACCTGACGCCGGCAGTGCAGGTGCGGATGACCGTCGAGCTGGCACGACGCTTCGAAAGCCGGGTGCCGCGCCGCACCACCGATCCGCAGGAGTATCTCGTCGCGCTCTTCGAGGAGGAGCGAAGCAAACGACGCAGCCGCTTCGCGACCCGGGCCGGGAGCGGCGCGGGCCGCACCACCGTGACGGCCGAGCGCTTCGTGGCACGCAAACAGGAGGCCTGGGAGACGTTCCGTCTCACGGCCGCACGGATCGAGCGCGTGGGGCTGCGCGTACTCCCCGCCGCGGAGATTCCGGTGTTCGCGGCCCGATATCGCGAAGTCGCCGCCGATCTGGCCCGAGCCCGTACTTACCGTGTGAGCCCGGAGGTCATCGCTTACCTGGAGCGCCTCGTCGCGGCCGGGCACAATGCGCTCTACCGCGCCCGCGCGCGGCGCAGCCTGCCGATCGCACCCTACGTCTTCCGGGACTTTCCGGCCGCGGTCGTGGAATCGTGGCCGTACGTGCTGGTCGCGTTCCTGCTGTTCACGATCCCGGCGGCCGTGGGCTATGCCGTGCTGCGCGAGCGACCCGAACTGGCCGAAGAGATCGCCCCGCCCGTCATGGTCAGTCGCGCCGAGCAGGCGGCGGAGCGCCAGGCCCGCGGCATCGGTTATGTCGAGACGGAGAACGAAGAACGACCCGTGCTCGCTTCGTGGATCATCAGCAACAACATCATGGTGTGCCTGGCGGCGCTCGCCGGCGGACTCGTCGGGGGTTTCCTTACCGTGCTCTCGCTCGTGTACAACGGCCTCGCGCTGGGCATCGGCTTCGGCGTGTTCGCGAATCACCATGCCGCGGGCTATCTGGCGACGTTCATCGCCGGGCACGGCGTGTTGGAGCTGACCGCCATTTTCATCTCCGGTGGAGCGGGGTTGCGCCTGGCCCAAGCGCTGGTCGCGCCCGGGGACCTCACCCGCAAAGACGCCCTCGTGCTCCAAGGCGCCGTGGCCTTGCGCATGATCGGAGCCGTGGTGTGCCTGCTCATCGTGGCCGGCGCGATCGAGGGTCTGCTATCCGCGAGCGACGCCCCCCCGGCCTACAAGTTCGCGGTCAGCGCGGCGTCGGGGGTGCTCCTGGCATGCTATTTCGCGAGCGGGCGGGCGTATCGGAAGCGTCGTCCGTCATCCGTCAACCGTCGACCGTAGAAGCGTCTCCCGGATGACGGATGACGGAGAACGGATAACGCTCTCCACCATAGGGCGGGAGGGTAGTACCGCGGCCGGTGCGGCCGGCTCACCGGTTCATCTGTCCAGGGCTTCGAGGATGTCGCGCATCTTGCGCGAGAGGGCCTCGATCTGCTTCAGGCCCGCAACCGTTTCCGCATCATATTTGTCGGCGCCGAGCAGGAGCAGCTGGGTTTCAGCCAGGATCGCGGCCAGGGGGTTCGACAGGTCGTGCCGCAGCCTCCTGATCGGGTCCAGCGTATCGGCCATCTACAGCAGGGAGCGGTAGAGATCGCGGAGGTGGTGATCCCGCAGGTCCCGCACCGCCTGCCACAGGTCCGGCTCCGACGTGGCGCAGAAGATCTCCGCCGTGGAGCGCTCCGCTTCGGTATCGGGTGCCCCGAATAGCACGCGCCCACGCCAGATCCCGTCTTCCGACCGGCGTACCTGGAGGCGAATGGCGATGAGTTGTCCGTCGAATCGGATGGGGGGAAGGTCGTGGACGACTGCTTCGTTCGAATCGGGTGCGTTGTAGCGTGCCGGTTGTCCGGGCATGCTGACCCTAGGGCTGGTTTGGGTAAAGATAAGCGCCGGAGCCGGTTACGCAATACGGCGGAGCCGGCTGCGCCGGAGGCTCGGGAGGTCGGGGGAGGTTTGGGAGGTTGGTTCCGAACGGAGCAACCTCCTCCAGCCTCCCGAACCTCCCGAACCTCCCCAACCTCCTTTAGCCAACCTCCACCAACCTCCCTCGTCAGAGGCGGAACGGCATCGGCGCGAACGTGACGACAAAGAGCAACACCGCTGTCCATGCGAGCGTGCGCCGCGACGGTGGCAGCGGCCGCTGCGCGTCGAGGACCGGAGGGTGTCCGAGGCGGCCGCGCGACAACAACAGCACGAGCCCGCCCCAGATGTACCACCCAACCCACAACGTGCCGAGCGCGACCACCAACAGCCAGAAACCGAGAGCGGCGCGTTGGTGCCACCGGGGCAGTCGCGCATAGAGAATGTGTCCGCCGTCCAACTGGCCCATAGGGAGCAGGTTGAGCATCGTCACGAACATCCCCACCCAGCCGGCGAACGCCACCGGGTGCACGTTGATCATCGCCGCGTCACCGACCAGCAGCCGACGCAGCACGAAACTCGCCAACGAGTCGCCCAGCGGAATCTGCGGCGCGTCGCCGAAAAACACGACCAGCCCCCGGAACCCTTCCTCGGCAGCGACCGGGTGACTCAGTGCCAGCCCGCAGACGAGCACGGGTAGGGCGACGAGGAATCCCGCGATTGGCCCGGCCACGCCGATATCGAGCAGCTGACGACGGTCGGACACGATCGTGCGGAGGCGAATGAAGGCGCCCATGGTGCCGATGAAGGTCGGGAACATGGGCACCGGGACGAAGTACGGGGGGGAGACGTCCAACTGGTAGCGTCGCGCCACGACGTAGTGGCCCAGCTCATGCGTCAGCAGGATGGCCATGAGCGGGAGCGAGAACGGGAGCCCTCTCGACCAAGCGTGCAGGAAGCCGGGATAGCCGGGGTGACCACTCGTGAAAAACACCAGCGGACCGGTGTACGGGATTGCGCCGGCCAGGACCGCGCCTGCGAACGTAATCGTGTACAGCGTGACGAGAAACAGGACGAGATGCGGGACCCAGCGCTCCCGCCGCCGGGCGAGCGGCCGGGTGAGCACGAGATGGCGCCCGTCGGGCTCGTCCGACCAGTAATAGCTGCCGGGCCAGTGGGCCAGGGCGGCGGCGAGCGCCGGGGAGGGTCCGGCATGGACCGGATGTACAAGCGCATCAATGAGTTCCCGATCCGGGAGGGACGTCGTACGCCATGCGGCCAGAAATCCGGTCAGGTCCACGGTGCACCCTTGACTCGACGAGCGGAGAACCCTACTATAGCTCTCTCGCACCCCTTCGAACTCCCTGATTCCATTTTCGACGCGTTCACTTCCCCACCCCGGGGTTTCGCCCGCCGTAGAGCTACGGAGCAAAGGCACACGTGGATATCGCTGAACTGAAGAGAAAATCCGTCGCGGAACTGCACGCGATGGCCGAGACCCTGAACATCACCAACTACTCGGGGCTCCGCAAGCAGGACCTGATCTTCCGCATCGAGCAATCGCTGCTCGACTCCGACACCGTGCTGCGCGGCGAGGGAGTCCTCGAGATCCTTCCCGAAGGTTACGGCTTCCTGCGCAGTCCCGACTGGAACTACCTGTACGGCCCCGACGACATCTACGTCTCTCCGAGCCAGATCAAGCGGTTCGACCTGCGCACCGGAGACACGATCATGGGCCAGGTGCGACCGCCCAAGGAGGGTGAGCGCTACCTCGCCCTGCTGAAGGTCGAGGTGGTGAACGGCGACGAGCCGGAGAAGGCGAAGCACCGGGTCGCGTTCGACAACCTGCGGCCCCGCTACCCGGAACGACGCATCAAGCTCGAGCGCAAGGACGGCGACCTGTCGATGCGGGTGATGGACATCTTGAGCCCCATCGGTATGGGTCAGCGCGGCCTCATCGTCTCGCCGCCCAAGGCCGGCAAGACCATCCTGCTCCAGAAGCTCGCCAATTCCGTCATCGAGAACCACCCCGAGGTCTACCTCATCGTGTTGCTCATCGACGAGCGGCCCGAGGAAGTGACGGACATGGAGGAGAACGTCAAGGGCCCGAGCGTCGAGGTGATCTCATCGACGTTCGACGAGCCGGCGGACCGCCACGTGCAGGTGGCCGACATGGTGATCGAAAAGGCCAAGCGCCTGGTGGAGCACGGGAAGGACGTGGTGATCCTGCTCGACTCGATCACCCGCCTGGGCCGGGCCCACAACGTGGTGGTCCCGCACTCGGGCAAGATCCTGTCGGGCGGCGTGGACGCGAACGCGCTGCAGAAACCCAAGCGCTTCTTCGGCGCCGCGCGCAACATCGAGGGCGGCGGCTCGCTCACCATCCTCGCCACGGCGCTGATCGATACGGGGTCGCGGATGGACGAGGTGATCTTCGAGGAGTTCAAGGGCACCGGCAACATGGAAGTCATTCTCGATCGGCGCATCGCCGAGCGGCGCACCTTCCCGGCCATCGACGTGCAGCGGTCCGGCACCCGGAAGGAAGAGATTCTCCTTTCCAAGGAAGAGCTCAACAAGGTGTATTTGCTCCGCAACTTCCTCGCCGACATGCCCCCGGTCGAAGCGATCGAGTTCCTGCTCGAGCGCCTCAAGCGCACCAAGACGAACAACGAGTTCTTCGCGACCATGGCGCAGGGGTGACGGGCGGCCGCGACGCAGGCCGGCTGCTCGGCGTCGACTGGGGCGAGCGCCGTATCGGCCTCGCCCTCTCCGATGAGACGCGCACGCTCGCTCAACCCCTCACCACCCTCACCCGACGCAGCGGCAAACGCTTCCCGATGCAGGACTTCCTCACCCTGCTCGAGCACCACGCGGTGACCGGCATCGTCGTCGGCCTGCCGCTCGACCAGGAGGGGGCCGAGGCGGAAGCGGCTGCCGCCGCGCGGGCGCTCGCTGCCGACATCGCGCGCCGCTCGGGACAACCCGTCGAGCTGTGGGACGAGCGGCTCACCACGGCGCGCGCCCTCCGGGCCGTGCGCGCGATGGGCGGGTCGATCCGAGGTCGCAAGGACGACGTCGACGCGCTCGCCGCGACGCTGCTGCTGCAGCACTATCTCGATGCAAAGCGAGGATCGGCCACGTGAGAACGCGGAAGAGCGGCGCTGCAGGCATGTGGGGATCGACGTTGCCCTGCAATTCCGCATTCCGAATTCCGCATTCCGCATTGGTTCTTCATTCCACATTCCGCATTCCGCATTCTGCTCGTCGGCGCACTGGCGGCGTGTGGCCGATCCGACGGCCCACGGGTAACCGTGACTATCCCCCCCGGCTCCACCCTCGACGCCGCCGTCGATTCCCTCGCCGCCAACCACGTGATCGATCATCCCGGCTCGTTCCGGCTGTACGCGCGGCTGCGCGGGCTGGCAGGCTCGCTCAAGAGCGGCGTCTATCTGCTGCAACAGGACGAATCGTGGTCCAACGTCGTGGCGGCGCTGGAGCGCGGCCGAGGCGTCGAGCAGCGCTTCACCGTGCGCGAGGGCTTGCGACTCGCGGAGGTGGCCGACCTCGCCCGCGGGCAGCTCAAGATTCCCCGGGATTCCTTCCTGGCGGCGGCCGAGGACTCGAGCCTGCTGGTGAGCGTCGGCCTCCCCGCCGACGCACCGAGCGCGGAGGGGTACCTATTCCCCACGACCTATCTGCTGCCGCTCGGCATCGGAGCGCGGGAGTTGGTCCGCGTCATGACGCATCAGTTCACGCAACAGTGGAGCCCGGAGTGGCAGGCCCGGCTCGACTCGTTGCACTTCTCGCGGCACGAGCTCGTTACCCTCGCATCGATCGTCGAGGCGGAGGTGCGCTACGACCCCGACCGGCCGTACGTCTCCGCGGTCTATCATAACCGGCTGAAACGGGGCATGCGCCTCGAAGCCGACCCGACGGTGAGCTACGCCTATGGACGGCGCCTTCGGAGAGTGTGGGAGAAGAACCTGGCGGTGCGCTCGCCCTACAATACGTATCTGCATGCGGGCCTGCCGCCCGGCCCCATCGGCCAGCCGGGCCGCGCCGGCCTCGCCGCGGCGCTCTACCCCGCCGACGTGCCGTTCCTGTACTTCGTGGCGCAGCCCGACGGCAAACACATCTTCTCGGCAACCTACGCCGAGCATTTGGCGGCGATCCAGCGCGTCAAGCAATTGCAGCGCGCAGCGCGCGCGCCGCAGCGGTCGGGTCGCGAGCACCCCACACCGCACCGATGACGGCGACGCCGGCGGCGCCGGCGCGCACCAAGGCGGGAGCGTTGGCCGTGGTGACGCCGCCGATCGCGATCACCGGGGTGCCGGCCGGGGCGAGCCGCGCCAGTCGCCCAAACCCCTCGACCCCGAGCGGCGCGCCGGCGTCGGGCTTGTTCGCCGTGGCGAAGCAAGGGCCGAGGCTCCAGTAGTCCGCGGGCCAGGCGCGTCCCCGCTCGGCCTCGGCCGGCGAGCCGACCGACAAGCCGAGCAGGAAGCCGGGCGGCACGTGGGGGCGCAGCCGGTCCAGGGGCGGGTCCTCCTGGCCCAGGTGCGCCCCGGCTGCCCCGGCCGCGAGCGCGACGTCCACGCGGTCGTTCACGATCACCGGCACCGCGAGCGCGCCGACGAGGGCGCGGGCCAGCGCCACCATCTCGCTGGGCGGTGCATCTTTCAGACGCACCTGGATGATGCTGGCTCCGCCGACCGCGACTCGGCGGCACGCTTCGACCGGATCGCGCCCCTTGAGAACGCCCGCGTCCGTGATCACCATCAAGCGCAACTGACGATCGAGTGCCATGAGCAAGATCCTGCGTGGACTGCGCGGCGCCACGACCGCCGCGGCCAATACCGGTCAGGCGATTCTGGAGGCGACGGCCGAGCTGTTGCGCGGCCTCGAGGAAGCGAACGGGTTCAAGCCCGAGGACGTCGAGAGCGCCATTTTCACGTCGTCCCCGGATCTCACCGCCGAGTACCCCGCGCGCGCCGCGCGCCTGCTCGGCTGGAGGGACGTGCCCCTCCTGGGAGCGGCCGAAGTCGCCGTCCCTGACGGGCTACCGCGCTGTATCCGCGTCCTGCTCCACTTCTACACCACCAAGCCGCAGCGCGAGCTGAAACATATGTACCTGCGCGACGCGGCCAAGCTGCGCCCGGACCGGACAGCGTGACGGCCCGTCGGACCGTCGGACCGTCGGACGGCGGAGTCGCCACGCGCACCGTGATCGTGTCCGCGAAGGGCGCCGCGCGCTGGCAAACGGGGCATCCCTGGATCTATCGCACGGACCTCTACGACGAGCCGCGCGATGCGCCCGGCGTCGTGATCGTCACCGACCGTCGCGGGCGGCATCTCGGCCAAGCCCTGTACTCCCCCACGTCGGAAATCCGGCTGCGCCTCCTCACCACCGGGCGCGAGCCCATCGACGCGACCTGGTGGGCCGACCGGATCGCCGCGGCGGAACGACGGCGCGCCGGCATCGCGGCCACCGCGCACCGCGCGGTCCACGGCGAAGGCGACGGCCTGCCGTCGCTCGTGGTGGATCGCTACGGACCCTACGTCGTGGCGCAGCTGCTCTCGGCCGGCCTCGAGCAAGTGCGAGCGGACGTGCTGGACGGTATCGACGCAGCCTTCGCGCCCGAGGGGATCCTGCTGCGCAACGATACCACGGTGCGGCGCCACGAAGGGCTGGCGTCCGAGGTGGTGGCCGCGCGGGGTGTCGTCCCGGACACGGTGGTCGTCGAGGAAGCGGGGGTTCGCTACCTCGCCGCGCCACGCACGGGCCAGAAGACCGGGGCGTTCCTCGACCAACGCGAGAACCGCATCCTGGTGGGGGAGCACACGGGCGCCGGCCGGGCGCTCGACCTGTTCACCTACCACGGTTCGTTCGCGCTCCACCTCGCCCGGCGCGCCGGCGAGGTGGTGGCCGTGGACTCGAGCGCCGATGCGTTAGCCCGGGGGCGCGAGAACGCCTCGCTCAAGTACAAGGAGATCAACCTCCGCGCCATGCGCCTCGTCGCCCCCGGCGGAGTGCTGTTCACCTGCTCCTGCTCCTACCATGTGAGCCGGGCCATCTTCCTCGACATGCTGGGCGATGCCGCCCGGGATGCGGGCCGCCGCCTCCAGCTGGTGGCCGTCAGGGGCGCGGGCCGGGACCACCCGGAGCTCTTGAACGTGCCCGAGACCGGGTACCTGAAGGGCGCCCTGCTCCGGGCCGTTGACTAAACCGCTGTCCCTTACAACCTTGCAATCCTGTCCATGCCGGCGTCCGCCCTGGTCCGCCGAGTCTTTATCGGCCTCCTCGTCGCCAACCTGGCGGTCGTAGGGGTCAAGCTGGCGGTGGGGATTACGTCCGGCTCCCTCGCCGTGCTCGGCGGGGCGGTGGATTCGTGCGTGGATGCGCTCAACAACGTGCTCGCCCTGATCATCGTCCGGGTGGCCGCGAAGGAGCCTGATGAGGACCACCCGTACGGTCACGGCAAGTTCGAGACGCTGGGTGCGCTGGCGATCGTGGGATTCCTCTCGATCACCTGCTTCGAGCTGGTGCGAGGGGCGGTCAACCACTTCGTGAGCGGCAGCCATCGGGTCGACGTCAGCGACTTTCAGCTGGCGCTGCTGGTTCTCACGCTCGGCGTGAACCTGCTCATCACGTGGTACGAGCACCGCCGTGGAATCGAGCTCGGCAGCGAGCTGCTCGTCGCGGACGCGGCGCATACCCGCGCCGACGTCTTCATCACGGTCGGCATCCTCGTCGGCATCCTGCTCACGCGTCAGGGGTGGTGGTGGGCCGATTCGGCCGTCGCGATCATCGTGGCCCTGGCGATCGTCCTCGTCGCGTATCGCATCCTCGCGCGCACGGTGCCGGTGCTCGTGGACCAGCGCGCCATCCCGACGCGTGACATTCAGGATGCCGCCCAGGCCGTCCCGGGCGTGAAAAGCGCCTACGGGATCCGCTCGCGCGGGCCTTCCGACCTGCGTTACGCCGAGGTGACGGTCTGCGTCGACCGTCACGCGGACGTGGAGTCCGCGCACGCCATCGCCGACCAGGTGGAGGAGCGGCTCAAGCGCGACCTGCGGCTGCACGAAGTCACGGTGCACGTCGAGCCATGCTGAGCCTCTCGGGGGAGCAGCGCTCCCGGACCACGCGGCGGCCGCCGCGCTCGCTCAAGCAGGAGTACCAGGAGTTCCTGCTGCAGCGCATCGAGGAATACAAGAACGCGCTCACACGAGAAGACCTGCTGGAGATCGGCGACGAGGCGGTACGCGAGCTCGAGGAGAGCGCCGCGGAGCAGTACCTCCTCACCGAAGTGCTGCTGCTCGAGCATGTCGACCGCATCATCGCCCGACGCCTGCGACTCCCTTCGTTCCCGCGCTGGCGCCAGAAGCATCGCGCGCTGCGCGCCGCGCAGCGCGCCCCCACGCACTGGGGCCTCGAATCGGATGGCCCGCTCGTCAACGCGGTGCGCCGCCTCGAGCCCGGCGACCTGGCGCTCGTGGTCGGCGCCGCCGCGCTTCCCGCCGCGCTGTTCATTGCCGCGCACGACGCCGAGGTGTTCCTCGTCGATCACGACCTCGGGTCCGTCGAAGGCGCGGAGAGCCGGGCCGTCACGGAGCAGCTCGCGGGGCGGTTCCAGGCGCTCGTGGTCACGTTCGGCAGCTGGTTTCCCGACGTGGCGCCGAGCCTGGTGATCATCGATCCCACGGCGCTCGCGCCGGCGCGCGCGCGCGACCGTCACGCACTGCTCACCGAGCTGCAGCTGCGCACTCGTCCCGGCGGCGTTCACGTGGTCCTCCCGAGCCCCACGGCGAGCGAGGTCATCCCACTCGCCTCCGAGGCGCTGCAGGCCCAATACGGCGGGTGGGAAATCGTCCGCCGCCGTCGCGGTAAAGCCAGCGCCGGCTTCACGGCCACGAAGCCGGAGCGTCAGCTGGACACGGCGTTGAACGTGTCGGACTGACCACTCGCCCGCCCTACCCCGCACGTTGCGCGTTACACGACAACAAGTTGCACGAAACGGCGCGTGGCAAGCGGTTTGCCTCGCGCAACAAGCAACCTGCAACGTGGAACGTGGAACGGTCATGACCAGTCTTCCCCTAGTCCTCGACGACGACGAGCCGATCGGTATCATCCTGCGGGCCGGCCGGAAGATGCTGCGCCCGGCAAGAATCTGGGCCTACTGCTGGTTCACGGACGAGGCAGAGGAGGGGGCGGGCGACCACACGCACCGCCGGCTGCCCGAGCATATCGACTGACGCGCGAGCGGGGCCGGCCCAGAGCCGGCCCCGCGTGTTTCAGCACGTATCCTCTTTGCCGATCAAGCAGTTGGCCCGACGGCCGGTTGCCGGGTCCCCCCGCCGCGTCTAATCTTACACGGGTCATGGCGACCCTCACGATCAACGGCCGCTCGGTCAGTGCCGATCCCGAACAGACGATCCTCGAAGCGGCCCGCCGGGCGGGCATCCCGGGCATCCCCACCCTGTGCTGGTATCCCAAGCTGCCGGTCGTCGGAAACTGCCGCATCTGTCTGGTGTCGGTGGAGGGGCAGTCGAAGCTGCTCCCGGCCTGCGCCACCAAGGTGGCGGACGGGATGGTGGTCCAGACCGAATCCCACGCGGCGGTGGAAAACCGCCGGGGCGTCCTGCGGCTGCTGCTCGAGCGCTACCCCGGCGAGCACCTGAGGAACGGCAGCCGCGTGGCG
>WNGH01002089.1_pt1 | contig 24442 bp, 23 predicted proteins | sample 5400631 | NCBI WGS metagenome assembly WNGH01 (sample SAMN13153373, study PRJNA577476) | soil metagenome | isolation source: 115 cm soil or saprolite under Garry oak tree replicate 1 | place: USA:California | collected 2016-06-15
GCCCGTGCCCCGCCGCAATCACCCATGGCGCTGGCTTGGCCGCATGACGTGAGTTGTGACATCAGTGGCGGATGCCCGGGACGCTCAAGGGCTTGCCGCGGTCGAACTGCGCGAGGTAGAGCTCGAGCTCGGCGTACTCGACGGCGTCGGCGGCGAGCATGTTCATCCCGAGCGGCGTCATGCACCACTGGAAGCGCTTGCGCATGTCCCAGATCTCGTTCTGGCTCGTGCGCCAGGTCGGGAAATGGCGCGTGAGGCCGACGGTGACGTCCGCGAGCAGCCGCCCGCCGAGGAACTTTCCCGCACCCTTGTCGGGCGTGTGGCAGTCGGCACAGGAATGATTGCGCTCTCCGACGCGGCGATAGAACGTCGCCCGGCCGCGGGCGAGAGCCGCGCGCGCCTCGGCGCTCGTCGTATCGACGGCGACGGCCATGCCGTTCGACGCCATCTTGATCAGCACCGTCAGCGTGAGGCTGTCCGGGGTCTCGGCCGGGAGGGCGCGCCCCGTCGTCTCGGGCGCGTGAGCCTCGAGGAAATCCTCGATCGCCATGACCCGCGCGTACGCCGGCACGAAGCGTGGATACCGCGTCGCCACGCCCTTCATCGCCCCGGCCGGGTCCGCGTGGCAGTCGGCGCACGCCTTTCCCCGGGGGCCGCGCGCGCGCCACTGCGCCGCGGCCTCCTCGACGAGAAGGACGGCGGGATTGTTCGTGGGATCGAGGTTGTCGCCGAAGCCGACGGGCTTGGCGCGCGTGAACGGGTTCCGGTCGCGATCCGTCTCGAGGGCCGCGGGTCCGCGCAGCGTCTGGAGATAGGCGACGAGATGGACGATCTCCTCGGCGGTGAACGCGCCCTGCACGCCCCACGGCGGCATCGTCGTGTTCGGAAAGAGGATCCGCGGGTCCCAGATCTGTTGAAAGAGGTACGCGTCGGGCAGACGACGGTCGGCGATCGTCGAGAGATCCGGCCCGACGCTGCCGGCCGGCCAGACGTCGTCGCCGGGAACGAGATGGCAGCCCGTGCACGGCCCCTTGTCGCGGTCGACGAAGAGGGCGCGTCCCCGCTTCGGATCGCCGGCGATCCCCGTGGGCATCGCGGCGCGCTGGACCCCGGGCTCGGGTCGTGTGTCGTCGTACGCGTAGGTGCGGAAGCGGCCGAAGTCACGGGTCGTCCAGCCCTTGTAGCGGACGGCGACGCGCCGGCCGTCGGCGAGGGTCCTCATCTCGCCGCGCGCCGCCTCGGTCGCCCGCGTGGACCACGCGGGCACGGTCGAGTAGTCGGGACTGTCGGCGACGGCAGTCACGCAGCCCGCGGCGAGCGCCGCGACGAGGAGCGAGCGGAGCGGACGGGTCAACGGCACCCGCCGGTCACCCGAACTTGATGTCCGCCGTGCCCTCGTACTTGCCGCCCGTCGTGTCCTGGAAGGTCACCGTGAGCTTCCCGGGGTCGGTGGCCCTGAAGGTGAAGGCGAAGAACGGGTTCTCGCTGACCGACTGCGTGGTGTCGAAGGTCACGACGGTCTTGCCCAGATACGTCACGATGACCTTGTTGATGTAGTTGTAGTTCCGCTCGATGACGCGGCCGTCTTTGTCGCGCTCGATCCGCTCCATCGGGTGGATCACGAGCGCGCGCACGCGCACCGTGTCGCCGACTTTGATGGACGTGGGAACCCGGAGGCGCACGCGGCCGACGTCGGACACCGCTAGCCTCCGCAGCCCCCGACGGTCACCTTCACCTCGCGCTTGACCTGCCAGAGCGAGCCGTCGTTCTTCTCGACGATCACGCGCAGGTCCGTCGACTCACCCAGGCGGATGTTGGCGCCGACCGCCGCCTGGCCCGCCTCGGGGGCCAGAGTCACGCGCGTGACCAGGGGGATCCGGTTCTTGTCCGCGACGATATAGATGCTCTTCACGTAGTCCGTCGCCGTCTGGACGGCGCCGAGCTCGACGCCGACGGGGACGACGGCGCCGTTCTCGGCGATGAAGGGCACGTCGAGCTTGATGAGCCCGCTGCCGTCCTTGATCGGACGCCCGCCGAAGACGCGCTTGAGCCCATCCTGCACCGACTCCTGCTGGCCGAGCTGCTGGGCCGCCGCCGGAAGCGGGAGTGTGAGCGATCCGGACGCCGCGGCGGCGCCGGCCGCTCCCAGCACTCTCAGGATGGTCCGCCTGGTCACGTTCGCCATATGCCCTATTTCCTATAGGAAACTGATCTAGTGGTCAAGCTCACGCGTCGAGCTGGAACGCCGACGCGTCCGGCTTGAAGGCGCGCGGCAGCCAGAGCGGACGGCGTAGCCCGCCGGGTCCCGGTGCCGGGCGCGCCAGCGCCAGCCAGCGACGGTAGACCTCGAACGACTTGTTGGTGTCCACGACGATGTCGCCGTAACTGTCGTCCGTCCCGGCCCGGGTGACGACGACTTTCTGATGCCAGCAGTGCTGGCCGGAGACGGGATCGGGCTGCACCGGGAACGTGAGGTTCTGGTGGACGCCGGCGTCCTGCCACCACACCCGCTCGGAGTCGGGATCGTCGCTGGCGAACGGCCGTACGCCGTGGACCTGCGTCATGCGCCAGACGCCGGCACGAGTCTGCTCGAGGCGCACGAGCGCCGTCGACCAGCGATCGCCGCCGGCATCCTCGGAGAGACGCCAGCGTCCGAGGTGGTGCGAGCACGCGATGACGCCCGGCCGGATCGACTCCGTCACCCACGCCTTGTCGACGAAGTGCCCGATCTCCGTCGCCACCTTCAGAAGGCCGCCCGTGTCGATGCCGAGTCGCCGCGCATCCTCGGGGTGGAGCCAGAGCGGGTTGCTGTGCGAGATCTCGTAGAGCCACTTGGCGTTGCCCGACCGCGTGTGGATGAGCGTCGGCAGCCGGAACGTCGGCAGCAGGACCATCTCGCCCCGCGCGCGGTCCACGCGGGACCAGTGGACGTGGCTGCGGATGTAACCGGGCACCGCCTGCTCGGGCCACTTCCAGTCCTTCAGCGTTTTCGAGAAGAACTCCAGCTTGCGCGACGGCGTGGGGAACCCCACGCGCGCGATCCCGTCCACGACGACGCCGCCTTCTTGAGGCGTCTCGTGGGTGCGGTAGACGTTGTCCTCGACGAGGAAGGCGCCGTAGCGGCGCATGTACTCGAGCGGCGTGAGTCCCTCGCGCTGCGCGGCCTCGGGCAGCCCCGGCACGCTGTGCTCGAAGATCCAGCGGTAGAACTCCTCGATCCGCAGCTTCTCGCCAGGGCGGTACGGCGACTCGAACCACTTGCGGATGCCGAGCGCGCCGTCCGGATCGATCCGCCACGAGAGCTCGATCCAGAACTCGTCCTCCTCCCAGACTTGACCAAGCCCCGCCGCCTCGTGCGCCTGCCACGTGAGGTCGAAGACCTTCCCCTCCCGCTCCAGCGCGACGCGGAGGACGGGCTGCCGGAAACCGATCCAGCGCGCGGCGTGGGTCTCCTGCGACATGAGGTCGTGGCGCTCGGAAGCGAGACCCATCGGCAGCACGTAGTCGGCGAACCACGCCGTCTCGCTCCACACAGGGCTGAGACACGCGTGGCGTTCGACCTTCGCCTCGTCCGTCAGCATCTCGATCCAGGACATCCCGTCCGGATTCGTCCACACGGGGTTGTAGACCCGCGTGAAATACATGGCCAGCTTGCCGCGCGCCTGCTTCAGGAAATGCGGCAGGAGGAACGACATCTCGAAGAACGCGAGCGGGTACTCGCGCGGCATCAGGAGCTCGCTCCACACCTTGGCCGGCGGCGGCATCAGGGGCGGCGCGGGAACCACCTTGTTCCAGGCGCTGGGAGCCGTGCCGCCCGGCGTCGCGACAGCGCCCATGAGGACGACGAGCAGCTCGAGCGCGCGCGCGACCTGCCAGCCCCCGAGGTTGCCCGCGGCCGTGTTGCGCCAGACGTGCGTGGCGAGGGCCGGGCCGGCGTCGCCGATCGCGCGGGCGACCTCGACGATCGTCGTCGCGTCAACACCGCTCTCGCGCGCGGCGAACTCCGGGGTGAACCCCGCGTAGAGCGCGTCGAGCGCCAGCTCGAACGACTCGAAGGTCGGCGGCATGTCGGGCCGGGCCTCGCCCAGGTATTCCTCCCAGTTGACCCAGCGCCGCACGAACTCGCGATCCCAGCGCCGCTCACGGATGAGCACGTGCGCCATCGCCAGCAGGACGGCCGCCTCGGAGCCCGGCCACGGCGCGAGCCACCAGTCGGCCATCGACGCCGTGTTGCTGAGGCGCGTGTCGAGGACGCAGATCCGCGCGCCCCGCTCCTTGGCCTCGATGATCCGCTGCGCGTGCGGGTTGAAGTAGTGGCCGGTCTCCAGGTGCGAGGACAGGAGGAGGATGAAGCGCGCGTTGGCGTGGTCGGGCGACGGCCGGTCCATCCCGTGCCAGAAGGCGTAGCCGGCGCGCGCGGATGACGAGCACACGTTGGTGTGGCTGTTGTGGCCGTCGATACCCCACGCGTGGAACACGCGCTGCAGGTAGACGAGCTCGTGGCCCGGACGGCCGAGGTGGTACATCACTTCCTTCTGGCGACCCTCGACGAGCGCCTTCCTGATGCGGCCCGCGATGTCGTCGAGCGCGTCGCCCCACGTCACCCGCTCCCATTGGCCGCTACCGCGCGGGCCCTTGCGCCGGAGCGGATAGCGGATGCGCTCGGGGTCCTGCACCTGGTTGAGCGTCGCCGGGCCCTTCGCGCAGTTGCGCCCGCGGCTGCCGGGGTGGGCGGGGTTGCCCTCGAACTTCTGGATCTGGAGCGTCTGCTTGTCGACGTACGCCAGGAGGCCGCACGCCGCCTCGCAGTTGAAGCAGATCGTCGGGATCAGCGCGTAGCGGCGCTTGACCTTCCGCGGCCACGCGACGGGATCGTACTCCTCCCAGTCCTGCCAGCGCTCGACCGGCGGATACGCGGCGAGCCCCCCCTCCGGCTCCTTCAGCTCGCGCGCGACGGGGTGGAGCGGTTCGGGCGCCCGCGCCGCGCTCACGAGAGCGGCACCGCTTGGCCGGCGCGGATCCAGAGGTCCTCGTAGACCCACAGGCCGGCGAGCGCCAGCGCCGAGGCCGACGCCGCCGCACCCGGCCCCTGCCACGCGATCGCGAGCGGGACGAGGACCCCGACCACCACGACGCCGACCCAGAAGCGCAGGCGCCAGGGTCCGCGGGTGACGAGACGCGCCGCCCGCGCCACATCCACGTTCGTGTGGGAGGCGAACAGGTCGAAGGCGAGCAAGGCTCCGTGGGCGACGAGGCCCACCGCCATCACCAGACGGAGAGGTTCCGCGCCGAAGCCGGTGATGACGCGGAGGATCGTGAGCGTCGCCGCGCCCGCGACGACGGCGCCCGCCAACAGGTGCGGCAGGTGGAGCGGGCTCTGCCAGAAATCGCGCCCCTCGCACTGGCCGAAGAGGAGCGCGCTGTATCCTGCCGCGGCGCCCGCGAGGACGATCGCCGGCAGGGCGAGCCACCGCAGCAAGTCGGCGTTCTCCCTGAGCCCTCCCACGAGCCAGACCGTCGTGATCCCGCCGAACCCGAGCAGGATCCACGTCCCTCGGACGAGCCACGACGTCGGGTTGCCGCGCGTGAGGATCCAGAGGAACCGCTCGGGGCGTTTGAGGTCGACGATCAGGAGCGCCGACGTGAGCGCGAGGAACACGAGCGCGGCGAGCGGTGCCTGCACGCCGGAGAGCGTCCCGCCCTCGGCGAGGACGTCGTACACCGCCCGCGCCTGCGCCGGGTCGACGGCGACCTCGGACGCTTGCGCGCGCGCGACCATGGCCACGAGGTCCGCCTCGTCGGGCGGCCGTTCGGCCCAGAGAAACGTCGGCTCAGAGGTCTGAAGCGCGGGCGTGAGCGCCGCGGTATCGGCGCCGACGTAGAAGACCTTGGGTCGCGTCCCCTGCTCCGCCTTGCGCACCTCGACGGGCTCGCGCGCGACGAGCCGCGCGATGCGCGAGCCGGGGTCGTCGAGGTCGCCCGCGATGATCGCCTGCTCGGGGCAGACGATCACGCAGGCCGGCTCGAGTCCGACCTCGATCCGGTGGGCGCAGTAGTTGCACTTCGCCGCCGTGTTGGTCTCCGGGTCGATGTAGAGCGCGTCGTACGGGCACGCCTGCATGCACGATTTGCAGCCGATGCAGAGGTCCCGGTCGAAGTCCACGATGCCGTCGGCGCGCCGGTAGAGCGCGACGGTCGGGCAGATGGTCACGCACGGCGCGGCGTCGCAGTGGTTGCAGCGCAGCACCGAGAAGTAGCGCCGCGTGTCCGGGAACGCGCCGCGCTCGACGTACTTCACCCAGGTGCGGAAGGCGCCGAGCGGGACGCGGTTCTCCTCCTTGCACGCCACCGTGCACGCGTGGCACCCGATGCACCGCCGATGGTCGATCACGAACCCGTAGCGCATGGTCCCTCGTCATGGGGGCCCCGAGATGGCCCCCCATCTCTACTCACAAAACACGTTCCACCAGACGCGCGCAGCGGACACCACGACGACGGCGAAGAGCGTCGCGCGGAGCGCGCGCCCCGGGAGCCGATGGCTCAACGCGGCGCCGATCTGCGATCCAGGCAGGGCACCCGCGACGACCGCGAGGGCGGGCGCCAGCTGCACCTGCCCCGTCAGCAGCTTGCCGGCGACGCCGGCCGCGGCCGCCATGGCCGTGATCGCCAGCGAGCTGCCGATCGCGGCGCGCAAGGGTACGCGCGCGACGACGAGCAGCAACGGCACCAGCAGAAACGCGCCGCCGGCGCCCACGAGGCCGGCCATGACTCCGACCCCGCCGGCGATCCCGACGATCAGCGGCGCGCCGGGTGGCGTGGTCGACGCGTCCGCCGGCTCGGGAACCAGGAGCAGAACGATCGCGCCGCTCGCCATGAGCGCGAACACGACCAAGAGCGCCCGGTCCGGCGTGATCTTCGAGACGAGCGCGCCGACGAAGGCGCCGGCCCCCATCGCGACGCCACCGATCGCCGCCAGCCGCCCGTCCACCGCGCCCTGTCGGCGATGCGCCAGCATCCCGGACACCGCGGCGACGAACACCTGCACCATCGTCACGGCCGCCACGGTCTTGACGTCGAGCCGTCCGACGCCGAGCAGCGGAGGGCCGTAGAGCAGGAGCGGGATCATGACGACGGCGCCGCCGACGCCGACGAGCCCCGACACGAACGCACCGACGAGGCTCAGCGCCACGAGCGCGGCCGCGAGTGCCTGGGTCACGAATTGCGCGCTAGCGCAGGCTCGAGTAGTACGCGGCCAGGTCGGCGATCTGCTCGTCCGGAATCTGCTTGAACAGCGCCTTGAGCGCCTTCAGCGTGTCGTCGCCCGGGCTGCGCCGGTCCAGCTTGAACAGCGTCATCTGGTTGCGCAGATATGCGGGCGGCTGGCCGGTGATGTCGGGAATGGACTTGGCCTGGTCCCCCTTGCCCGCGGAGCCGTGGCAGACGACGCACTGCGCGGACGCGGCACGACCCCGCTCCACGGCCGCACGCTCGACGCGTACCGTCGGCGGCCGGCGCGCCTGCGCGGCGAAGTACGCCGCGACCTCGTCGACGCCGAGCCCCTTGACCATCTTTGCGAAGGGCTCCATCTCGGCCGAGACGCGTCGGCCGGCGGCGTAGTCGTCGATCGCCTTCTTCAGATACCAGGCCGGCATGCCGGCGAGGATCGGCACGGCATCCGAGCGGCTGTTGCCGTCCGATCCGTGGCAGGCGCTGCACGAGAATGCCTTCGCATACCCGGGCTGCTCCGGGCCGGCGGCCGCGGGCGCGGCGACCGCGGTCAGCACGAGGACGGCGACGAGAATCCCGAGTGCGCGCGTCGTGGTCATGGTGGCCCCCGCTCAGCCGAGGATGTCCGTCCAGATGGAGTTCGCCCAACCCAGCGCGTGCTGCGCGTAGAGCGTCGAATGCCCCGGGGTGAGCTTCTGCTCGATCTGGACGACCTTCCGGTTCTCGATCCGGTACGCGTTGACGACGGCCATGACTTCCGTGTCGCTGACCCACGAGTAACAGACGTTGACCGGCGCCATCTCGGCCGGCGCCTTGTTGTTGAGCAGGCTCACCACCGCCTGCGCCGCGATCTTTCCCGTGCTGTTGGCGATGGTGCCCGACTTCGGCACCGGGATGCCGATCGTCGCGTCGCCGATCACGTGCACGTTCTTGGCCTTCACCGACTCGTACGTCACGTGGTCCACCTCGCACCAGCGGCCGTCGGCGCCGGTGAGCCCCGCGGCCTGCGCGATGTTGGCGGCGCGCTGCGGCGGGATGAGGTTCAGGACGTCGTACTTCACCTTGTCGCCCAGCTCCGTCGTGACCTCGCGCGCGGCGGGATCCACCTTCGCGACCTTGCTCGAGGCGCGGTACTCGATGTTCGGATACGCCTGCCACGCGGCGCGGAAGAGCGCGGTCTTCGAGACGATGTTCGGGTTGGCGTCCAGCACGATCACCTTGGACCGCGGCTTGTTCTTCTTCAAGTACCAGGCGACCTGGCAGATGCGCTCGTACGGACCGGGCGGGCAGCGGTAGGCGACGGGCGGCACGGTGAGGACGAACACGCCACCGTCCGCCATCGCCGCGATCTGCCGCGCCAGCTCGACCGTCTGCGGTCCCGCCTTCCACGCGTGGAGCACGCGGTCCTGCGCGGCGGCGAGCCCGTCGACCTGCTCGAACTGGAAGTCGATGCCGGGCGAGAGGATCAGTCGGTCGTAGGTGAGATAGCCGTCGGCGACCCGCACGCGCCGCTGGTCCGTGTCGATCGCGGCGGCGACCTCGTGGCGGATCCGCACGCCATAGTCCCGGAGACCGCCGTAGCGGAATGTGAGGCTGCCGATCGTGTACACGCCGCTGAGCACGAGGTTCGACATCGGGCACGAGACGAACTGCTGGTTGGGCTCGAGGAGGACGACCTCGATCGACGGGTCGGCGAGCCGGACGTACTTGGCGGCCGTGGCCCCGCCCCAACCACCCCCGACGACGACCACGCGCCGGCCCGACGCCGGCGCGACCTCGCCCGTACCGGAGGCGCAACCGCCGACCGACGCCACGGCGAGCAGTCCGGCGCCGGCGCCAGAGGCTCTGAGGAACTCTCTCCGCGTCATGCGTGCCATCGCCACACCTCCCGTGACGGCCGGTACCTTATCACGTCACTCGAGCGCGGCGAACCGTCGGCTCGCCTCGTTCCACGTCGCCGCGACGGCCCAGAGCGCGATCACGCCGAGCGTCGCGAGGAGGGCCCACGACCAGCCGAGCGTCGACGGCAGGAACACGGCGAACCCGACGTGGGTCCCCGCCGCGGTGAGCGCGACCCGCCCGACCGAGGCGCCGAGCGCGAACGTCAGGAGCGCCGCCCAGAGCTTCACCTGCCCCTCGCCCGCGCGCCAGATCGAGCCGGCGCCGCAACCGCCGGCGAGCGTCATGCCGATCCCGAACAGTGTGCCGCCGGCGAGCCCGCCGACCCCGGCCGCGGCGAACACCCAGTCGCCCTTGTCCTTGAGGTCCGTCGCCTTGAGGATCGCGAAGCCCAGCGTGCTGATCGCGAGCGCCAGGGCGGCCGCGCGTGTGTGCTCGGCGTCGCCGGTGAGGAACGGCTCCCGGAAGGCGCGCACGAGACAGAAGCGCGAGCGCTGGAAGACGACGCCGAAGGCGACCCCGAAGAGCAGGAAGACGCCCTGCGCCGCGAGCCCGGCGCGCGCGTACGCGAACGGGGCCGCGACGAGAAGCGCCAGGAGCACCCAGCCGGCGAGGGGCTGCCGGCTCCCCGACGCGGCGGCGCGCGCGAAGGCGGGACCGGCCCCGCTCGACCAGCCGGGATGCCGCGCCGTCTCCCACACGAGGTAGCGGAGCCCGATGAACGACCCCAGGCCGAGACCCACCATCATGCAAAAACCCGCGAGACTCAGCGCGCTCACGGCCGAGAAGAAGCCGCCGATGTTGCAGCCGAAGGCGAGAACCGCGCCGACGCCCATCAAGAGACCACCCGCCGCGCCCTTGACCATCTCGCCCGCGCCCGGCACGCGCACGGCGAACTCGCGGCTCAGGAGCGCCGCGGCGCAGCCGCCGAAGGCCACGCCCAGGTTCAGGAGTGAGCCCGAGTAGAGCCACGGCGCCACCAGGTCGGGACGTCGCACGAGGCCGGCGCCGGTGAGGAGCCAGTCGCCCCAGTTCCGCAGGCCGTCGGACGCGGTCCACGGATGATCGAAGCCAAAGAGGAAGACGTTGATGGTCGCGACGAGGATCGCCGCGCCCCACACCGGCCACGCCCGGCCGAAGAGCGCGTCGAACTGCGACGCGAAGACGCGCGTCATCCGCTTCGGAGGCTCAGCGGGCCGCGGGCGGGCGTTCGAGCGCGCCGGCCGTGCGGGCCCACGCGGTCATGCCGCCGGTGACGTTGAACCAGTCCCCGAGGCCGTGTCTCTTGAGCGCGCTGATCACGGTGCTCGAGCGCAGGCCGCCGGCGCAGAGGACCGCCTTCGGGCGGTCGGCGGGCAGCTCGCGCCAGCGCGCGGCCGCCTCGCTCATCGGCAGCGACAGGGCACCCGGAATGTGACCCTCGGCCCACTCGGCGGGCTCACGCACGTCGACGACGAAGACGTCATGGCGCTCCTCGAGCCAGTGCGAGAGGTCGTGCACCGTGATCTGCTGGACGCGCTCGACCGGCAGCCCCTCGCTCTTCCACTCGATCATTCCCCACTGGAGGAAGCCCGGGACGTCGTCCATGCCGACGCGCGAGAGCGCCTGTGTCGCGTGCTCGAGGTCCGCGGGGCCCGGCGCCATGAGCAGCACCGGCGTGCCCGCCGGCACGAACATCGCGACGCGCTCCGCGAACTGGGGGCTCTCGACCCAGACGTTGAGCGCGCCGGGCACGTGCCCCTCGCCGAAGGTCGCCGGGTCGCGCAGGTCCACGACGAGCGCGCCGCGCCCCATCGCCTCCGACGCCTCGCGCGCCGAGTACGGTCGCGGCTTCGCCACGACGATCGGGATCGTGCCGCGGTTCTTGCCCACGATCGTCTCGAAGGCCGCGGGCTTGGGCGGGACGTCCGCCATGATGAACGACACGAAGCGGCTCCGGTCCTCGATCCGGAACGCGGGGTTGAAACGCCGTTCGAAGCCGATGGTCGAGCCCGTCTTCGACGACATCGCGCGGCCGCACGAGGAGCCCGCGCCGTGCGCCGGGTAGACCTCCACGCTGTCGTCGAGCGGCATCAGCACGGTCCGGAGGCTCCGGTGGATGTCCTCGGCCGCGCGCGCCCCACCGAGGTCGGGCCGGCCGACGGAACCGACGAAGAGCGTGTCGCCGGTCAGGACGAACCACGGCTCCGCTCCGCGATCGTGGTCCGTGACCAGGAGACAGATCGAGTCCGGCGTATGGCCCGGCGTGTGCGCCACCCTCAGCTCGACGTTGCCGACCCGGAGGGCGTCGCCGTCCACGAGGTCCCCGTGGTCGAAGGCGACACCGGCGTCGCGGTGGACGTGGATCGTCGCGCCGGTGAGCGCCGCGAGGTCACGGTTGCCCGAGATGTGGTCGGCGTGCGTGTGGGTCTCGACCACGCCGGTGATGCGGAGGCCCTTCTTGCGCGCCATCGCGACGTAGTCGTGGATCCGGTCGCGCCCGGGATCCACGATGATCGCCTGGCCCGCGCGCGCGCAGCCGATCAGGTAGGACAGGCAGCCCGATTCGTCGTTCACGAGCTGCTGGAAGATCATGCTCCGCCTATTCTACGCCGGACGGGGTCAGTGCTTCTCGGCCTTCTCCTTCTCGGCCTTGATCTCCTTGACGACCTTCTCGGCAAGGAAGGCGGGGACCTCTTCGTAGTGGGAGAACTCCATCGAGTAGGTCCCGCGCCCCCCCGTCATCGAGCGGAGGGTCGACTCGTAGGTCAGCATCTCGGCCATCGGCACGGAGGCGCGCACGAGAGCGGTCTCGCCGGTCGGCTCCATGCCCACGATCCGCCCGCGCCGCGAGTTGAGGTCGCCGATCACGTCACCCGTCGATTCCTGGGGTCCTGTCACCTCGACGTTCATGATGGGCTCGAGCAGAATCGGATGCGCTTCCAGGAAGATCTTCTGCAGGCCCATCGAGGCCGCGATCTGGAAGGCCATGTCGGAGGAGTCCACGTCGTGGTACGAGCCGTCGTAGAGCGTGACCTTGAGGTCTACGATCGGGTAGCCGGCGAAGATCCCCTTCTTCAGGCACTGGCGCACGCCCTTCTCGACCGAGGGGATGAAGTTGCGCGGAATCGCGCCGCCGAAGACGTCGTCCACGAACTCGAAGCCGCCGCCGCGCTGGAGCGGCTCGACGCGGAGCCACGTGTCGCCGTACTGACCGCGCCCGCCGGTCTGCTTCTTGTACTTGCCCTGCCCTTCCGCGCGCCCCTTGACCGTCTCCTTGTACGGAATCCGCGGCGGCAACAGGCTGACGTCCACGTTGTACTTGCGCTTCATGCGCTCGACGACCATCTCGACGTGCAGGCTCCCGACGCCGGCGACGAGCAGCTGCTTCGTCTCCGGATCGAAGTGGTAGTGGACGGTCGGGTCTTCCTCGGCGATGCGCGCGAGCGCCGTGGAGATCTTGTCCTCGTCGCCGCGCGTCTTCGGCTGGAGCGCGAACGAGATCGCCGCCTCGGGGAAGGTGATCCGCGGCAGGTCGAAGGGCTGCGCCTCGTCGGAGAGCGTGTCGCCGGTCTGCGTCTCCTTCAGCTTAGCGACGACGCCGATCTCGCCGGGACCGAGCGCCTCGACGTTCTTCACCGCCTTGCCCTGCATCCAGGAGATGTGGCCCATCCGCTCCTTCGCCCCGCGCATCGGATTCCCGAGCGTCGAGTCGGCCCGGAGGGTCCCCGAGAAGACGCGGAAGAGGGAGAGCTTGCCGACGTGCGGATCGGAGAGGGTCTTGAAGACGAGCGCCGACACCGGCGCCTTCGCATCCGGAGCTCGCGTGCCCGCCTGCTTCGTCTTGAGATCGGTGCCGGCCACGGGGCCGCGGTCGAGCGGCGACGGGAACTCGTGCACCATGAGATCCAGGAGCGCCGCGGCGCCGACGGATTTCGTCGCCGCCGCGCAGAGCACCGGGATGACCTTGCCCTGGGCGATACCGGCCCGCAGCGCGGTGAGCATCTCGGCCTCGCCGAGCGAGCCCTCCTCGAGGTACTTGGTCAGCAGCTCGTCGTCGGTCTCCGCCGCCGCCTCGATGAGCTTCTCGCGGTACTCCTTCGCGCGGTCGGCGAGGTCCGCGGGGATGGGCCCCTCGGTGGCCTTGCCGTCGGCGAAGGTCGTCGCCTTCATGGTCACGAGGTTGACGAAGCCCTTGAAGGCCTGCTCCTCGCCCACCGGAATCTGGAGCGGCACGATCCGCCCCTTGAGCCGGCGCGTCAGCGACTCGAGCGTGCGGAAGAAGTCGGCGCGCTCGCGCTCCAGCCGGTTGACGACGACCGCGCGGGGCAGCTCGAACTCGCTCGCGAACTTCCAGACCTTCTCGGTCTGCACCTGGACGCCGGCGACCGCGTCCACGACGACGAGCGCCGCCTCGACGACGCGGAGACCCGCCCGCGCGTCCGCGATGAAGTCGCCGTACCCCGGCGTGTCGACGAGGTTGACGCGGTGCCCCTGCCAGTCGCAGTACGCGACCGCGGTGTTGATCGTGATCTTCCGCTTGATCTCGTCGGGATCGAAGTCGGTGGTCGTGGTGCCGTCGTCCACCTTCCCGAGCCGGTTCAGGGCGCCGGCCGTGTGGAGCATGGCCTCGACGAGGGAGGTCTTGCCGACGCCGCCGTGACCGACGACGCCGACGTTCCGGATCTTGCCGACTTCGATCGCCATTGACCGGCCTCCTGACAATGGTGCGGTGGCGGAGATGCTACCACCGAAGGGGGGACCCGCGAAGACCCCTCAGCGGGTGAGAACGCGCCGGACCTGGGCGACGACGTCTTCGCCCGGCCCCGCCAGGTCCACCGGAGTCGGCGTCTCCGGCGGCTCGTACTTGATCCCGGCCCCGGTGAGGACGAGGACGACGCGCTCGGCCGCGGTCACCCGTCCGGCGTCCTTGAGCATGCCCAGCGCCGCGACCAGCGCGGCGGCCTCGGGCGCCGTCCAGATCCCCTCGAGCCTGGCGAGCAGACGCTGCGCCTCGACGATCTGACGCTCGCTCACGGCGAGCGCGTCACCCAACGTCCTCCTCAAGAGCTCGAGCATCTGGCGCCCGGCGAAGGGCGAGGGCACGCGGAGCCCGGCGGCGTGCGTCGTCGGGTTTTCCCACGCCGTCGTCGTCTCGGCGCCCTCGCGGAACGCTTTGACGACCGGCGCGCAGCCCTCGGCCTGCACCGCCACGATCCGTGGCAGCGGACCGGCGAGCCAGTCCATGGCGCGCAGCTCCTCGTAGCCCTTCGGAATCCCGACGAGGCCGGTGCCGCCGCCAGTCGGATAGAGGAGGACGTCGGGCATCGTCCAGCCCATCTGCTCGGCCAGCTCCAGCCCCATCGTCTTCTTGCCCTCGAGCCGGTACGGCTCCTTGAGCGTCGAGAGGTCGAACCAGCCGATGTCGGGGGCGACCTTCGCGACGACCCTGCCCGCCGTCGCGATCGACCCTTCCAGCGTGAACACGCGCGCCCCCGCCAGCGCGGCCTCGGCGACCGCGGCGGGCGGCGTGCCGCGCGGCACGACGACGGCGCAGCCGAGCCCGCAGCGCGCGGCGTACACGGCGGCGGCGCCGCCGGCGTTGCCCGCCGAGGGCAGGATGACGCCGCGAGCGCCGAGCGTGCGGGCGCGCGTGATGGCCATGCCGAGGCCGCGCGCCTTGAAGGTTCCCGTCGGGTTCTGCCCCTCGTCCTTGCCCCAGACGTGGCGGAGTCCGAAGTGCGCGGCGAGTCGCGGGAGCGCGAGCAGCGGCGTTCCGCCCTCGCCGAGCGTGACCGGGTCCTCGCCGTCGTCGAGCGGCGTGAGCTCGCGGAACCGGTACATGCCCGGCGGTCGCGCCGCGAGCGCCGCCTTCGTCACCGCCGCGCGCACGCGCGCGAGGTCGTACCGCACCGCGAGCATCTGGCCGCACCGCTCGCACACGGTGAGCAGCCGCCCGGCGTCGTGCCGGGCCGCGCAGACGGTGCACTCCACGTGGCTGACGAAGCTCACTGGCTCATCTCGTCGCCGGGCGCCTCGATTCGCAAGGCCACGCTCATCGCGCCGCCGAGTGTATCCCACTCGCGTGACGGCCCGGGCGCGCGTGAGGGCCGGACCCGTGGTACTTATGGAAGGGATGACACCGGGCAGACTGGCGGCCGCGGCGCTGGCGGTGATGACGCTCCTGGCCCTCGGCTGCGCGGGCCGCCCGCGCGCCTTCACGCTCGACTGGGAGGTCTCGGACCAGTCCGGTGGCCCCGCGGTGAACGGCCGGATCTACAATCCCTACCCGCTTCCCGCCCGCCGCATCAAGCTCCTCGTGGAGGGTCTTGACGAGTCCGGCGCCGTGGTGAACCGCACCCTCGGCGTGATCGAGTCGATCGTCCGCTCCGGGGAGAGCCTGCCGTTCAGTGTGCCGGTGCCGAGCGCGCCCCAGTACCGGGTGAGCGTGCTCTCCTGGGACCTTCAGACCCCGACTTCTTCCGGCGGCAGCCGCCGCTAAAGGCGCACTCGACTATTGAGGAGCGCCACGGCTTCGCCGCGGCGCTTCCGAGCGCTGGCCGGGGGAGTCCGAGGGGGCGTAGCTCCCCTCGCTTGAACAGTATGGAAGTGCGAAGCCGCAGGCCGTTCGACGCCCGAGGCGAGCCCGCGTGAGACGGCCATGTCGGGGTCCCCATGTGCGTAACGAGGAGCGCCCCGGCTACGCCGGGGCGCTTCCGAGCGTAACGAGGAGCGCCACGGCTACGCCGCGGCGCTTCCGAGCGCGGGGGATCGGGGGCCGGGCGCTTCCGAGCGTAACGAGGAGCGCCACGGCTACGCCGGGGCGCTTCCGAGCGCGGGGGGATTGGGGGGCCCTTCGAGGCCCCCCATCTAGATCGACTGGCGCATCGCCGTCCGGGACGGCAGCGTCCGCCCGCGCTCGTGGGCCATCTGCTCCAATTCCTGGGGGAGCGCGAAGCGCACGTCCTCCTCGACAACGTGAACCTCGCGGACCGCGACGCCCGCGCGCGAGAGCGCGGCGACCGTCTCGGTCACGAGCACCTCGGGCGTGGAGGCGCCGGCGGTGACGCCGACTCGCCGCGCCCCCGCGAGCCACTCGGGCTGGATGTCGCGCGCGTCGTTGATGAGGTGGGCGCGCGTGCCCGCCGAGCGCGAGACCTCGACGAGGCGGATCGCGTTCGACGAATTGGACGAGCCGATCACGAGCAGCACGTCCACGTCACCCGCCAGACGCTTGACCGCCGCCTGGCGGTTCTGCGTCGCGTAGCAGATGTCGTTGCGCGAGGGGCCCACGATCTTCGGATATTTGGCGCGGAGCGCCTCGATCACGTCGCGCGTGTCGTCGACGGACAGCGTCGTCTGGGTGAGGTATGCGATCTTGTTCGGGTCCGGGACTTCCAGCTTGTCCACGTCCGCGGCGGACGCGATGACGTGGATCCGGTCGGGCGCCTCGCCGAGCGTGCCGATGACCTCGTCGTGGTCCTGGTGGCCGATCAGGACGATCGAGTACCGCTCGCGCGCGTACCGGATCGCCTCGAGGTGGACCTTCGTGACGAGCGGGCAGGTCGCGTCGATCACGCGCAGCCCGCGGCGCCGCGCGTCCTCCCGCACGGCGGGCGAGATCCCATGCGCGCTGAAGACCACGGTCGCGCCGTCGGGCACCTCGTCCAGCTCGTCGACGAAGATCGCGCCCTTCTGGCGCAGCGTCTCGACGACGTGCTGGTTGTGGACGATCTCCTTGCGCACGTAGACGGGCGGCTCGCAGACCTCGATCGCGACCTCGACGACGTCGATCGCCCGCTCGACGCCGGCGCAGAAGCCGCGCGGCCCGGCGAGCAGGATCTCCGCGATGGTGGACGTCATGGCTCCCCTCACTCGAAAAAGAACGACACGCCGCCGACGCCGTTGACCGACTCGTAGCCGCGGTTCGGGTGGCCGGTGTTGCCGTTCGAGTTGTGCAGGTATCGGGCGCCGGCGTAGATCGCCGTGCGATCGGTGACGAAGACCGACGCGCCGAGACCACCCCACAGGATGAAGGTGGCATCGGAGCGGATCTCCCGGATCTTCAGATCCGTGCCGCCGACGCCGGCCGCGAGCTCCGCGTATGGGACGAATCGGCCGAGCCCGAGGAAGTGCCACTTGAAGGTCGCCATCAGGCCGGCCCAGAAGGCCTCGTGCGGACTGTCGTAGTGCTGATAGTAGGGCTCCACCCCGGTCTCGAACGAGCCCCAGAGCGGCCCGGGACCGACGGGCTCGAACGGCAGGTAGCCGACACGGCCGCCGAAGAAGAAATAGTCGAGCTTCGACCAGTCGTTGAACCCCTCGAGGTTGAACTGGGATCCCCCGCCGCCCTCGCCCGACACGACGAACGAGCCCTTGAGGAACGTCTGCTTCGGGTCGTACGCGGAGGCTGGCGTCGCAACCGCGGCGACGATCAGAATCAGGCCGAGCACGCGGACGCGCGTCCTCACGGCGTGATCAGCACCTTGAGCGCCTCACCGCGCGCCATCAGATCCAGCGCCTCCTTCACCTGCTCCAGTCCCATGCGATGCGTGAGCAGCCCCTCGGGAGCCACCGCGTCGGACGCCAGCAAATCGACCGCGCGGCGGATCAGCTCCGGCGTGTGGTGGAACGCGCCCACCAGCGTGAGCTCCTCGTAGTGAGCCCGACGCGTATCCAGCGCGACGCGGGTACCGGGGGCACAGCCTCCAAAGAATACCACGCTGCCCCCGCGCCCGACCGCACGCATGGCCTGCTCCCAGACCTCGGGGCGCCCGGTCGCGTCCACGGCGACCTCCGGCCCACGACCGCCGGTAGCCGCGCGGAGCGTGGCCACGATATCGCCGCAGGCGCCGGCGTCCAGGCACTCGCCGATTCCGAGGGCGCGCACGCGCTCGAGGCGCCAGCCGGCTTTGCCGACGACGAGCACGCGGCACTTTCGCGCCGCCGCCACCATCGCGAGCAGGCAGCCGAGCGGGCCGTGGCCGAAGACCGCGACGGTTTGACCCGGCTCGGCACGCGCGCGCTCGATCCCGCCGAGCGCGCACGCGAGCGGCTCGGCGAAGGCCGCGCGCGCGGCGGGCATGCCGCGCTCGAGGCGCACGACGTTGACCGCCGTGAGGCGCGGCGGCAGCGCGATCGACTCGCCGTAGGCGCCGTTGACGAACAGCAGGTCCTCGCAGAGGTTCGGCCGTCCCGCCTGGCAGAGCCGGCACGCGCCGCACGGCGCCGAGTTCGCGGCGACGACGCGATCGCCCTCGCGGAGGTGCCGCACGCCGGCACCGACCGCGCTCACGGCGCCCGCGAGCTCGTGGCCGAAGACCGTCGGCACGACCGGGATCATCACGGGGTGGCCGCGGCGCAGCGTCTTGACGTCGGTCCCGCAGGTGAGCGCGGCCTCGACCCGCACGACGACCTCGCCCGGCCCCGGCGTCGGCGCGGGCAGCTCCTCGAAGCGGAGGTCGCCCGGGCCGTGGAAGACCACCGCCCTCACGGCGTCACGTACACCTTCAGGGCCTCGCGGCGCCGCATCAGCTCGACCCCCTCGCCGAGCCGCTCGAGCGGCAGGCGGTGCGTGAACAGGCGCCCGACCTCGACCTTGCCCGCCGCGATGAGCCAGAACGCGCGGCGGAGCGTCGCGGGCGACGACGAGTAGGTCGCCGTGAGCGTGAGCTCGCGGTGATAGAGCGTCGCGAGCGGCAGGGGCAGCGTCCCGTCGTCGCCGCTGGCGAAGAAGTGGATCTGGCCGCCGTCGCGGGCGAGCGGGGCCGCCCACGGAAGCACGCGTGCGCCGCCGCCGGTGACGAAGACCTGGTCGGCCCCCCGGCCCTCCGAGCGCGCGCGGAGCGCCGCCGCCACCTCGTCGTCCGCACCCGCGACGTCCGCGCCGAGCTCCCGCGCCAGCGCGGCGCGATCCGCGAGCGGATCCACGCCGCCGACGGTCGCACCGGCGCGGCGGAGCAGCTGGACAAACAGGCAGCCGACCGAGCCGAGCCCGACGACGGCGGCGGTGTCGCCGGGCCGTACCCCCGCGCGCTCCACGGCGCGGAGCACGCACGCCAACGGCTCGACGAACGTGCCCTCCTCGTCGGTCAGGTGATCGGGCAGGCGGAACGTCGCGTGGCGCACGTTCGGCGCGGGCACCCGCACGAACTCCGCGAATCCGCCCGGATCGAGGGACGACGCCTTGAACGCGCGGCACATCGAGTGACTGCCGCGCGCGCAGTAGTGACAATCGCCGCAGGGCACGTGGTGCGCGGCGACGACGCGGTCGCCCACGCCGAATTCCGCGGCGCCTTCGCCCGTCTCGACGACGTCACCGACGAGCTCGTGGCCGAAGACCGCGGGGTGCGCGGTGGAGGGGTCGACGATCTTGGCGATGTCGGAGCCGCAGAGCCCGCAGCCGCGCACGCGCAGCAGGAGCTCGCCGGGCCCGACCCGCGGGCGCGGCCAGTCGCGTGCCGCCAACCGCCCCTGCCCCAGGAAAACGGCGGCCTTCATCTCGCCTCCGGCGGGTTACGCCGCGCGGGCGAAGCGCGCGGCGGCCCAGCACCGGAGCGCGATCGCGACCTTGCGACGGGCGGGCAGCGTCACGCGATCGCCGAAGACCCGAAAGCGGCGCCGCTCGATTTCGTCCAGGAGCGCCCCGTAGATGCGCCCCATGATCTCGGCGGGCACGAGCGAGCGGGCGTCGGCCGCCGGGTACGCCTCCCGCGCCGCGCGATAGAAGTCGCGCGCGCGCGCGGTCTGGCGCGCCATCAGTCGGACGAACGCGTCGGAGTAGCGGCCGGCAACGAGGTCCTCGACGGTCACGCCGAATTCCGCGAGGTCTTCGCGCGGCAGGTATACGCGCCCGCTCCGCGCGTCGGCGCCGACGTCGCGGATGATGTTCGTCAGCTGGAGCGCCGTGCCGAGATTCACCGCGTACTCGCGCGCGCGGAGGTCCGTGTAGCCGAAGATCTCGATACAGCAGAGGCCGACGGCCGACGCGACGCGATAGCAGTACGGGTACAGCTCCTCGGCGGTCGCATAGACGACGTGCGAGAGGTCCATCTCGCACCCCTCGATGATCGCCTCGAGCGCCGCGCGGGGAATTGGGAACGCGCGGATGGCCGCGGCGAGCTGGCGCGCGATCGGGTGCTCCGGTCCCGGGCCGGGCGCGTAGCAGCGCGCGACCTCCCCGCGCCAGCGCTGGAGGGCCGCGCGCGCGGCGTCGAGGTCGCCACCGAGGTCGGCGATGTCGTCCACCGTCCGGCAAAACGCGTAGACGGCGTAGAGCGCCTCGCGCCGGGGCCGCGGGAGCGTCAGGAACGCGTAGTAGAAGTTGGAGCGGCTCCGGCGCGTGAGCCGCGCGCTGAGCGAGGTGAGGCTCACGACGCCAGCGCCGGTCGCGCGCGCAGAGGCGCGTAGCCGTGCTCGGCGAACCACGTCACGGCATCGCGCAGCGCCACCCGCACATCGGTCTGCGGAAGCCCGAGCTCGCGCACCGCCCTGGCCGCCGAGAAGTACATGCGCTTCTTCGCCATCCGCACCGCGGCGAGCGGCACGGCGGGCGGGCCACCGGTGAGGCGCGCCACGCCCTCCATGCACGCGGCCGCCGACCACGCGACGACGTAGGGCACTCGGAGCCGGGGCGCTCGGCGGCCCGTGAGCTCCGCGAGGAGCCCGCCGATCTCCGCGAGCGAGAGGTTCGCGTTGCCGAGGATGTACTTCTCGCCGGGACGGCCGCGCTCGGCCGCCAGCACGTGGCCTCGCGCGACGTCGCGCACGTGGACGAGGTTCAGCCCGGTGTCGAGCGTGCCGATCATGCGCCCGCGCATGAAGTCCACGATCATCTGCCCGGTCGGCGTGGGCTTCACGTCCCAGGGCCCGATGGGCGCCGAGGGATTCACGATGACGACCGGGAGGCCGCGGCCGGCGAACTCGAGCGCGACCTGCTCGGCGAGGAACTTGGACGCCTTGTACGGTCCGATCATGTCGCCGAGCGTGACGGGCGTGTCCTCGACGCCTGACGACCCGTCCTTGGGGATGCCGAGCGCGCCGACCGTCGACGTATACACCACACGGCGGACGCCGGCTTCGGCGCAGGCGTCGAGGACGCTGCGGGTGCCGTCCACGTTGGCGTGGTAGAGCTCATCCGCGTCGCGCGCCCAGAGCCGGTAGTCGGCGGCCACGTGATAGACGCTCGCGACGCCGGTCACGGCGCGCCGGAGCGAGGCCGCATCGAGCAGGTCACCCTCGCAGTACTCGAGTCCGCGTACGCCGGCGAGCGCCCGGCGGTCGCTCGACGGCCGCACGAGCACGCGCACGCGCGCGCCTGCCGCGACGAGCTCGCGCACGAGGTTCGCGCCGACGAAGCCGGTGCCGCCGGTGACGAGCGCGTCGGCGGCGGCCATCACAGGCTCACCTCGCCCATCATTATGCTTCCCGCGCCAGCGAGGCGAGCGCGCCGGCGACGGCCTTCAGCGCGGCCTCGGTCCCGGCCCGGAGCGCGAGCAGGTCGCCGAGCGTGCTCGCGCGCGTGAGCGCGGCCGTGACCGCGCGCAGCGGCCGGACGCGGCCGTCGTCGCCCACGGCGGCGGCGAGCGCCGCCGGGACACCGCGCTCCGCGTCGTCGGAGACGGCGCGTACGACCGCGGCCGGCACGCCGCGTCCGCCGGCCCACGCGAGAATCGCCGCCGACTCCATGTCCACCGCGAGCGCGCCCGTCCCGAGCCAGAGCCGCGACTTCTGCGACGCGGTCTCGACGACCTCCGCGACGCTCAGGAGCGCGCCGGCAGGGGTGAGCCCGCGCAGCGGCGCCGTCGGCCAGCGCCGACCGTCGGGACCGACGACCACCTGGGGCACGACGAGCTCCCCGGCGGACAGCTCGGGCGCGAGCGCGCCGCACGCGCCGGCAGAGACGACGAGCTCGTGGGGACGAAACCGCTGCGCGCGCTCGGTGAGCCGGGAGGCACGCACGCCGACGGTCGCGAGCTCGAGCGCGCCACCGGTGAAGTGCGGCCACTGACTGGCGGGGTCCCGCGTGAGACCCAGATGCCGTGCGAGGGTACGGCTTTCGACGTCGACCGCGGTGAGGACGAGAACCCGGGTCACGCGCCCCCGGCGGACTTCTCGGCCGCCTTGCGCGCCTTCCACGCTTCCCAGGACGTGCCGGCGGCCGTGTCTCTCCCGGTGAATCGGACGCGGTCGATCTCGGCGTACGGGATGGTGCGCGAAGCCCCGTCCGCGCCCACGACCTGCACGTACGCGGTTGACGCCTCCCCGTCGCGATTGAAGAGGTAGCCGACGAGCGTGCCGCCGTCGCGGAGCTCGAGCGTGACGTCGCCGCGATAGTCGAAGGCGAGATCCACCACTTCCTCGAGGGTGACGCCCGTTCCGATCACGGGCGCCCAGCCTTCGAGGGACCGCTCGGAAGTCATCAGAGCTTGCCGGTCAGCGTGGCGACGACGGTATCGCTGAAGCCGCGGAGCGAGCCGAACGCGTGGTTGACGGCGGTGGGCTCGTAGCCGCAGTGGACCATGCAGTCCTGACATTTCTCGTTGCCGCTCGCGCGCCCGTAGCGCTCCCACTTCGTCGTCTCCATCAGCTCCTTGAAGGTGGCCGCGTACCCCTCCTGGAGCAGGTAGCACGGGCGTTGCCAGCCGAAGAGGTTGTACGTCGGGTTGCCCCAGGGCGTGCACTCGAATTCGCGCTTGCCCATCAGGAACTGCAAGAAGAGCGGCGACTGATTGAAGCGCCAGCGCGGCTTGGGATTCTCGAGCATCTTGCGGAAGACCTCGTTCGTCTTCTGGCGGCGCAGGAAGTGCTCCTGGTCGGGCGCCTTCGCGTAAGAGTAGCCCGGCGAGATCATCATGCCCTCGACCCCGAGGTCCATCATCTCGTCGAAGAACATCTGCATCCGGATCGGCGACGCGCCGTCGAAGAGTGTCGAGTTCGTCGTCACGCGGAAGCCGCGTCGCAGCGCCTCCCGGATGCCCTCCACCGCCTGGTCGAAGACGCCGTCACGGCAGACGGCCTCGTCGTGCTCTTCGCGCAGCCCGTCCATGTGGACGCTGAACGAGAAGTAGCGCGAGGACGTGAAGAGCCCCTCGGCGAGTTTTTCCTTCAGGAGGATGGCGTTCGTGCAGAGGTAGACGTACTTGCGCCTCGCGACGAGCTCCTTCACCAGCCGGCCGATCTCCGAGTACATGAGCGGCTCGCCGCCCGGGATGCTGACGATCGGCGCGCCGCACTCCTCGACGGCCGCCAGGCACTGCTCGACGGTGAGCTGCCGCTTGAGCAGGTGCGCCGGGTACTGGATCTTGCCGCATCCCGCGCAGGCGAGGTTGCAGCGGAAGAGCGGCTCCAGCATGAGCACGAGCGGATAGCGCTCGCGCCCGAGCAGCCGCTGCTTGAGGACGTAAGACGCGACCGTGATCATCTGCGAAACGGGAACGCTCATTCGGTGCCGAATCCCCTGTCGCGCGCCGTCGACGTCGCGCGCGTCGCAACGGTGTATAGCACCACGGCGAGGACGCCGTGTATCGCTCCGCCAGAAAGCAGGAGCGCCCACTCCCCGAGCCAGGCGGTCACCGCCAGGTTGAAGCCAAGGACGCAATAGTATAGCGCGATTCCCGGAAGAACACGCGCCGGTCCGGGTACCCCGGCCGGTCCGACGGCTCGAAGATACCCCGCCACCCCAACCGCGCCCACGAGGACCCAGCCGGCGAAGTTGCTGAGCGGAACGCCGAAGTACAGACCGGGCTCCGCGTATTCGAAGATGCGGCCCAGGAACCACCGGTCGCCGCGCACCGCGAGAGGATCGACGACCACGTCGATCAGCATCATGAGAACCCCGCTCAGGAGCGGCAGCACCCACCCCGGGGCGCGCCGGGAGCCGAGCGTGGCGCGCGCCAGACAGAAGGAACCGTAGGCGAGAAACGTGAACGAGAGCGGGTCCATGAGCGGCACGTCGGCGAGGAAGAGCTCGCGACCCCGCGTGGCGCTCGTGTACTGATAGAGGCCGAAGGGAAAGCCGGTACGCGTCGACGTGAGCTCGGCGAGGAGCGCGACGGGCCACATCCAAAACGCGAAACCGAGCATACGGCGCCAGCCCAGGTCCGCCGAGGCCGCCACGAGGTAGGCGGCGAGAAAGGCGAACACGTACGGGCGCAGCGCGAGCGTGCCGAAGAGGAGGTCCATGTGGTCGCGGGCCGAGCCCGCATGTTACCATCAGCGCTCGTGACGGCCCTCGACGAGGCGGTCGCCCGCGCGCAGTCGCGTCTGCTCTCCTGCCAGGCCGCGGACGGCCACTGGGTCGGTGAGCTGGAAGCGAATACCACCATCACCTCGGAGT
>WNGH01003849.1_pt1 | contig 24432 bp, 21 predicted proteins | sample 5400631 | NCBI WGS metagenome assembly WNGH01 (sample SAMN13153373, study PRJNA577476) | soil metagenome | isolation source: 115 cm soil or saprolite under Garry oak tree replicate 1 | place: USA:California | collected 2016-06-15
TGCCACGCCAGCCACAGCAGATACGCGGCACCCGCGAGCCGCAGCGCGTCATAGGCGTAAGGAACCGCGAACAACAGCGCCGTGATGCCGAATGCCGCGCACAGCATGTAGAACACAAAGCCGAGCGCGACGCCGCCGAGCGAGATCAGGCCGGCAATGTGGCCCTGCGTGATCGAGCGCGAGATCAGATAGATCATGTTTGGTCCGGGCGTCAGCACTATGCCGAGCGAGACCAGGGCAAAACCGAGCAGGGAGGTGAGGTGGGGCACGGGGAGGACTCGCAGGCGAAATTTGCGCGTTTCTAGCGCGCGCAACATCGCGATGTCATTTCGTAAATTGCACCGAGAGCAATTCATCCGGGGCGGCGGTGCGCTCCCTCGAATATTTCAGGAGCGCGTGAGGCGATTGCTGTCTGCTCCCTCTCCCGCTTGCGGGGGAGGGTTGGGGTGGGGGCTCTTTGATCGTGCTCGTGCGGGCCTCTTCCCCCACCCGCCGCGCTCTGCCGAGCGCGTCGACCTCCCCCGCAAGCGGGAGAGGTGAGGAAAGCGCGCACCTTGATCGTCGGTGACGCTCACGACCGATTTTCGAACTCGTTGAGTTCGGCAATCGAGCTGAGCCGAAAAACCCGTTTTCCGCGTTGCTTTTCAAACGCGACGAGCCGGCGAATTTCCGGCATCCAGTTCTGATCGACCTCCCAGATGGTTCGGAACAGCGCCTCCGTGGATGGCATTTTTGTAAGGCCCGCCGGCGGATTTTCGATGCCACCTGTCGACCATCGTATCTGCCGTTCGGCAGCCAGCCAGAAATGCATCCACAGCGGCATGTCGACAACAACGATATCGGTCGCTCGCGCCAGTCTGTCGGGAATTGAATCAAGCCGCCCCAGCCCGTCGATGATCCAGTTTTCCTCGGCGATCAGCCGCGCGTGCTCGGCGTTGTAGATATCGGCAGATGTCAATTTCCACCCCGGTTGCCACAGCAGACTGTCAATTTCGACGTGAGGAGATCGCCATGCCGAACTTAGCCGCCGCGCCAGCGTTGATTTGCCACCGCCGCTGTTGCCGATGATGACCGCTCTCTTAATGCGCCTCGTCCCAGTTGTTTGCCGCCCGGGCATCGACCTGCAGCGGCAGCGACAGCAGCACGGCCGGGAATGGCGCGTCCTGCATGGTGTGCTGCACCACCGGCAAGGTGGCCGCGACCTCGTCGTCCGACACCTCGAAGATCAGTTCGTCGTGAACCTGCAACAGCATCTGCGCCGAGAGGTTCTTCTCCGGCTCGTTGAAGGAGCGGATCGAGGCGTTAGAGGCCTTGATATCGGGATAATGGCATTTCCGGCCGAACAGAGTCTCGACATAGCCATGCTTGCGGCAGAAATCCCGCGTCTCGTCCATGTAGGCGCGGATGCCGGGAAAACGCTCAAAGTATTTCTTGATGTAGGCGGAGGCTTCCTCCCGCGCGATGCCGAGCTGGTTGGCGAGGCCGAACGCGGAGATGCCGTAGATGATGCCGAAATTGATCGCCTTGGCGCGGCGGCGCACTTCGCCGGGCATATCCTTGATCGGCACGCCGAACATTTCCGACGCGGTCATGGCGTGGATGTCGAGCTTGTCGCGGAACGCCTGCTTCAGCACGGGAATGTCGGCGATCTCCGCCAGCAGCCGCAATTCGATCTGCGAGTAATCCGCCGACACCAGCTTGTGGCCGGGGGAGGCGATAAAGGCGCGGCGGATCTTGCGGCCGTCTTCGGTACGAACCGGAATGTTCTGCAGGTTGGGCTCGTTCGACGACAGCCGGCCGGTGGTGGTCGCCGCCAGCGCGTAGGTGGTGTGGACGCGGTGGGTCTGCGGATGCACGTAAGTCGGCAGCGCGTCGGTGTAGGTCGATTTCAGTTTTGACACCTGCCGCCATTCCAGGATCTTCTTTGGAAATTCGTGGCCCTGTTCGGCGAGTTCGTCGAGGATCTGCGCCGAGGTCGACCAGGCGCCGGTCTTGGTCTTGGTGCCGCCGGTTATTCCCATCTTGCCGAACAGGATGTCGCCGATCTGCTTCGGGCTGCCGACATTGATCGGCTCGCCCGCAAGTTCCTGAAGCTCGGCCTCGACCCGCGCGGCGGTCTGGGCGAAATCGCCTGACAGCCGCGACAGCACCTGGCGGTCGATCGAGATGCCGCGCCGCTCCATACGCGCCAGCACGCTGACCAGCGGCCGCTCCAGCGTCTCGTAGACGGATGTCATGCGCTCCGCGACCAGGCGTGGCTTGAGCACGCTCCATAGCCTCAAGATCACGTCGGCACCCTCGGCGGAGTACGCCGTCGCGCGGTCAATCGCGACCTGATCGAAGGTCAGCTTGCCCTTGCCGCTGCCGGTCAGCTCGCCATAGCTCATGGTGGCGTGGCCGAGCCAGGTTTCGGCCAGCGCATCGAGCCCGTGGGCGTTGCGGCCGGCGTCGAGCGCATATGACATCAACTGCGCGTCGTCGTGGTTGCGAAGGGTGAGGCCATGTTGCGCCAACATGACGGCGTTGAACTTGATATCAAAACCGATCTTCAGGATGCCCGGCGACTCCAGCAACGGCCGCAATGCGTCGAGCGCGTCTACGGCCTTGATCTGATCCGGCGCCAGTCCTGCGGCGAACAGGCCGGCGCCATCGCCGGATTGCTTGTGACTGAGCGGGATATAGCAGGCGTCGTTGGCTGCGAGCGCCAGCGCAATGCCGCACACCTCCGCCTGCATCGGATCGATCGAACTGGCTTTGGCATCGATCGCGAAATATCCGACATCGTGCACCCGCGCGATCCAGGCGTTGAGCGCATCGAGGTTGCGGACGGTCACGTATTTGTTACGATTCACCGGGATTTTGCGCGCCGCCTCGGCGCGCGCAGCGGCGAGCGCTTGCGGCGTGAGGGGCTGGGTGTCAGTTTTGCCGCGGCCTTGTCCGGTACGCTGCGTGGTCGATCTCCCGCCGGCGGGAGAGGGCGGGGTGGGGGCTTCTTGATCTGCGAAGAGGTCGCCACCCGCCGCGCTCTGGCGCGCAACGGTGTTGTCGAGTTCGTCGACCTTCTCTCCAAGCGGGAGAGATGAGAAAACACTGGCGCCACTCTTGGTTCCGGCATCCGCCGCCACATCCGCCGGATCGATCTGAGAATACTCCGCGACTCTTCGGGTCAGCGTGGAAAATTCCATCGCCTTCAAAAACGCGATCAGCTTGCGCGCGTCGGGTTCGTGCACCGCGAGTTCATCGAGCGGCACGTCGAGCGTGACCTTGTCGTCGAGCAACACCAGTTGCCGCGAAATGCGCGCCTTCTCGGCGTTCTCGATCAGCGCCTCGCGCCGCTTGGGCTGCTTGATCTCGCCGGCGCGCAGGAGCAGCGTTTCCAGATCGCCGTATTCGACCGGGCACATTGTCGGTCGAATCCCCCGCCAGCGCCTGGACCTCGACCACCTTTTCGGGCGGTACGCCGAATTTTTCGATTACCTCGGCAATGCCGATGCGGCGGTCCTTCATGGTGTCGTACATGGTGACGCAGTCGGTCACGAGCTGCATCAGGTCCTTGTCGGAAGAAACGATGGTCGCGGTGGCACCGCGCTCGCAGGCCAGCCGTACGTAGGTCGCGATCAGATCGTCGGCCTCGAAACCGGCCTGCTCGAGGCAGGGCAGATCGAACGCCCGGACCGCCTCGCGGATCAGCGGAAATTGCGGGATCAGATCGTCCGGCGCCGGCGGGCGGTGCGCCTTGTAGGCGGGGTAAAGCTTGTTGCGGAAGGTGACTTCCGACTTGTCGAAGATGATGGCGAGATGGGTCGGCCGATTGTCCGGCGGCATGTCGCGCAACAGCTTCCACAGCATGTTGCAGAAGCCGAGCACGGCGTTGACCTGCAAGCCATCGGATTTGCGGTTCAGCGGCGGCAGCGCGTGATAGGCGCGGAAAATATAGGAGGAACCGTCCACCAGAAAGACATGGTCGCCTTTCGCGGGGGCCTTGACGGCGACGGATTTCGGAAGCGTTTTTTCGGATGTTTTCGGCATGGCCGCAACTTAGGGATTTTTGCGGCGATTGACAGCCTTTGGGACGCGTTTTTTGGCCTTGCCTCAAACACAATACATGTCGTCACCACCCGCGAAAGCGGGTGGCCCAGTATTCCAGAGCGCAACGATCAATCACTGGCGTCACGGAATACTGGGTCGCCCGGTCGAGCCGGGCGATGACGGCTTGACCCTTTGCAGATGCAAAAACTACTCCGCCGCCTGCAGCGTCGTTTGCGGTTTTTTCGGTGCGATCCAGAATGCGGCCGGGCGCTCGAACAGGAAATTGGCGCCGACCGCCAGCGCGACGCGCCATAGCAACAGCGCCCCCACGACGCCCACGATGGTGACGACAAGCGATATCGTCCCGACGTCATGGATCGGGCCGGCGCGCAGCAGCAGCGTCCGCGTCGCCGCCATCGGCAGGAAGAACGCAAGATAGATGACGATCGAATGCTCGCCGCAGGCGCGCAGGAAATTGAGCCGATGCGCCCGCGCCAGCAGGGTGCCGATGGTGACGATGGCGCACGCGCCCGCGAGCCCGAGCACGAGCGAGATCAGCGGCCATTCGCTGAAACCCGAACCAACCACGCCGCCGTTGATGAGAGCCCAGGCGGCCAATCCCGCCAGCGCCAGCGCAGGCCGCGCCCGGGCGCGATCGGACAGTGCAAACACGTGATGGGCGAACAGATAGCCGGAATAGAAATAGACGAAGCGCGCGCCAAACTCGTCGATCACGGTCCACCCGGTCGCGATATGCGCCATCTCCAATAGCGCCGCCATGCCCCAGATCATCAGCGGCGGCATTCGCCGCGTTGCCTTGGCGACCACGAAAAACACCGGCAACAGATAGATGAACCACAGGGTGCCGAACGGTTCGATGAAGGATTCCAGATACATGAAGCCGGCATGGGTCCAGCCCGTCTCGGCGGCGAAGGAGGGCGCCTTGAAACCGAACTGGATCGTCACCCACAGCACGTAAAAGTAAGCGAAGTGCACGACCTTGCGGTCGAGATAGGTGCGCCAGTCGCGGTCGATCACGACCGACAGGAACAGGCCCGAGATCAGGAAGAAATCCGGCATCCGGAATGGCTTTGCGAACGCGACCAAAGGATGCATGAAACCGGTCTGGCCCGCAGCCAGCTCGACGCCCAGCACCGAATGCATCATCACCACCATGACAATGCAGATGCCTTTGGCGTAGTCCACCCAGTCGATGCGTTCGGCAGTGATGGCGGATGTGCCGTTTGGTGTCATCGGTGTCCCTTTTCGGCCTCGTGCCGCCCCGCGACGTATCGCGAACTTCGGAAAAAGGGGCACTAGCGGGGCGGCATCATCGGCCAGATCGGTTTCAATCTCCTTTATTCATACAAATGACATGCCGATTTACGGTGCTTTCCGGTTTCCCCTTTGCCGGATCATGCGCTAAGACCCGCCGAGGCGTTAACCATTATCGACGGGTTGTGAGATGCGCATTGCCATGATCGGCACGGGCTATGTGGGGCTGGTTTCCGGGGCCTGCTTCGCGGATTTCGGCCACCAGGTCACCTGTGTGGACAAGGACGGCGACAAGATCGCAAGCTTGCGCCGGGGCGAAATCCCGATTTTCGAGCCCGGCCTCGATACGCTGGTGGCTTCCAATGCAAAAGCCGGTCGCCTGGATTTTACCACCGACCTCACCGCGCCGGTCGCCGAGGCCGACGCGGTGTTCATCGCGGTCGGGACGCCGTCGCGACGTGGCGACGGCCACGCCGATCTGAGCTATGTTTATGCCGCTGCGCGCGAGATCGCGGCGGCACTCGTGGGATTCACCGTTGTCGTCACCAAGTCGACCGTGCCGATCGGCACCGGCGATGAAGTCGAGCGGCTGATTCACGAAACCAATGCGTCGGCCGACGTGGTGGTGGCCTCCAATCCGGAGTTCCTGCGCGAGGGCGCTGCGATCCGCGATTTCAAGTTTCCGGACCGCATCGTGATCGGCACATCGGATGAACGTGCGCGGAAAGTGCTCGGCGATGTCTACCGGCCGTTGTCGCTCAATCAGCCACCGCTGATGTTCACGGCGCGGCGCACTGCCGAGTTGATCAAATACGCCGCCAACGCATTCCTCGCCACCAAGATCACCTTCATCAACGAGATCGCCGATCTCGCCGAAAAGGTCGGCGCCGACGTGCAGGAAGTCGCGCGCGGCATCGGGCTCGACAATCGCATCGGCTCAAAATTCCTGCATGCCGGGCCGGGTTTCGGCGGCTCGTGTTTCCCGAAAGATACCCGCGCGCTGGTGAAGATGGCGCTGGACCATGACGTGCCGCTGCGCATCGTCGAGGCCGTGCTTGCGGTCAACGACAACCGCAAGCGCGCGATGGCGCGCAAGGTCGCGGGCGCCGTGGGCGGCAGCCTGCGCGGCAAGACCATCGCGGTGCTCGGCCTCACCTTCAAGCCCGAAACCGATGACATGCGCGAGGCGCCGTCAATTCCGCTGGTAACCGGGCTGCTCGACATGGGCGCCAAGGTGCGCGCGCACGACCCGGTCGGCATGGAGCAGGCGCGCCGCGAATTGCCCGATATCGAATATAGCGACGATCCCTATGTATGCGCGCGCGGTGCCGACGCATTGGTGATCGTGACGGAATGGGTGCAGTTCCGCGCGCTCGATCTTGAGCGGCTGAAACGCGAGATGGCGCGACCCGTGGTCGTCGATCTGCGCAACATCTATCGCCCCGAGGACATGGCGGCGCTTGGCTTTACCTACGAGAGCGTTGGTCGCCCGTCCGAGCCGCGGAGTTGATGCGAGTGTTGCTGTCATACCCCGCGCATGCGGGGTATCCAGTACTCCCGGTCTCTGTGGTCAGTAATGCCAGCGTTTACTGGATCACCCGCCTTCGCGGGTGATGACGGATGAGAGACATTGCCCCGCACCTTCGACACCCCTTTGCCCATCGACGCGGTGCTGGACGAATTGGCGCGTACGCTCGCGGGCGGCAACGCGGCGGTGCTGGTGGCGCCGCCGGGCGCCGGCAAAACCACGCGGGTGCCGCTGGCACTGCTCGATGCGCCCTGGCTCAAAAACAAGAAAATCATCGTGCTGGAGCCGCGGCGGATCGCGGCCCGCGCCAGCGCCGAGCGCATGGCGCACACCTTGGGCGAACGCGTCGGCGAGACCGTCGGCTACCGCGTCCGGTTCGGCTCGAAGGTGTCGCGCGCGACACGAATCGAAGTGGTTACCGAAGGCATTTTCTCGCGGCAGATTCTCGACGATCCGGAGTTGACCGGCGTTGCCGCTGTCCTGTTCGACGAATTTCACGAGCGCTCGCTCGATGCCGATCTGGGGCTGGCGCTGGCGCGGGACGCGCAAGTGGGTCTGCGCGAAGACCTGCGTATCCTGGTGATGTCGGCGACGCTCGACGGCGCTCGGGTGGCCAAACTGCTCGGCGACGCGCCGGTCATCGCCAGCGAAGGCCGCGCCTTTCCGGTCGAGACCCGCTATCTCGGCAGGAGAGCCGATGCGCCGCTGGAGCGGCAGATGGCGGATGCGGTCGCAATGGCGCTGCGCGCCGATCCCGGCTCGGTGCTGGCGTTCCTGCCGGGGGCGGCGGAAATACGCCGCACTCAAAGCTTTCTCGGCGAACGGGTCCGCGATGCTTCCATCGAAATCGTGCCGCTGTTCGGGGCGCTCGACGCCGCGGTGCAGGATCGCGCCATCGCGCCGGCGCGACACGGCCAGCGCAAGGTCGTGCTGGCGACTTCGATTGCCGAAACCTCATTGACCATCGAGGGCGTTCGCATTGTCGTGGACTCCGGCGTGGCGCGGGTGCCGCGCTATGAGCCCGACATCGGCCTGACGCGGCTGGAAACCGTGCGCGCCTCGCGCGCCGCCGTCGATCAGCGCCGCGGCCGCGCCGGACGTACCGAGCCTGGCGTGTGTTACCGGCTGTGGGACGAGCCGCAGACGGCGTCGCTTGTGGCCTACACCCAGCCCGAAATCCTCAGCGCCGATCTTTCTTCGCTGGTGCTCGATCTCGCGCAATGGGGCGTCAGGGATCCCTCCGCGCTGGCGTTTCTCGATTCGCCGCCCGCGCCTGCGCTGAAGGAGGCGCGAAGTCTGTTACGTGAACTCGGTGCGCTCGACGGCGATGGCCGGATTACTGCGGAAGGCAAGAGCCTGCGCGCGCTGGCGTTGCCACCGCGGCTGGCGCGCATGATCGTGGATTCGCACCGCCTGGGCGCGGCGGAGGACGCCGCCGAAATTGCCGCTGTGCTGACCGAGCGCGGGCTCGGCGGCGACAGCGTGGACCTCGACGCACGGCTCGATCAATTCCGCCGCGACCGCTCGCAGCGCGCCAGCAGCGCACGCAGCCTCGCGCAACGCTGGGCGTCGCAGGTTAAGGCTACTGAAAAGACCGCGGGCCACACCGACGTCGACCAGCCGTCGATCGCGACCGCGGCTTCTTCTCCCTCCCCCCTTGCGGGGGAGGGGCGGGGAGGGGGGTCTCCAGCCGCTGCTTCCATTGGAGCTACCCCCACCCCCGACCCCTCCCCGCAAGGGGGAGGGGAGCAGAGAGGCTCCCCACCAAATAAGAGAGAACAGCCCCCGCAAGGGGGAGGAGAACTCTCCACCGGCGTCATGCTCGCCCTGGCATTTCCCGACCGCGTCGCGCGCAACCGTGGCAATGGCAGCTTCGTGCTTGCCAACGGGCGCGGCGCTGCCGTGGACCAGACCTCCGCGCTAGCGCGCGCGCCCTATATCGCGGTGGCCGAATTGACCGGCACCGCCGCGAGCGGGCGAATTCTCCTGGCGGCGCCGATTACGCTTACCGACATCGAACTGCGCTTCGCCGATCAGATCGAGATCGCGGACGAGATTTCGTTCGATCGCGCCGCGATGGCGCTGCGGGCGCGGCGCAAGCGAACCCTGCACGCAATCACGCTGTCGGAGGCGCCGTTGGCGCTGTCGCCCTCGGCGGAGACCGCGCGGGTGCTCGCCGATGGCTTGATCGGCTCCGGTCTCGACAAACTGCCGTGGTCAAAACCTCTGCAGCAATGGCGCGATCGGGTGATGTTCTTGCGCAAGGCGGAACACGAGGCGTCACAGAGTCCGTGGCCGGATCTGTCCGATGATGCGCTCGCGGCGCAACGCGAGGCTTGGCTGATGCCGGCACTCCATGACAAGACTTCGCTGAAGGAATTTTCCGCCGGCGACCTGTCGAATGCACTGATGACGCTGCTGCCCTGGGAGTTGCGCGCGCGGCTCGATCGTGAAGCGCCGACGCATTTCGAGGCACCGACCGGCACCATGCTGGCGATCGACTACGAGGCCGAGCAGGGCCCGACCATTGCCGTCAGATTGCAGGAATTGTTCGGGCTCAACACCCATCCGTCGATTGCCAAGGGCGCGGTGCCGCTGGTGCTGGAGTTGCTCTCGCCTGCGCATCGGCCGGTGCAGGTGACGCGCGACCTGCCGGGCTTCTGGCGCGGCAGCTATGCGGCGGTTCGTTCCGATCTGCGCGGGCGTTATCCGAGGCATCCCTGGCCGGAAGATCCGGCGAGCGCGATGCCGACCCGGCGCGTGAAGCCGCGGGGGACGTAGAGGCCATGCCGTCGGCATCCGTCGCTCCCGCGCGTCGCTCTTGCGGAGGAAAGGTAAAGTCGCCTCCGTTAACCCTTCACTCACCCTTTTGGCCAAGTTTGTAACCGTCGCCGCCGCCGTTCGTGGCAGTTTGGTGGCTGACGTGGTGATATTGGCGGGTCCTTTGTTTCGAGTGTGGCGTGATGCGTAACATAATGATTATTGCCGCGTTCATAGCGGGCCTCGGCACCATCATGGCGCAGATGGCGGACAAGATGACGGCAACGCCCGCGTTCGCCAATACCGCGTCCCGGAACGCCGCCCCCGCCGAGACCTCTGCACAGGACGGTATTCGCAGCATCAGCCTGCCGCGCGACGCCCGTGGCCATTTTCAGACCGAAGGCCGGATCGACGGCCAGCGCATCGGATTCATGGTCGATACCGGCGCATCGGTGGTGGCATTGAACGAAACGTCGGCGGCGAAGTTCGGGCTCCGCCCGTCCCGCGGCGATTACAGCGCCACGGTCACGACCGCCAATGGAACCATCAAGGCGGCGCGCACGCGGCTGGCGCTGGTCGATATCGGCGGACTGGTGGTGCGCGATGTCGACGCCATGGTGCTGCCCGACGAAGCGCTGTCGGAAAATCTGCTCGGCCTGTCGTTCCTATCGAAGCTGAAGCGGTTCGAATACGCCAACGGCAAGATGGTGCTGGAGCAGTAAGGCTGCCTTCCAGCCTTTAAGCATGCCGCAATTAATCGCCACAAAGCGGCTGTCCCGCCTTCCGCTACGGCTGCGCATTCGCTAAGGCTGCGGTGCTTTCCTGATCAATTTCGCGACGAGGCCATTTGAATGTTTCCGAAGCCGAAATCCGTGCTGGTTCCGAATACCTATGCCTATGAATCCGAGCCGATGGTGAAGGCGACCGGCTTTCGCGAATATGACGCGCGCTGGCTGTTCGGCAAGGAAATTAACCTGATGGGGATTCAGGCGCTGGGCATGGGATTGGGGGCGCTGATCGCGGAACTCGGGGCCAAGCAGGAGGTGGTTACCGGGCACGATTTCAGGGGCTATTCGGCATCGATCAAATATGCCCTGATTTCGGGACTGCTGGCCTCTGGGTGCAAGGTTCACGACATCGGCCTCTGCATGACGCCGATGGCCTATTTCGCGCAGTTCGAACTCGACGTTCCCTGTGTCGCGATGGTGACGGCGTCGCATAACGACAACGGCTGGACCGGCGTCAAGATGGGCGCCAATCGTCCGCTCACCTTCGGCCCCGACGAGATGAACCGCTTGAAGGAGATCGTGCTCAATGCCGACTTCAAGAGCAAGGTGGGCGGTTCATATCAGTTTCACGAGAATTTTCCGGCGCGCTACATTGCGGACCTCACCAGGCGGCCGAAGCTGAAACGCAAGCTGAAGGTGGTGGTCGCCTGCGGTAACGGCACCGCGGGAGCATTCGCGCCGCAGGTGATGCAGGCGATCGGCTGCGAGGTGGTGCCGCTCGATACCGAGCTTGACCACACCTTTCCGAAATACAATCCCAATCCCGAAGACATGGAAATGCTGCACGCCATTCGCGACGCGGTGCTGGAGCACAACGCCGATGTGGGCCTGGGCTTCGACGGCGACGGCGACCGCTGCGGCGTGGTCGACAATACCGGCGAGGAGATTTTCGCCGACAAGGTCGGCGTCATGCTCGCGCGCGACATGTCGGCGATCACGAAGAATGCGCAGTTCGTGGTCGACGTGAAATCGACCGGGCTGTTCGTCACCGATCCGGTGCTGCAGAAGCAGGGCGCCAAGACCACCTATTGGAAGACCGGTCACTCCTACATGAAACGCCGCACCAATGAATTGGGGGCGCTGGCGGGTTTCGAGAAATCCGGCCACTTCTTCTTCAACCCGCCGCTCGGCCGCGGCTATGATGACGGTCTGATCTCGGCGATTGCAGTTTGCGAGATGCTCGATCGTGCGCCCGGCAAGTCGATGGCGGACCTGAAAGACGCGCTGCCCAAAACCTGGTCGTCGCCGACGATGTCGCCGCATTGTTCCGACGAGGCCAAATACGGCATCGTCGACAGCGTGGTGAAGCATTTCGAGGCGATGCAGAACAAGGGCGAGAAGGTTGCGGGACAACCGATCCGCGATCTCGTCACCGTCAACGGCGTGCGCGTCACGGTCGAGGATGGCAGCTGGGGGCTGGTGCGGGCGTCGTCGAACAAGCCGGAACTGGTGGTGGTGGTCGAGAGTCCGGTCAGCGAGCAGCGCATGCGCGACCTGTTCGAGGCGATGGATTCGGTGCTGCGCACCCATCCCGAGGTCGGCGAATACAATCAGAAGATCTGAGGATTTCCCGAAAGCTGCGTTTTCTAGAGCAGGATGACTTTTCTTCGAATCGTCATCCCGCTCTATTCTTTTGTTCGAGCATGATCTTTTCGGAAAACCGGTTCCCACTTTTCCGGATCATGCTCTGGACGCGGCGCGCGCGGCATATACCGCCGTCATGCCCCGCGAAAGCGGGGCATCCAGTAAGCCGTAGCTCTTCGATTCCATCACCAGCGCTCTGGAATACTGGATCACCCGCTTTCGCGGGTGACGACAACAGTGCTTGTTTGCAAGATCGTCCGTTTTCGCCGGCGATGACAATCGCCGCTTACGCTGCGCGCACGGATCCCAGAAAGCTGTCGACCTCGAGCTTCAACCGCTCGGATTGCGAGGACAGTCCGTTGGCGGCGTCGAGCAGTTTCGACGCGGAGGTGCCGAGTTCGCCGGAAGCTTTCGCGACCCCGACAATGTTGTCATTGACGTCTTTGGTGCCGTTCGCCGCCTGCTGCACGTTGCCGGAAATTTCGCGTGTCGCCGCTCCCTGCTGCTCCACGGCCGTTGCTATGGCGTTGGAGATCTCGTGGATTTCGGCGATGGTCCCGCCAATCGACTGGATCGCGCCGACGGCTTCGCTGGTCGCGGCCTGAATGCTCTGGATCTGCGTCGAAATCTCTTCCGTCGCCTGCGCGGTCTGGTTGGCCAGCGCCTTGACTTCGCTGGCCACCACCGCGAATCCCCGGCCGTGCTCGCCGGCGCGCGCCGCTTCGATGGTGGCGTTCAGGGCCAGCAGATTTGTCTGGCTGGCGATGTTCTGGATCAGCGTCAATACTTCGCCGATCTTGTGGGTGCCGGCTGCGAGGCCCTCGACCACGGTGTTGGTGCGGCGGGCCTCGTCGGCCGCCTTTCCTGTAACTTTGGCGGAGCGCATCGCCTGTTGCGCGATCTCGCTGATCGAGGCTGTCAGCTGCCCGGCCGCCGAGGCCACCGTTCCGACATTGAGCGAGGCCTGAGTCGATGCAGTGGCGGCCGCAGCCGTCTGTCGCGCAGCTTCGCCGCTGGTGCCGCTCATCGATGAGGACATGCCCTGCATTTCGCGAGCAGCCACGGCGACGGCCTCGACGATATGGCCGACCTTGCGCTCGAACTCGGTGGCAAGCCGGCGCATCGCCGCGTCGCTTTCCTGTTTGGCCTTCTGGTCGGCCTCTGCACGCTGAGCGTTGGCGCGGCCTTCGGCGGCCTGCGCAACGTCGGTCTCGGCTGTCTTCCGCGCGGTCGTCTCGAACAAGCGCGCGAGCTGATGAGCGACCCAGACCAGCACGCCAGCTTCCACGATGAGAATGCCCGCGTGTAGAACCACGCGTCCGAAGTCGGCGGCGCCGGGGAATACCGCTGCCGGAAGGATGAAGTTCAGCGCCAAATGATGCAGCGCGACGGCGACGGTTCCGACCAGGATTGGCCGATAATCGCAATAGGCGACAAGGCTTGCCAGCACTGCGAAGAAGTACATGTGCACGTCGATCTGCCAGGCATGCCCCAACAGCTGGAACGTGAATACCGAAACCCCGCCCATGAGCGCGACGGCCACGACGAGGTTGGTCGAAAGTCCATTGCCCGCGGTGCGCCACGAAATCGTAGCGGCCGCCGCGAACGCGACCATGAGGATAGTCGGCATCAGCCAATCGGCGCCGCGCGCCATGCCGATCGCCGCCGCGACCGGGACATGCAACCAGAGCAACCCGATCAATGCTCTGCTGGCGGTTTCGCGCAGAGCGTCGAGATCCTTGCTGCCGGTATTCATGCTCAGATTTCCTTGTCGGTATTGTTGAAGCAGCCGGCGACGGCTTGCGGATTGATGGTCAGCCACGCGCCGGCCTGGCGCAAACGGGTCAGGCCTTCATGATCGTTGGGTCTGACCACAAGCAGGGCGGTAACGGCGGTCGTTCGCACGATCGCGGCGTCAGCCGAAGCGGTAGCCTCGAAAATTTGTTGGGTACTCCACCACGGTGGAAAGGCAACAGCCACAACGGCGGCGCCGGGACGAACCTGCAGCGACAGCGCGGCGACCGCGCCAACGCTTGCGAGCAACAGAAGCGCGGCGTTGAGCCAGGCCGGCCACCAAGACGTCGTGATGTTCTGTGCCCGCCCCATTCAGAACGGAATATCGGAACAAGACTAATTGCAGGTGAATTTCCCAAGCCCCGCAAAAATTACGGGAGCGCCAACGTCACGCTTCCATCGCAAGCACGCTGGGATACTCGGATACCGCTTGCGGGGTGTTGATGGCAATATGATCAATCAGGCTACGCCGCCGGCACCGGCAACGCGGTGACCGACTTGATCTTCTCCATCGCAAAACGCGACGTGACATTCTTCAGCGGCACCGCGCCGATCAACTTTTTGTAAAACACGTCATAGCTCTGCATGTCCGCGACCACGACGCGCAGCATGTAATCGACGTCGCCCGCCATCCGGTAGAACTCCATCACCTCCGGCATGGCACTGACGGCATCCGCGAAGGTCCGAAGCCAGGCCTCGGAATGATCGGCGCTCTCGACCGACACGAAAACCGAGATACCAAGCCCGATCTTGTTCTGGTCGACCAGCGCGACCCGCCGCAGGATCACCCCGTCGGCTTCCAGCCGCTGGATCCGCTTCCAGCATGGCGTCGACGACAGTCCTACCCGGTCGCCAATCTCGGCGACGGACAGCGAGGCATCCTCCTGCAGCACCATCAGAATCTTGCGGTCAATGGCGTCGAGGCGACGGTTGGGTTCGAGAACGTGAGCGACTAGATCGGTCATGAGAAGAACTTTGTTCCATTTACGGGGGCAATATCCCTCATATATAGAAAATTCTTCTAATACAAGCCCGTCATTGGCCGGTCTGGACCGGACTAGAGGCTTGGTCATGGCTCAAAAGCTCATCAACTTCAGCACGTTGCGGGGCGGCAAAAGCGCCCCCGAAACGCGTGCATTTCAGCGCTGCGGCGGCGGAGGCGAATCGAAGGGCGTCAAGCAGACCCTGTCTTTCGGTGATGGCGAGGGCGAAGGCGCCATGGAACACATCGCCCGCGCCCAGTGTGTCCACGGTGTGCACCGGGAAGGCCGGCGTCTGCTGCAGGTTCTGGTGCTCGTCGAGCCAGATCGTACCCTGCGCGCCCCGCGTTCCCGCCAGAAACGACGGGGTCAACTTCGCAATCTTTTTGAGCGCCTCGCCGTCGTCGGCTACGCCGGCGGTCTCCTGCAGGGGCTCGCTGGAGAACACCAGATGCGATGAAGCGGTGAGCATCCCCTCCCGCAGCGACATCGCACGGTCGACATCGACGATGACAGGAATGCCGCGCCTGCGGGCCTCGACGCAGAGATCGGTGCAGAACGCCGCGCAGCGGCTCTCGGTCAGGATGGCGTCGCAGTCCTCCAGCAGCTTGTCGGTGTCGGGCAACTGGACCTTCCACAATTCCGGATCGCGGAACGTCACGATGGTGCGCTCGCCGCTCGGGTCGATCATGATGTTCGAGATCGGCGTCACCAGGCCCGGCATATGCACGATATGCTTGGTCTCGATGCCCTCATGCGCGAGCTTTTCAAAGATGTAGCGGCTGGATGTCTCGCGGGCATCGCCCATCGGGCCGCAGACCGAGGCGCGGCCACCGAGGCGCACGATTCCGATGGCGCCATTGAGCGCGTTGCCGCCGCAGATTTCTTCGAAATGGCTGGCATGTTCCTTGGAGCCGCGTGCGGGCAGGCCCGGCACGCGAAACGTCAAATCGCGCACCGGCATACCAATGCATAAAATACGCGGCGGGATTTTCGGCGCGGAGGCATCGTGGAAATTCATTCGGGAGTCCGTCATGCCGGCTCCGCCAATTGCCGGAACCAAGGTCCGGGGGTAATCGATTGGGTCATCGCAGAGTTCCCGCTATGCGCGCGCGTCCGGGCTTGCATGCAGCCAGCGGCCGAGCAAATGGTGTGCAATGGCAAAGGGGTGCGGCCCCGCAAGGCCGTCGGGATGTTGCCGCTTCAACATCAGGGTTGCCTCCGCCCGGTCGAACCACCGCGCGTCTTCCAGTTCGGCGCGGTCGACGACGATATCCTCATTGATGGCGCGCGCGGTGCATCCAATCATCAGGGATGACGGATAGGGCCACGGCTGGGTCATATAATAATTCACGTCGGTGCAGCGAATTCCGGATTCCTCGAAGATTTCGCGCCGGACCGCGTCCTCGATGGTCTCGGCCGCTTCGACAAACCCCGCGAGGCACGACCACATGCCGGCCGGAAATTGCTTCTGCCGCCCCAGCAGGCATTTGTCACCGGCGGCCACCAGCATGATCACGACCGGGTCGGTGCGCGGAAAATGCTCGGCCTTGCAGTTGGAGCACTCGCGCTTCCAGCCGCCTTCCTTCATCGCCGTGCGGGTTCCGCAATTGGCGCAATAGCCGTGGCGCTGATGCCAGCTCACCATCGATTTCGCCATCGCGATGGCCGAAAGCTGGTCGGGCGGCACCACGCCCTGCATCGCCATGCCACGCAATTCGGTCACCGCGGCGTCGTCGCGGGTCAGCAATTTTTCCACCGCCGCCGCCGAGATGCCCATGCCGAACACCGCGGCACCGTCGCGCAAGCCCAAGAAGATCGTGCCCGGATTGGCGCCGAATTTCAGCGCCTCATCGATGCTCAGCAGCGCGCGCGGGCCCCCGCCCTCCTGCTTCAGCACCAGCGAGTCGCGATACACCACATAGGCGCGGGCGTCGCGGTGCCCTTCCAGCGTCAGCAATTTGGCGTCATCGGCCCGCAGATGCGCGGCGCGATCGAGAATATGGGTGATGAAAGCGGGCTGCCCCAGTGGAAACGAATCGAATGCGGTCATGATTCTCAACCAAGCCAGATTTTACGCCGAAGCGTGCTGATGAAATTTTGAACTTCCTCGGCATCGTGCGCCAGCGGTGGCATCACCCCCCAGACCGGACGCGGCCAGGCGACGTCGCCGCTGCGGCGCGCAATCACATGAACGTGCAGTTGCGGCACCAGATTGCCGAGAGCTGCGATATTCAGCTTGTCGCATTTGGTGATCTCTTTCAGCGCGCGCCCGACCCGGGAAATTTCCGTCATCAGCTGCGCCTGCTCGACCTCTTCGAGGTCGATAATTTCCACGGCTTCGTACCGGCGCGGCACCAGCAGCAGCCAGGGGTAATGCGCATCCTTGATCACCAGCACGCGGCACAGCGGCAGGTCGCCAATGTCGATGGTGTCTTCCTTGAGCCGTGAGTGCAGCGACCAGGCGGGAGCGTCAGAAGGCATGGGGGGTTCCAGGTGCGTCCATCATTTTTTCGATGGCTTCGGTCCGAAGTGGCCTGAAATGGACACCGCTCGCAGTGTCATATCAAGGCGTCATCATCCGCGAAAGCGGATGATCCAGTATGCCGGACCGGTCGTGATGGAGTCGAGAAGCTGCGGCGTACTGGATACCCCGCTTTCGCGGGGTATGACGGCAGCCGCCACGCTTGCTTTCCGATGCTTTTGGCCCCAAATAAGGACCGGGAGATTGGCGGTGGACGAGCCACTCGCCAACCGGGTCAGGTCCGGAAGGAAGCAGCCCTAACGAGGTCCGGATCGGGTCGCTCGTCAGTCTCCTACCTGTTTTTTCGAGCGAATCGCCCGCATCCGGTTCGCGTAGCGCCAAGTTCCGCAAGCCGGCTTCGAGAGACAATCAATTGCGGATCGATCGATGACCGATGCTGGCATTACCGTAACGACGCCCACGACCGAGCCGGACAGCGCCCCCCACGGCGGCTTCGACCTCGGCGGCCCGCCGGAGGCCGGCAAGCATTATCGCGTGCTGGCGCGGAAATACCGGCCCTCCAGTTTCGAAGATTTGATCGGCCAGGACGCGGTGGTCCGTACCGTTTCGAATGCGTTCGAGACCGGGAGGATTCCGCAAGCCTGGATTCTGACCGGCGTGCGCGGCGTTGGAAAGACCACCACCGCACGGATTCTCGCCCGCGCGCTGAATTACGAGCTGGCCGACGGATCGGTCAAGGGACCGACCATCCATATGCCGGTGCCGGGCGTGCATTGCCAGGCGATCATGGAAAGCCGGCACATGGACGTGCTGGAAATGGACGCGGCCTCCCATACCGGCGTCGATGACGTGCGCCAGATCAACGACAGCGTGCGCTATGCGCCGGCCAGCGCGCGCTACAAGGTCTATATCATCGACGAAGTGCACATGCTCTCGACCGCGGCGTTCAACGCGTTCCTGAAGACGCTGGAAGAGCCGCCGGAGCACGCCAAATTCGTGTTCGCCACCACCGAAATCCGAAAAGTTCCGGCGATGTGCTGATGGCGCATCTCGCCAGTATCGCGGCCAAGGAAAACGTCGAGGCTGAGCCGGAGGCGCTCGGCATCATCGCGCGCGCGGCGGAAGGTTCGGTGCGCGATTCGCTGTCGCTGTTCGACCAGGCGATTGCCCATGCTGCCGGCGTGGTGCGCGCCGACGCCGTGCGGCAGATGCTCGGCCTTGCCGACCGCACCCGGGTGATCGATCTGTTCGAGCAGCTGGCGCGCGGCGACATCGCCAGCGCGTTCAAGGAGTTTCGTGACCAGTATGACACCGGCGCCGATCCGATCGTGGTGCTCAGCGATCTCGCCGAATTCGTCAATTTCGTCACTCGCGTCAAGATCGTGCCGTCGACGGCGGACAACATCGCATTCGGCGAAACCGAGCGGCTGCGCGCCCGCGAGTTCGCCTCAAAACTCTCGATGCGGGTGCTGTCGCGGATGTGGCAGATGCTGCTGAAGGGGATCACCGAGACGCAAACCGCGACGCGCCCGGCGGCGGCGGCGGAAATGGTGCTGGTGCGCATCGCCTATGTCGCCGACATGCCGACGCCGGACGAAGCAATCAGGATGCTCGACCAGAATGGCGGCGCGTCGCCGATCGTTGCAGGAAGTGCTGCACCGCGCAGCGCGCCGGCCTCGACGGTATCCTCGATCCAGCCCTCGGCCGCACGCGCCTCCGCGCCACGGGGCAATGCCGAGGCGTCGGCGCGCCCGCAGATGGTCGCGCCGGCACCCGATACGCAATCCGCACCCGCAGCCCGGGCGATTTCGAGCTTTCCCGAACTGGTGACGCTTGCCGGTGAGAAGCGTGACCTGCTGACAAAAGCCGCGCTCGAAGCCGACGTCCGTCTGGTCCGCATCGAAGACGGACGGCTCGAGGTTGCGATGGAGCGCAGCGCGGCGCGAACGCTGATCAACGATCTGTCGCGCAAACTGGAACAATGGACCGGGCGGCGCTGGACCGTGATTGTATCCAACGAAGCCGGACAGCCGACGCTGCGTTCGCAGAACGAAGTGCAAAAAAACCAGCGCGAACGCGCCGCGGAGGCCGATCCCCGGGTTCAGGAGGTGCTGGCGCGATTTCCCGGCGCCAAGGTGGTCGAGGTAAGAAAGCTTGCCCCCGAGCCGCCGGAATCCGATGTTAGCGGTGAGGATCCGGCCGAGAATTCTGACAGCGACGATCAATAGGCAATCTCAAAGGAAGCGCTCATGGCTGATTTTCTCGGCATGATGAAGCAGGCGGCACAACTGCAATCGAAGATGCAGGAGATGCAGGAAGAGCTCGGCCACGTCGAGGTCGAGGGCATTTCCGGCGGCGGTCTCATCACGGTGCGCATGACGGCGAAGATGGAAGTGAAGGCGGTGAAGATCGACCCCTCGCTGATGAAGGCGGACGAGCGCGAGATCCTCGAAGACCTTCTGGTCACCGCGCATAACGATGCCCGGCGCAAGGCCGAAACCGCCATGCAGGAGAAGATGCAGGCCCTGACCGGCGGATTAGGTCTGCCGCCGGGTCTGGGCCTCACTTAATATGGCTGCTGCGGTTGCCGGCCCCGAAATCGAACGTCTGATCCAGTTGCTGGCGCGGCTGCCGGGGCTTGGCCCGCGCTCGGCGCGGCGGGCGGCGCTGCACCTGATCAAGAAGCGCGAAGCCTTGATGACGCCGCTGGCCGGCGCGCTGCAGGTGGCGATCGACAAGATCCAGGTTTGCAAGACCTGCGGCAATATCGACACCCAGAACCCCTGTACCGTGTGCACCGACCTGCGACGCGACCCCGCGATCATTGTCGTGGTCGCCGACGTCGCCGATCTGTGGGCGCTGGAGCGGGCGCACGCGACCAATGGATTTTATCACGTGCTCGGCGCGACGCTGTCACCGCTCGACGGCGTCGGCCCGCAGGATCTGACCATCGACGCGCTGGTGGCGCGCGCCCACGATCCGCGGGTGACGGAAATCATTCTGGCATTGAATGCGACCGTCGATGGCCAGACCACCGCGCATTACATCACCGACCTGTTGCAGGAGGCCGGCGTCAAGGTGACGCGGCTCGCCCATGGCGTGCCGGTCGGCGGCGAACTCGACTATCTCGATGAAGGCACGTTGTCCGCGGCGATGCGGCAGCGCACGTTGTTTTGAAAATGGGAATCAGAGGGCACATGACGAGAAGCGACCTTGCTAAATGTTCCACGCTGGCCGCGGCCGTTTTAGCCATCCTTGTGGCAGGCGCGTTCGACGCGCAGGCGCAGCAGGCGATCAAGAACGGTGACGTGCTGACCGGGCAACTCAATGCCATGCGCAGTCGCGCCAAGGGCAAGCGCGTCAACACCTTCCAGCTCGTCAGTGGGCCACGCCGGCTGCCGCCGCCGAACGGGCTTTGCAATCTGGAAACCGGGCCGGAAACATTTCAGATCGTCACCAGCAATGATGCCCAGGCGGCGCAGCTAAAGGGCTTTGTCGGCAAGGAAGTCTCGGTAAAGGTCGACGAGATCGCCTGCGCGCAGGACGCCGGGCAGATGAGCGAAGCCGTGGTCACGAAATGGAGCGTGGTGGCGAAGCATTGATGAGCAATGCTGTCATCGCCCGGCTTGACCGGGCGCCCAGTATTCCAGAGTTTTGATATTTTGAACATCCGCGCTCTGGAATACTGGGCCACCCGCTTTCGCGGGTGGTGACGGCTGAAATTGTCTGACGGCAATGCTTCACCACGCACTTGCGCGATGTGCTAAACCTTCACCGTCCCCAGTGTTTCAAAATGTCCGCGCCGCTGCAGCCAGGCCAGCAGCATCAGGCTCGGCACCGCGACCACGACGCAGATCGCAAAGAACAGCGGCCATCCCGTCGCCTTCGCGACGTATCCCGCGCCTGAGGACAAATAGGTGCGCCCGACCGCTGCAAGGGCGGTCAGCAGCGCGTATTGGGTCGCGGTGTGCAGCGGGTTCTGGCACAGCGCCGACAGATACGCGACGAAAATCACGGTGCCGATGGCGCTGGTGAAATTCTCCGCCGTAATGGCGAATGCCAGCGCCCATTGGTTGACGCCGGCAATTGCCAGCCAGGAGAACGATAGATTGGCCACCGCCTGCAGCACGCCGCCGATCCACAGGCTCACCGGCAACGAATAGCGCCGCGCCACGAAGCCGCCTGCAAAACCGCCGATCAAGGTCGCGGCAAGTCCGACGCCCTTGACGATGGCCGCATAGTCGTTGCGGGTGAAGCCGAGGTCGATCACGAACGGCGCGGTCATGGTGCCGGAAAACGCGTCGGTGAACTTGAACAGCACCACAAAGGCGAGCGCGGCCCAGGCGTCTTTGCGGACGAGAAATTCAGAGAACGCGCCGATCGCCGCGTGCATCACCCGTGTGAACGCGCTGTCGGCACTGGTCGCGGCCTCGGCGCGCGCCGACTGCTCGGGCTCGGTGGCGACCAGCGCGGTGACGGTGCCTATCAGCACCATCGCTGCCATCGCCACATAGCCCCACATCCATGCCGAGGAGCGCGCCAGGCCGGTGCCCTCGAAAGCGCTCACCATGAACAGCGCACCCGCGGTCGAGACCAGCATGCCGATGCGATAGGCCGCGACATAGGACGCCATGCCGGCGGCCTGCTCGCTCTCGGGCAGGCTTTCGACGCGAAACGCATCCACCACGATGTCCTGCGTCGATGACATCGCCGCGACCAGCAGCGCACCGAGTGCCACGAACAGCGGCGAGCGCGCCGGGTCGGTCAGCGCCAGCAGCAGGATCGCGCCGATCAGCAGCAGTTGCGAGAACGCCAGCCAACCGCGCCTGCGGCCGAACCGGCGGGTGAAGAACGGCACGTGCAGCGCATCGACCAGCGGCGCCCACAGAAATTTCAGCGTGTAGGGCGTGCCGACCAGCGCGAACAGGCCGATGGTGCCGAGGTCGACGCCGGATTCGCGCATCCATACCAAAAGCGTCGACCCCGACAGCGCCAGCGGCAGGCCGGACGAAAAGCCGAGCAGCAACACGATCAAGACCCGGCGCTGCAGATACACCGCGAGCCCCTCGCGCCAGGAGGCGCGGGGCGCGGTAGGGTTTTTGGGTTCGGCAGACGCGGCTTGCGGTGCGGTCATAAGAAGGTGTTAGCAGATTCGGATGCAACAAATGACACTCTCATCGCCCGGCTTAACGACGTAGGTGTCATCGTCCGCGCAGGCGGACGATCCAGTATTCCGTGGAGCCCGAGTTCAACACGAACTCCTCGTATTACTGGATACCCCGCCTTCGCGGGGTATGACGGGAGACGCGGGTATGACGGCCAACGCCTAAACGCCGGCTATGCCCGAATACAGATCATCCCAATTGGGATTGACCTCCTCAATCAACCGGATTTTCCAGGCTCGATTCCACTTCTTCAACTGTTTTTCGCGCCCGATCGCGTTTTCGGCATCATCGAATTGTTCGAAATAGACTAGCTTGTCGACCTCATATTTCTTGGTAAAGCCTTTCACCGATTTCAGGCGATGCTCCGCGACCCGACGAATAAGATCGTTGGTGACGCCGATCGATATAAAGCGTGCCTCCGATACGACTGGCCCGGATGTAGACGTAGAAGCTGCGTGCCCCCATCGGACGGCTCTCTGGAATACTGGGCGCCCGGTCAAGCCGGGCGATGACAGCAGTATATGTGCGGCGGCAGTGCTTCACTCCCCCGCCTGCAGCTTGCGGGGAAGCGGAAACAGCTCGGGCGTATCGCTCTTGACGATGCGCGGGACCTCGGCAGGCGGCTCGCTCTTGCTGAAGTCCAGTTCCTCGATCCGTCCCGCCCGCTTGTCGATCTTGTCGGCGGAGATCAGGATCTGCCGGACATCCTCGTTGGCGTCGCTGAAATGCTTCTGCAGTTTCAGCACGCGCTCGCGCAGCCGCCCCAGATCGTCGCCGAGGTTGAGCACCTCGGTGCGAATCTGGTCGGCGGCGTCGCGCATCCGCGCATCCTTGAGGATTTGCTGCATCACCTGGATCGCCAGCATCAACAGCGACGGCGATACCAGCACGACGCGGGCGCGATAGGCCTTCTGGATCAAATCGTCAAAGCCGTCATGAATTTCGGCATAGACGGATTCCGACGGCACGAACATCAGCGCGGTATCCTGGGTCTCGCCGGTTATCAGATATTTCTCGGCGATATCGCTGACATGCTTCATCACGTCATTGCGAAGGCGCTGCGTTGCGATTTTTTTCTCCTCCTCGGTTCGCGCGTCGTGCAGCGCGGTCATCGCTTCCAGCGGAAATTTCGCGTCGATGCAGAGCGGCCGCTGGTCAGGGAGAAATACCACGCAATCCGGCCGCTTGCCGGTCGAGAGCGTGAATTGGAATTCGTAAGAACCCTTCGGCATGCCATCCTGGACGATCGCTTCCATCCGCGCCTGCCCGAACGCGCCGCGCGATTGCTTGTTGGCAAGTACATCGCGCAGCGTGGTCACCTGCGACGTCAGGTCGGTGAGATTTTTATGCGCATTGTCGATGATGCCGAGCCGCTCGTGCAGCACGCGCAGGGAATCCATGGTGTTGCGCGTGGTCTGTTCCATCGATTGGCCGACGCGATGGGTCACCGAATCAAGCCGCTCGCTGACCGCCCGCGCCATTTCGGCCTGGCGGCCCGCCAAGGCCTGCCCCATCGCGTCGACGCGGCCGGTGGCCTCGCTCTGCGCGCGCAGCATTTCGCTCAAGCGTTCTTCGAGTTCGTCGGCGCGAATGGCCTGCGACATCGCCAGTTCCGCACCGCGTCGGCCGGAGCGCGCGACCACGATGGTGATGATCAGTAACAGCGTCAGCGCCATCGCAGCAAAGCCGATCAGCGCCGCACTCATACGGACCGGCAGTTCGCCGATCATGAAAAGAATCTCGTCCATGAGAGCCCTTGTAGCCGATTCGCTCTTGAACACGAACGAAGAGGGAACATTTATGGTGAATCGAGGACTAATTTTCGTGGTTAACGCCGGCTTAATTTTCATGGTTAGCGGCGGGTTAACGGGTTCCGGCGCGCATTGACCCCGGCAAATCAGCAGCTTAAATCGCGCGCCATGGCATTAAGAGAAATCATCATCCTGCCGGACAAGCAGTTGCGGCTCGTCTCCAAACCGATCGAAAAAGTCACGGCGGAGGTGCGCAAGCTCGCCGACGACATGTTCGAGACCATGTACGCCGC
>WNGH01001138.1_pt1 | contig 24413 bp, 27 predicted proteins | sample 5400631 | NCBI WGS metagenome assembly WNGH01 (sample SAMN13153373, study PRJNA577476) | soil metagenome | isolation source: 115 cm soil or saprolite under Garry oak tree replicate 1 | place: USA:California | collected 2016-06-15
CCGCTCGTTGGCTCCGGCACCGCGGATCCCAGCGTTTTCGGCAACGGCAATACGTTCCCCGGAACCTACGACGCGCTTGGCCGGCTGATCTTCATGAACCTGACGATGAAGTTCTGATCGAAGGGTTCGTATGGAGAAAGGGGGCGCAAGCCCCTTTTCTCTTTTCTGGGCTACCGCCCAAGCCGTGCAACGATTTTCGAGTAAGCTTCGCCCCCCGTATCAGCGATGAGCTACGCAGTACAAAAAGATTCAAGCAGGCGGCTGACCGGGCTGGTGGCGGTGGTCGTGTTCCACGTGATGCTGGTCTACGCCCTCGTCCATGGCCTCGCGCGCAAGATCGTGGAGGTGGTTCGCGCACCGCTCGAGACGAAGATCATCGAGGAAGTCAAGCCGCCGCCGCCCGACAAGCCGCCCCCACCTCCGCCGCCCAGACTGGCGATGCCGCCGCCGCCGTACATCCCCCCGCCCGAGGTGCAGGTGCAGGTCCCGGTGTCGGCGCCGACAATCACTGCCGTCACGACCGTCAAGCCGCCCGAGGAGTACAGGACGCGAGCAGTAATGGACGCCAAGTTGTGCGACAAACCTCCGTATCCTCCCGCGGCGCGGCGGGCGAACGAAGCGGGCACGGTGCGCCTGACTTTGCTGATCGACGTGGACGGCAGAGTGCTCGACAGCAAGATCGAACGCTCATCCGGCTCCCGGCGCCTGGACGAGGCCGCAAGGGCCGGTCTGAGCCTGTGCAAATTCAAACCGGCCACGCTCAACGGCAGGCCCGAGCGCTCATGGGAACGCCTCGACTACGTGTGGACGCTCGAGTGACGCGGGCCCCCCAGAGCGGCTGGAAGCCTTCCGCGAATTTCAAAATCGTTGTTTTCAGGATCGGGGAATATGAAACGCAAACCGTTGGATGTTAAGAGCCTGTTGGCGGTCGTGGTGGTTTCGATCGGCGCGGCGATCGTCAATTCGAGCGGGGTGATGGCGCAGGCTCCCAAGACGGAGAGCGCTCCCGCCCCTGCTACCGAGGCGAAGGCGCCCGAGGCCAAGCCGGCCCCGCCCCCCGCGCCGCCGACGACCGAAGTCGTCGAGAACCCCTACGGCATCGAAGCGCTCTGGCGTCAGGGGGACTTCGTCGCCAGGGGCACGCTGATCATACTCATGATCATGTCGGTCGGCTCCTGGTACATCGGCATCATCAAGGTGCTCGAGCAGCGAAGAATGCTGAAGGATGCCAAGGAAGCCGACGAGAAATTCTGGCACGAGCATTCCGTCCAGGAGGGTGTCGCCACGCTCAACGAGGACAGCGCGTTCCGCTTCGTCGCCGAGAAGAGCTCGCTCGCGGCCGAGCACCACGGAACCATGCGGACCAAGCAGCTCGACCTCAATACCTGGGTCGGCATGGCCCTGCAGCGGGCGCTCGACGTCATCGGCAACCGCCTGCAGAGCGGTCTCGCGTTTCTCGCGACGGTGGGCTCGACCGCGCCCTTCGTCGGCCTGTTCGGGACCGTGTGGGGCATCTACCACGCGCTCACCGCGATCGGCATCGCGGGGCAGGCATCGATCGACAAGGTCGCCGGTCCCGTCGGCGAGGCGCTGATCATGACGGCGCTCGGTCTGGCGGTGGCCGTGCCGGCGGTGCTTGGCTACAATTGGCTGGTCCGCCGCAACAGAGTGGCGATGGAGCTCATTCGGCACTTCGGCGGAGGGGTCCACATGTCGCTGCTGGGCCGCGGCGGTCGCACGCGCAGGGACTCCGAATCATGAGCATGACGGTCGGCAGCCCGGATGCCGAAGACGATCTCGTCGCGGACATCAACACGACCCCGCTCGTCGACGTGATGCTGGTCTTGCTGATCATCTTTCTCATCACGATTCCGGTGGTCATCCAGAGCGTGCCGGTCGAGCTGCCGAAGGAAAGAAATCTGCCGACGCAGACCAAGCCCGAGAACATCGTCATCGCCGTCAACAAGGACGGCGACGTTTTCTGGAACAACCAGCTCGTCGCCGAGGAACCGATGCTGCTCGCCAGGCTGAGGGAAGTCGCGGTACGGCAGCCCCAGCCGGAAATCCACATTCGCGGCGACAAGGAGGCGCGCTACGAATCCATCGGCAGGGTGGTGTTCGCGTGCCAGCGTATAGGCATCCTGAAGATCGGTTTCATCACGGAGCCGCCGGCGCGGAACGGCTCGCGGCAGGAGTGACACGCTCATGGCAATGAAAATCGGATCCGGCGGCGGAACGCGCGACCCGGAGGTCATGGTGGACATCAATACGACCCCGTTGATCGACGTGATGCTGGTTCTTCTCATCATGCTCATCATCACGATTCCCATCCAGACGCACGCGGTCAAGCTGAACATGCCGGTCGGCACTCCTCCGCCCCCGCCGGTCCCTCCCGAGGTGGTGACCATCGAGGTCGATTTCGACGGCACCGTGATCTGGAACGGGCGGGTCGTGCCGGATCGCCAGGAGCTCGAGGCGCGGCTGCGCGCGGCCGCCGAAATGCCGGTTCAGCCGGAGGTGCACCTGCGCCCCAACAAGCTGGTCAAGTACGAGAGCGTGGCGATGGTGATGGCTTCGGCTCAGCGGCTGGGGATGAAAAAAATAGGGCTGATCGGCAACGAGCAGTTCATGCGCTGAAGCCCCGAACCGTCCCATGCTTGTCCGCCTTTGCTTCATCGGTCTTTGTTCGATCGCGTTGGTCGCCGCGAGCGCGCTCGCGCAGGAGCCGGGCGCGGGCGGCCAGACGGTACGGCCCGAGATCGGCAAGCCCATCCAGGCTGCGATCGATCTGCTGAAATCCAAAAAGGGCAAGGAAGCGCTGGCCAAGGTGCGGGAAGCGCAGGCAGTCGGCGACAGGACGCCGTACGAGAACTACCTGCTCGAGCGCGTCCTGGGGCAGGCCGCGGCTACGGCGGGGGAGCCGTCCGTCGCGGCCCGCGCCTTCGAGAACGTGGCCGCCTCTCCGGCCTCGCCCGAGGGGGAAAGGCGGCAGTTCCTCGCAGCCGCCGCGAGCCAGTACTATGTGATGAAAAACTACGCGAAAACCGCCGAGCTGGCGGCGCGCTACTTCAGAGACGGCGGCACGGAAAAGTCGGTGCGCACGATTTACGTGCAGGCGCTGTACCTGGGCAATGACTTCGCGAGCACGGCCAAGGAGCTGCTGAAGGACCTCGAAGCCGAGGAACGGGAGAACAAGGCGCCCACCGAGGAGCAGTTGCAGTTGCTCGCGAATTCCTGCTCGCACATCAAGGACGCCGCGTGTTACGGCAAAGCGATGGAAATGCTCGTCGCCTATTACCCGAAGCGGGATTACTGGCTCAGCGTCATTTACGGCATCGCGACGCGTCCCGGGTTTTCCGAGCGGCTCGCCCTCGACGTGGCGCGCATCAAGATCGAGACCGGCACGATGCGCAGCGCGGAGGAGTACCTGGACGCCGCGCAGCTCTCGCTGCAGGACGGATTCCCGATGGAGGCGGTCAGAATCATCGACAAGGGCTACGCGTCCGGTGCACTGGGCACCGGATCCGAAGCCGCGCGACACAAGCGCTTGAAGGACATGGCGGCGAGGAACCTCGCCGAGGACAAGAAAGCGCTCGCGCGCGATGATTCACAGTCGCTTGCCGGCAAGGACAGCAGTGCGCTTTTCAACGACGGCTTCAATTACGTCCTGCTCGGCAAACCGGAACAAGGGCTCGCGTTGATGGAGAAGGGGATTCGCGACGCAAAAGCCTTCAGGCGGCTGGAACACGCGAAGCTCCACCTGGGTTACGCCTACCATCTGGCGGGTCAGAATCAGAAAGCGATTCAGGTCCTCAAGACGGTGCAGGGGGCGGACGGCGCCGCCGCCCTGGCGCGTTTGTGGGCGATCCGTTTCAGCCGCGCATCCTGATTTCAGTGCGCGGCGCTGCGCGCCTTCTCGCGGTGGCGGCGCACCTTGACGACATTCCCGCAGCTCGCCATTTCACACCAGCGCCGGCTGTGGTTCTTGGTCTCGTCGATGAACAGCCAGTAGCAAGTTGAGTTTCCGCAGCGGCGCAGGCGCTCCATCTTCGCCGACGTGAGCAGGCTCACCGCCGATTCGACCAGGGGCTGCATCGCGGCGTCGAGCGCGGCGGCCGACGGATCCAGAGACCATCGATACCCCTCGCCGTTCCAGGAGAGCCGCGCAAACGACGCCGCGCGCGCGTGCTCCGCTTCGACGTACGCGAGATCCTCGCGCGCAATCGCAGCGCCTTCGGCCTTTGCATTCAGAACCCGAAACAGGGTTTCGCGGAACTTGATCGCACGGCTCCAAACCTGGGCTGCGGCACGCGGCGATGCCGCTGCGGCCCGGCGCAGCCGGGCAGCCTGGTCCCGGGTGATCGCCTCCGCAGCCTCGAGCCAGTCGATGAGGTCGGGAAAGCCGGCGATCCACTCGGTGCCCGAGGGCCCCCTGGCGTTCTGGCCGGAATTGCAGAAATCCAGGCACAAGGCGCCCCCCGGACAGCGGAACGTCTCCGCGTAGGGCTTTCCTTTGGAGCGCTGAAAGGCGGTCGACCCGCTCACGTTGTAACCTTCAAATAGGCCTTGACAAGTTACATTGTGCCACATTAAGCTGTAACTGTCTAAACTGGATTATGAGGTTACAGCCATGGGAGCAGCCGGTAAAGGGGAACGCCTGGCGGCCGCGGTCGCCGCCGTCGCAGTGTCGCTGTCGATACTCTCAGGAATGAACGGCCTCGCACACCGCTACGCGCGGGAAGCGCTCGAGGCCCCGCGGCTGGAGGCAGGCGGCATGCGCGCGGCCCCCGGGAAGATCATCGCATGCGCCCGATCTCTTGCATGACCGTCTGCTCGAGCAGCTTGGGCGGCAGAAGGCCCTGCGCGATCACGAGGTCGTGGAATCTGCGCTGCTCGAAGCGCGGCCCGAGCGCGAGCTCTGCCTTGAGCCGCAGTTCTCGCAGCCGCGTGTAGCCGTAGAAGTACGAGACCGCCTGGCCGGGCATCCTGAACGCGTAACGGTCCGCCTCCTGCTGGGCGAACGGCTCCGAAAGAGCCACCTCGCGCATGAGAAATGCCTTGGCCTCGTCGGGGGTCATCCTGCCGAGATTGACCGTCGGGTCGAGAAACGCCCGCGCGGCCCGGAGTAGGCGAAGCTGAAGTGAAAACAACTGCCCTTCCGGGGGAAAGTAGGGAATCATCAGGCTCTCGGCGTAAAGGCCCCAGCCCTCCGCGTTGGTGCTGTTGAAGGCAAATGCCGCGCGGGCGAGCGAAACGCCGCCCTCGACCATCGCAGCGAACTGCAGTTCGTGACCGGGCCGCGCTTCGTGCGCGGTCAGCGTCCACGCCGCCGCCTCCGAGGTGAAATCATCGACCGGGTCGGATGACTTCGCATTCGGATTCTGCAGCGGCAGGACGAACTCTCCGACTTCGCCTCGGTTGCCTACGAGCCGCGGCGCGTTCATGAAGGGCGCAGCTATGGCGGCCGACTCCGCCTCGCTCGCGAGCCGGATGGAGGCCGCGCGCTGCGGCAGGCTGATGATGCGTTCGCGCACCACGATCTCCTCGATGTCCTTCAGGCGATCGCGATAGAGCGCGAGGATCCGGTCGCGCGGCACCGCATTGCGCTTCAACTCGCGGATGACATCGCGGTAGTCCGCCGACGCGAGATTCCGCTCGCGCGCAATGCGGGCGGCAAGGCGCGCCGCCTCGTCGCGAATCTCTGTGAATGCGAATGCGCCCATCGAGATCGCCTGTTCGGGTTCCAAGTCGACCCCGGTGGTCTTCAGGCGGTCGGCGTAAACCTCGCGCGGCAGCGTGTGCTCCTTGCGCGCGCGCGGAAGGACGCTGGCCTTCATCCATTCGGAGTGGCTGCGCAATTGCGCCGCGAGCCGGGCGTGCGCCGCTTCCCAGTCACGCAGCGTGCTCGAGCGAAACAGCTCGGCAATCCCCGCGATGTAGCGTTCGGAGTTATCGAGGTTCTGACGCACGTGTCCTTCGTAGGGCCAGACGAGTTCCGCGGCGCGGAAGCGTTCACTCATGCGTGCGCGCGCGAGTTCGGCGAGCGGCGTGGTGCCCGGCTCCATCCCGGCGTAGCGCCGCAAGCGCTGCAAGGCGTTGCGCCGCCGCGAGTCGCCGTTGCGCGCATCGAGCAGGACCTTGAGCCCCTCGAAAATGTGTCGTGGCAGGTCGAAGTAGGGAACGAGGAGGCGAAATTCGAGCAAGTGGGTGCGTCGCTTGCGCTCGACCGCGTCGACGAGGATGTCGAGGTCCTGCCGCACCATCGGATCGGATTCCGTTTTTCGCCTGGCTGACAGCAGCTCCAGCACCCGTCCCGCGGCGGCGTCATAGCGCTTCGCATTCTCCGGGTCGAGGTCGAGCACGGCGGTATCGAAACGATCGACACCGAATTCCGACGTGAGCTCGGGGTGGAAAGCGCCCTCCATCTCGATTACGATCGCGGAGTTGCGGTCGCTCGTCTCGACCCAGGATCGGTCCGCGGCGGGGCCGGCAAGAGGGAAACAAAGCATGCCGGGCACCAGGATGAAAAGGAATATCTTGCGCGATCGCATGTCGAAAAATCCCGTTTCTGGGCGAAAGGAGCCGCCATGATATCCCGGCGAAGCGGATCGGGGGCCGCCATCCGGCTCGAGAGCCCGCGCCAGGAGGACGTGATGCGGCTCCTGGGCGCGCTCGACGCCTATCTCGAATCGCTCTATCCCCCGGAAAGCAACCACGTCCTCGATATCGACACGCTGTGCGCGCCCGACATCCGCTTCTTCGTCGCGCGGCGCGAGGGCAAGGCCGTCGGCTGCGGCGCGCTGCGCATCGATTCAACCGGCTACGGCGAAGTGAAACGCATGTTCGTGCATCCCGAGGCCCGCGGGCAGAAACTGGGGCGCGCGATCCTGATGCGCATCGAGGAGCAGGCTTCACGGGAGGGTCTTGAGCGGATGCGCCTCGAGACGGGAATCCATCAGGCGGAGGCGCTCGCTCTCTACCGTCACGCGGGGTACGCGGAGCGTGGACCGTTCGGCGAGTACGCGTCCGATCCGCTCAGTCATTTCTTCGAGAAAAGCATAGCCCCGGGATCGAAGCGGCGCCCGGCCGGGGGAAGATAGCGGATCTCCCGCGACCGCGGAGTGAGGCATTGCTTGTGGGCTCCGAGGGCGACTGCTATAAGATGCCTGCTTGCCCTCCCGAAAGGAGCCGATGATGCACAGATTATTTGTCGCCGCCACGCTATTGCCGCTTCTGGCTTTCCCCGGCGCTGCTTCGGCGGACACCTCGCTCGGCCTTCGCGGCGGCACGCTCGGCGCGGGAGCCGAGCTGTCGTACGCCCTGAGCCAACGCGCCGCGGTGCGCCTGAACGCGGACGGCTACAAGCTCAGCCAATCGAGTACCGAAGCCGATATTGATTACGACATGAAGCTGAAGCTGCAGACGGTGTCGCTGCTCGGCGACTGGTTTCCGTTTGCGAACAATTTCCGCATCAGCGCGGGCGCGATGTTCAACGGGAACAAGTTCACGCTCAAGGGAAAGCCGACGGGTGGCTTCTTCACTGTCAACGGCACGCAATACAATACTGCGCAAATCGGATCGTTCGACGCCTCGGTGGATTTCAGAAAGGCAGCGCCCTACTTCGGCATCGGCTACGGACGCCCCATCAACAGCGGCCTGTCGTTCATAATCGACGCGGGCGTCATGTTCCAGGGTAGCCCGCGCTCGAAGATAGACGCGACCTGCGGCCCCGCGGCGCCGCAAGGAAGCCCCGCCTGCAATCAGGTGCAAAGCGACGCGAAGGCCGAGGAATCCAGGCTCGACGACAGCCTTCACGAGTTCAAGTACTACCCGGTGATTTCCGTGGGTCTCGCCTACACGTTCTAGCCCGCACCCTGCGCGTGCCCTAGCCGGAGCAGGAACTCGGTCAGCCGCCGGCGCACCGCGCCGTCTTGGATCGCCTGGATGTGTCCCGCGCCCGGGACGATCCATAGGTCCTTCGGGGCCCCGGCGCGCTCAAACAGTTTCTGCGAGTGATGGAACGGCACGACCCTGTCCCTGTCGCCGTGGAGGAGCAGCAGGGGTATCGGGCTGATTGCGCCGACTGCGGCGATAGGCGAGTAATCGTCATCGACCGTCAGCCAGGGGAGCCACTGAAACGGCCAGGTGAGGAAGAATCCGGCGAGTTTCTCCCGGGTGATCGAGCGGTAATCGGAAAAGGCGCTGTCGGCGACGATCGCGCTCAGGTGGGTCCGGTACCTGCCGTGCGCGCCGTAGTAGATGGCGAGCGCGCCGCCGAGGCTCTGGCCGAAGAGGACGACTCGCTTCGGGTCGACGTCCGGGCGCGCAAGCAGGGTGCGCATCGCGGCGTCGATGTCGAGCTGCATGCCGGGGAGGGACGGCGTTCCCTGCGACGCACCGTAGCCTCGATAGTCCAGAGCGAGGACGTTGAATCCTTCGGCCGGCATCCAGGCGACGTTGGCGAAATGCGTGCTGATATTCTCGGCGTTGCCGTGCAAATAGAGCACGCTCGCTTGCGCTGCGCCCCGCGCCGGGAGGAACCAGGCGTGGAGCGGCGTGCCGTCGTCGGCATTGAAATCGAGCTCCTGGTAAGCGACGCCGTGACGCCCCGGCGTATCGACCAGCACCCGGTGCGGCTGGAAGAACACCTGCGTGCAGCCGGCGACCCAGAGAGCGGCGAGGAGCGGCGCGAACGCGCGCATATCAGAAGTAGAAAAGCACCGCGGCCGAGCCGCGCGCCATGCCTCTCGCTTCACCAGGGCCGGCTGCTCCCGGAATGACATAGGAGTACTGTTGATATAGCATGTCTCACGGCTCGACCGGTTTCATCATAGTCTGCGAAGGCTTGACGGTGCTTGTAAGGAAATTTCGAAAGGCCCCGGAGCCGCGGCAAACCGCCGGGAGGAGGTGCGAGCGAGATTGATGTTGCTTCTGTAGGGGAATCTGTTCTTGGCTTAGTCATTGATTTAAATGGCATTAACGTCAATAATCAATCAGAGAGGAGTATCAGAACATGAAGTTATTCAAGAGGGTCGTAATACTTTTTCTCCTGGCGATGGCGCCAACGCTCTGCTTTGCGCAGCAGAAACCCAAGAAGGACCTGAACATCTGGGTCGATTGCGGGCTTGGCGCGATGATATTCGACGAAACCGGCTGGGCTGCCGTAATTTCCAATATCATCTGGGACTGGGGAATAACTGCGACGACGTCCTATCAATCGTCACCTGATCAGTGTGGAAGCAAGAAGGCAAAGACCGCAATGTATATTGGTGTGACCTACGCGAATCTGGCAGAAGAAACCGCGAAGGGCGAGGGCAAGCACCTGCATGCGATGCTCGACATCATGGGCTGTGAATCCGCTTCACACGAAGGCATCATCGCTTCGCTCCGTTCCGAGTTCGGCCAATATTTGCGCAACTCTGACTACGGAGCAAAACCGACCGTCGCGAAAGCCGAGGAGTACAGCAACATCCTTCAATCGACGATTTCGGGGGGATACACGCAACAGTGCCGCACCGGTTGAAACTCTGAACTGAAATCCCGTATAAAGACCTGTTGACTTGTTCAACAGGTCTTTTTTTGCCCATTTTTCTTGAACGCGACTCTCGCTCACCCGTCGCCCCAGGACTTCACCCGGCCCCGGAACAATCCGCTCTCTTCTCCTGCAAGCTTTTTGCTTTCGGCTCCATCGTGGGTGCCCATGCAACGCGCTCTACCCGTGCTCTTGCTCTGCATATTGTCAATCCTGCTCGTGCGCCAATGTATTGCTGCAAGTGTCATTGGACCGGAAGTCGATGTCAGAGCGCTCGTGCAGCAAGCTTACTCGAGACAGCTTGCCGCTCATCCCTATTGGTCGGCCTTGATGCATTATCGACACAAGACATCGGCCGGTGTCACAACACTGGCTAGTGAAATTATTTCACCCGAATTTTTCCTGTCGCCAGAGGGGGCGACCAATCCGGCTGCCGAGCTGGCGGCCACCCTGATCGCGTTCTTCGAGCCTGTCGGCGAAGGATCCGACACGCACGCTCTGTGCCGCTTCCCCGCGCGTTACAAATGGCTGCGCAAGACTCTGGACTGGGGGTCTCTGGAGCCGCCGCGGATTCAATGCCTGCAATACAACGCGTACACGATGAACGATCAAGTCGGCTCATTGAGCCTCGTCTACGTGACCGGCTATCCCACCAACCCCGCATCGTTTTACGGGCACCTTCTTCTGAAATTCAATACCCGTCGCGCAGTAGGTGCTACTGACTTGCTGGATCACAGTCTTAATTTTGGGGCGGCAATCCCTCCTAATGAAGTTGGCTTGATCTATTTAATCAAGGGACTATTCGGCGGTTACGATGGCATCTTCTCCCACCAGTATTTCTATGCCTTCAATCACGCCTATGCCGAGAACGATCTGCGTGACATGTGGGAGTACGAACTGACGTTTACCGAAGACGAAGCCGACCAGATCGTGTCCCATTCGTGGGAGCTTCTCGGCAAGAAATACGTGTATTACTTCTTTAAGGAGAATTGTGCCTACAGGATGGCCGAACTGCTGGAGCTTGTCATCGGTCACCCGCTCCTGCCCGATGTTCCGTGGGCGTTGCCGGAAACCGTGTTCGAAAAAATCGCTGCACTAGAGCGGAACGGTGTACCGATTGTTCGGACAACTCGGCGGATTCCATCGAGGCAGAATCGCTTCCGTGAAGGTTTCCTGGCAATGACCGATGACCAGCGATTCCTGACTCGGCAATTAGTCAAGGGCCCGCTTGATTTCGATGAGGTCGGGTACCAATCATTACCCGCAACAAAGAAGACGGCCATAATCGATACGCTTCTCGATTATTACGAGTACCGGATCATCACCGATAAAAAGAATATCGAGTTCCAACGAGCGAAACAAAGGCTGCTGATCGAACGAGCGGGTCTGCCGGTGCAGACGTCGGTGCCCGAAGAAAATACCGTGTTTTCATTGGACACGGGTCCGCCCCATCAGGGGCCTTTGCCCTCGATGGTCCGACTGGGCCCGATTCATAACAGCCGGTTCGGTACGGGATTGGAATTGCGCATCAGGCCGGTGAACTACGACCGCCTGGAACTCGACGCCGGGCGCATACCCAATTCGAATCTGACGATGTTCGATCTCAAAACCGTGTATCTGGATGACCGGTTGAGAATCCGGAGCCTGGACTTTGTGAAGATCGAAAACTTCAATTTACCCAAGACACCGCTACCGGATGACGGAGGTTTCGCGTGGGACTTTAAAGTCGCGTATGAAAGCCAGAATCTGGCGTGTAGCGGGTGCATGATCTTCAGCTTGACGGGCGGACTCGGGAAGGCGGCACAATTGACGCAGCATTTGGTGGTATTCGGCGTGGTCGATCTTTTTGTGCAGACACCATATCAAAACTCAGGCTCCGTGGGTGCCTTGCCACACATTGGCTTGGTCGCCTCGCCCGCTCTCGGCTGGAAATCGTCAATCATAACGGGCCGCCAATCGTATCTGAACGGCTCTCGAGCGGATTATCGCGTTGTTCGCTGGGAAAACCGGTTTGGAAGTAGTCGCAACTGGGATATTCGCGTTTCCTACGAGGAGCATGTCGCGCACGAATTTCTCGCAGCGGTATCTCTATACTGGTAAGCGTCGCGAACGTGCGCATATCAGAAATAGAACAGCACCGCGGCCGAGCCCACGTTGAAGCTGTGCCCCATTTCTCGATTGCGGGCGAGATCCAGGCGCAGCGCGACATCGCGGCCGAGCGTGACGCGCTGCTCCAGACCCAATGCCGTGGGCGTATCCCGCTGACCGAGGAAGTACCTCAATCCGCGCGCGTAAGCGTGAGTGCGCCAGCGCGAACTCCAGTCGAGCAGCGCTCCGACGCTCGCGCCCGCGCCGAGCGCGTAGCCCTCATCGAGGCGGTGGTGCGCCCGGGCGCTGCCGTCCGCAAACGCGTAGAAGAGCCTATGATCGTCCGTCGCCCAAGCGACGCCGCCGCCTCCGTCCACGCTCGGGATGAGCGGCTCGCCGCCATCGGAGACACGCACGCGCGTCCATCCGGCGGCGATCTTCCACGACCAGGGCTGGAAGAAGTCGTCGCGCGGGGCAAGCGAGACGATGTCGATCGGCGTCAAGCTCTCGAGCCGGGTCGAACCCGATTCATAGCGGCGAAACGCTGAATCGAAGAACTCGATCTGCGCGCCGCGCGCATAGCCCTCCTCCGGGTCCATGATGCCGTGATAGGTGGCGCGCAGGCGCAGCTCCTGGAAATTCACTCCGTCCCTGCGACCCGCGCCCGCGCCGATCCGCGCCGTGCCATGCCCCTGCTCCGGGCGCACCTCGGGCGCCGCGACCTCCGGCGTCTGCGGCGGGACGTCCAGGCGGCTGCGGGCGACGAGGAGCCTCCGCGCGAGCGCGTCGGGATCGGGGACATCCTTCCTGCCCAGCGCGCGCCGGTACATGAGGTAGTCGTGACTCGCCTCCAGCACCGCCGCCGCGCGCCCGGCGGGCAGCACCGCGAGCGCGGCGTCCTCTTCCGCGATGCGCCCCAGGCCGAGGCCGCGTACGAGCGCGCGCTCCTCACCGCTTAGCAGGCTCACTCGGCGCCGGATCAGGGTCGCGTTCGCCGGCCGGTAGACGGTTCGCCTCACCAGGCCGGGCTGCTCGGCGACCACGCGCACCGTGTCGGTGGGAAGCGCCCACCCGCGGAAAGGCCCGACCAGGTCCATTTCCGGCCGCGCCACCTGCAACAGGCCGAGGAGCTGATAGGAGCAGTTTTCGTCGAAGAAGAAATACTGGAAGTAGGCCGGCCCGAGCTCCCACGCGTGCCGCAGCACGCGGTCCACTTCGACGGGCGTGAGGGCGAGCTCGTATTCCCAGATGTCCCGGTTCTCGAGGTCGCTGTACTCGCGCACCTTGATGTAGTAGGGCAGGATCGAAAAAGTGCCCGGATAGCCGCCGAAGAGCCCGTTCAAAGCGAACGCGAGACCGTTCGTCTCGTCGGTGTTCGCCTGGAAACTGATCGCGTAGGCGAGCAGCCGCGTGCGATCGTCCTGATCCCGGGCGTCCACGCGCACCAGCGTGTGCCCGTACATCGAAGAGGGACTGTTGAGGTACGCGGAGGCGAAAATCAGGGTGAGGCCTGCCGGATCGAGCGATTCGCGCCATTGCCGGAAGCGCGTGCAGGGCTGCTGCGGCATGCGCTTCGGATCGAAGCCGAGCTGCTCGTCGAGCCAGGCGCGCCGGGCGATGAACGCGCACTGCGGATTCTGGCGCTCCGCGGTTTCGGAGAGATCGGAGAAAAAACCCGCGAGCGTGGCCTCGAGCTCGGACTGCGGGTTGGTCTTGCCGTCGGCCGCGTTGAAGAAATTCGGGCTGTCGACGAGGCTGTGCACGCCCGGGAGCACGAGGTTCGGCAGGTAGTGGAGGAGCTTGCGCCATTCGCCGCGCTCGGCGAGGCGCAGCTGCCTCGATTTTCCGATGAGCTCGGCGAGATAGGCCTCGTCCTGCGCGCCGAGCGCCGCGGGGCCGCGCAGCAGGGCCGCGCAAACGAGCAGCGCTCCCCATCGCGTGCCCGGCCTTCGGGCAAAAAAAACACCCAGTGGAGCGACCACCGGGTGTTCGGGAGAACGACTGTTTTTGCGGGTCGCGATCAGAGCGCGACTATGTAGCGCCCGAGCCGCGCGTCGGAGGAGAGCACTTCGCGCAACGCGACGAGCACCTGATCGGTCGAAACGCTGTCGCTCGGGAAAATACGCGCCATGTTGTCCTTGGCGAGCTGGTTGAACGCGGCACGATCCTGCGGCGCCACGCCGAGCAGGTGCGCGAGGGAGTCAAGCGCTTCGCCGCCGCCGGTCGACATGTCGCGCGCCAGCTGGTACCTGTTGCCGTCGATGAACATCGCCGTCTTCCAGCCCGAGCGCACGGTGCCGTTCTGCGTGCAACCCGACGTGCCGGTGGTGACACCGAACGTCTGATTGCCGAACGTGCCGTTGGTCGTCACCGCCAGCACCTGCGGAACGACGCCAGACTGGCCTTCGAAGAGCTTGGAACCCCAGCCGCAGCTGCCGACGTTGTTCTCGCCGGCCGCCAACGCCGCAGTGGGAAACATCGCCGCCACCGATATCACCGTGATGAGCTTCTTCATGTACACCCCTTATCTTCGAGTCTAGGAGAAGGAAACAACTGTGCGCCTTGAGACACTGCCGGGCGCGCAGGCGTATTAGGCGAGCGGGACGGGCAGCTTGTCAAGGGCCCGCCCCGGTTTCAGGGACGGGAGGGACCGGACAGGAATCGTCGGGAAAACCCGACAGAGATCGTGCCCCGATCGGCGTATGAGAACTGTGCTCTGAGTGCCCGGAGATTCGCCAGCCCCTGATTTCGCTGGTAGGCCGTGCAGGAGTCGAACCTGCGACCAACGGATTAAAAGTCCGCTGCTCTACCAACTGAGCTAACGGCCCGCAAAGGAGCGCGATTCTAGTATGTCGCACGAGCGAGCGTCAATGAAAACGCGCGCTGATGCGACGAATCCGCGCTCAGGTTTGACGCATCAGCCTCCAGTACTGGATTTTCATCGTGAGCGCCGCGCCGGCGACGATGGCGAAAAACGCGAGGAAGGAGCCGAGCGCGAGCGTGGAGAGGCCCGATATTCCCTGGCCGATGGTGCAGCCGAGCGCGAGCACGCCGCCGAAACCCATCAGCGCGCCGCCGACGAGGTGATTGATCAGGTCCTGGGCGTCGCGAAAGCTCTCCAAGCGGAAAGATTTCGTCGCGAGCGACCAGCCGAGCGAGCCCGCGAACATCCCGAGCACCGTCGCGATGCCGAAGGTCATCACGCGGCTCTTGTCGCTCCACAGGAGGAGAAGCTCGAGCGAGTAGGCCTGCGGCGCGACGAAGGAGAGCGACTCCGTGCGGCCGGAGTTCGTGGCGAGGAATTTTTCCTCGAGCGTGGCCGGATCCTCGGCGAGGTGGCCGATGTGCCCCGACAGGTACCAGCCCCCGACGACCACGAGGCCGACGACGACTCCGCCCAGGACATTGTCGAATGTGCGGAATTCCCGCGCCTTGAAGACGAACGCGAGGAGGCCGAGCGAGATCACGGGCCCGAGCGCGGCAAGTACTGCACGCTTGTCGAAGCCGGACGAACGGGCGAGGATGGACGCGAGATCCTGCTCACCGGCGAGCGTCGCGCCCACGGAATCGAGCGCCGCCACGCGAAACACTCCGAGGATTCCCTTGAGCGTCATGTACGCGGTGATCGCCAGCACCATCGCGACGACGAGCGATTTGAGGTTGCCAGTGCCGATGCGGATCAGCGTCTTCGAGCCGCAGCCCGAGCCTAGCGTCATGCCGATCCCGAACAGCAACCCGCCCAGGACGTAGGAGAGCCAGGTGAACCGGGGCACGGTGTAGATCGTCTTCGACAGATCGACGAGCCCCGCGAGCTGCAGGGCGCTCGCGCCCGCGGTCGCCACGGCGATGGCGAGCAGCCACATGCGCATGCGGTTCCAGTCGCCCATGTTGACCACGTCCGACACCGCTCCCATGGTGCAGAAGTGCGTCTTGTTGCCGACGGCGCCGAAGAGGAAAGCGAGCGCAAACGCCCCCCACACCACCACCGAGGCGAGCGCCGCCGGATTGGATTCGGTCAAGAGACCTCGATTCGCAAATGGCCCGGAATTTCGGCGGGGAGCGCCGGGATTGGCCGCCGCCGGTTATTTTTTCTGGACGAGGCGCTGCTTGGCCTGCTCGGCCGCCGGGCTCGAGGGATACCGTTTCACGAGCGCGCGCAGCGTCTCGCGTGCCGCGGGGCTCTCTCCCAGCTCCGACTGGGAGCTCGCGATGTTGAGCAGCGCATCGGGCGCCTTGGAATTCTCCGGCCAGAGCCTGACCACTTTCTGCTGGGCCGCGATGGCGGATTTGTAGTCGCGCATCGCGTAGTAGGCGTTGCCGATCCAGTACTGCGCCGAGGGCACAAGCTCGCTGCTTGCGAAATTGGTCATGAAATTCTGGAAGCTGGTGATGGAGAGCTGATAGTTGCCGAGCTTGAACTGGTTGAGGGCCGTCTCGTACGCCTGCTTCTCGGCGGCCGCGCTGCGCTCGCCCTGGCTCAGCTTGTCCTGCAGCTGCGATTGCGTCTGCTCGAGCCTCCTCAGGCGGTTGTCCAAATCGACATAGAGGTCCTTCTGGCGGCGCTCGAGGGTCTCGGTCTGGTTCGAGAGCACCTCGATCAGCCCGCGCAGCTTTGCGACGTCCTGCCTGAGCGATTCGATCAGCTGGGCGAGGTCGACGACCCGGTTCTGCCCCGACGAATCCAGCTGCCCGAGCCGCGCGTCGATCGTGGAGAGGCGCTCCTCGATCGCCTTCTGGCGCGCCTCGACCTGGTTTCTCAGCTGGAATATCTGCTTGCGCGCCTCCTCATCGTCGAACAGGGCCGCGTGGGCCACGCCCGCGAGGAGCGCGGCCCAAAGCGCAAGCGTGACCCGCAGCCGCATCGCTTGGGTCTCTAGTATTCCCCGCCGTAGAGCATGTCGCTGCGGCGGTTCTGCGACCAGCACCCTTCGCTATGTTCGCTGCAGCGCGGCTTTTCCTCGCCGAGGCTGACCGATTCGACCTGGGCGCCTGTGGCACCCATCAGCAGCAGCATGCGCTTGACCCCTTCAGCTCTGCGCTGCCCGAGCGCGATGTTGTATTCGCGGCTGCCGCGCTCGTCGCAGTTGCCCTGGATGAGCATTTTCTTGCCGCGGTTCTCGGCGAGATACTTGCCGTGGGCCTGCAGCACGGGGCGGTACTCGTCTTTGATGTCGTACTTGTCGTACTCGTAGAAAACCGAGCGTTTCGACAGACTCCCGTCCTTCAACGGATCGCCCTGCGGCTGGACCGGGCGCGCCGCAAGCGGGGGCGCGAGCGGGAGCCCCGGAGTCTGAACGCTGGGCTCCGCGGGCCTTTCGGGTTCGACGGGCGTGCTGGCGCATCCGTAGAGCAGCGCCAGGGTCAGAGCGGAAAACAATGCCTTCTTCATGACAAGCTCCTTTCGAGTGCTCTAAAACGAGGAGGACTTCTCCCCGCGTGCTCCCCTAGATTGCGACCGCAGCGTCGATCCGTTACGGCCGTTAGTTGCCCAAAAAAGGCCCCCAGGACGGCTCGCGCACGTCGGCCGCCTGGATGCCCAGCCGCTGCTTGAAGCGGCCGTCGCTCGATACCGCGGCAAGCACGCCGCGGTTGTCGTTGTCGGTTGCGTACAGAATGATCCGTCCATTCGGCGCGAAGCTCGGAGACTCGTCGCGCGGGCCGTCCGTCAGGGTCTGAACCTGCTTGCTGTCGAGGTCCATGGCCAACACCTGGAAACGCCCGTTGACACGCGAAATATACGCGAGGATCTTGCCGTCCTGGCTGACGCGCGGGGATACATTGTAATCGCCTTCGAAGGTCACGCGCACGGGCTCCCCCCCGCCTGCCGGCATGCGGTAGATCTGCGGGCTCCCCCCTCTGTCCGAGGTGAAATAGATGGATTGACCATCGGGGGTGAAAAATGGTTCCGTATCAATCGCGTCGGAGAACGTGATGCGCCGAAGGTTGGTGCCGTCGGCGTTCATCAGGTAGACCTGCGAGCTGCCGTCCTTGGTGAGCACCGCCGCGAGCTGCCTGCCGTCCGGGGCCCAGGCGGGGGCGCTGTTCGAGCCTCTGTAGTTCGCCACCGGCGCCGGCTGCTTGCTCGCGGTGAGGTTCTGAACGAAGAGTATCGGCTTCTTGTTCTGGAACGAGACGTAGGCCATTCGCGTTCCATCGGGCGACCAGGCGGGCGACATGATAGGTTCGGAGGAAATGAGGATCGATTGCGCGTTCTGCCCGTCCGCGTCCGCGACGCGCAGCTCGTGGCGCGGGCCCTGCTTGACTATGTAGGCGATCCTCGTGCTGAACACGCCGCGCTCGCCGGTGAGCTTCTCGTAGACGAAGTCGGCGATCTTGTGGGCCGTGAGCCGGGTCTGCGCGGCGGTCAGGGTGAACGCGATGCCGCCGACCTGCGACTGCTTGAGCACATCGAGCAGGCGAAAGCGCACCTCGAACCTTCCGTCGGGGAGCCGCTTCGCCTCCCCGATCAGCAGGGCGTCGGCGAGACGGCTTTTCCATTCGGCAAAATCGACCTGGGAAATGTCGGTCGGCAGCGGGTTTACCCCGCCGACGAATAGCGCGCGGAAACGGCCGCTTCGCGAAAGGTCCTGCTCGACGATTTCCGTGATGCTCTGCGGCAGCGCAGTTTCCCCCGCGAAGGGAAGCACGGCGATGGGAATCTGGTTGGCGCCGCCCCCTATGATCTCGATGGTGAGCTGGCCTCGAGCGGCACCGGTCAGGAAGAGCAATGCCGCGAGAAGCGTTGCGGGCCGTGTCATCAGGGGTCGCAGTATACCTTCATCATCTCCCCTATTCCCTAGGCCTGAATTTGAGCGTCAGTTCTCGCTGGAATTGGTCGGGCCGGTCGGGCTTGGGCAGGGGCGAGCTCTTCAGTATCGCCCGCTCGACCGCGATGTCGTAGTCTTTGTTGCCGCTCGATTTTTTGAGCCGCGCGGAAAATACCTCGCCCGTCGGCAGCTGTACGACATCGAAGATCGCTTCCGGGTTTCCCTTGAGTTCGGACGGCGGAATGATGTTAGCCCAGATTCGCGCACGAATTTTTTCTATGTACCTGGGGTCACCCACGGAAGTTGCAGCCGGCGCGAACTGCTTCAGCGCCTCCTGCCGCTCGCGGTTCCGGCTGAGCGACTGCTGTTCCTGCGCGAGCTGCTCCCGGATGCGCTGGGTCGTATCGAACTTGAGCGGCGGCTCCTCCTTCCTTGGTTTCTTTTTTTCACGCTCGATCGCGATATCAGGCTTCGCCTGCTTCTGCTCGACCTTGGGTTCCGGCTTCGGCTGCGGCTTGACCTCGGGCTTGGGCTCGACCTGGGGCTCGGGTGGCTGGATCGCCGGCAAGTCGCTCCAAAGTTCGGCCACTACCGGGTCCGGGTGCTTCGACTGCCATCGCAGCCCGAAAACCAGTACGGCGAAGAGCAGCCCGTGCACGAGCAGCGACAGCGCCGCGGGTGCCGCGCCGCCCGGTTCATCCGCGGGAATCGCGTAGCTCATCAGGTGGCGGGCTTCACGAGCAGCCCGACGCGCCGGATGTTCTGCCGCTGCAGCTCGTCCATCACTTTCAGGACCGCCTCGTAGCGAACGTCCTTGTCGGCGGAGATCACCACCGGCTGATCGGGGTTTTTCTTCTGCCTCTCGCGCAGTGCGGCCACCAGCTGCGCCGTCGACACCGCGCGCTCGTCCGCCCGGCCTTTGTCGCGCTCGCGCAGCATCAAGGACTGATCGCGCCGCACGATCACCTCGAGCGGCGTCGCCGGCGGTTGCGAGGACTTGCCCACGCTCGGCAGGTCGATCACGCCCGGATTCACGAGCGGCGCGGTGACCATGAAAATCACGAGCAGCACCAGCATCACGTCCACGTACGGGACGATGTTGATCTGGTTCATGAGGCGGCGCGAGCGCACGGCCTTCAGGCCCCCTTCGCTTCGTACGCCCCCACCAACCTCGCCTGTGCCTGCCGCTGCAGGATGTTGGAGAACTCCTCCATGAAGCTCTCGAAACGCACGGCGAGGCGATCGACGTCGTGCGAGAAGCGGTTGTAGGCCACTACGGCAGGTATGGCCGCGAAAAGGCCGATCGCTGTGGCGACCAGGGCCTCGGCGATCCCCGGGGCGACTGCGGCGAGGGTCGCCTGCGCCATGTTGGCGAGGCCGCGGAACGCGTGCATGATGCCCCATACGGTGCCGAGCAGCCCGACGTAGGGGCTTACCGAACCGACCGAGGCGAGGAAGGCGAGGCTCGAGTCGAGGCGGTCCATCTCGCGCTGATAGGTCGCGCGCATCGCGCGGCGCGCCCCGTCCACCATAAGGCTCGGATCCCCCGCCCCGCGCTGGCTTTTCAGCTTCGAGAACTCCCTGTACCCGGCTTCGAAAATCCGCTCGAGGCTGCCGGTCGAATGCCGGTGGTTCACCGCGCTCTGGAACAGCTCGGCGAGGTCAGACCCGCTCCAGAAGTCGCGCTCGAACTGCTCGGTCCTGCGCTGGGCACGGCCGATGGTGAAGAGCTTGAGGAAGATGAAGTACCAGGACATGAACGACACGACGACGAGCAGCAGCATCACCAATTGAACGACGATGCTCGCGCTCGCCATCATCGCGAGGATCGAGAGGTCTTGGGTCGTGCTCATCGCAATCCTTCGAGTTTTTTTCGTATCGCCTCAGGCACCGCGACGGGCCTGTAGCTCTTCGCGCTGACGCACGCCAGGCTCAGCTCGGCGCTCGCCAGCACCTCCTCCCTGCGCATGACTGCCTGATCGAATTCGAGCCGCGCCCGGCCTACCCGCTTCACCTGCGCGGTCACGGTCAGAGAATCATTCAGCAGCGCGGGCCTATGGTAGGCGATTTGCGCCGAATGCACCACGGACATGGTCCCGGCCTACGCGCTCATTGTCCGAACAAGGCCCCGGAATCGGGCCGCTTCGGGGCACTGAGGCCCAGGTGTCGGTAGGCGGAGACCGTCGCGACGCGCCCGCGCGGGGTGCGCTGCAAATAGCCCTGCTGGATCAGATACGGCTCGAGCACGTCTTCGATCGTGTCGGCCTCCTCGCCGATCGCATGCGCGAGGTTCTCCAGGCCCACCGGGCCGCCCGAAAATTTTTCGATGACCGCGGTGAGGAGCTTCCTGTCCATCACGTCCAGGCCCAGCACGTCCACGTCGAGCATTTTCAGGGCGGCGTCCGCGACCTCGCGCGAGATCGATCCTTCCGCGCGCACCTGCGCAAAATCGCGAACGCGGCGAAGCAGCCGGTTCGACACGCGCGGGGTGCCGCGCGAGCGCTTCGCGATCTCGAGTCCGCCCTCGGGCGAGATCTCCACCTTGAGCAGTCCCGCGGAGCGGTTAACGATACGCTCGAGCTCCCCCTCGGTGTAGAACTCGAGGCGCGCGACGATGCCGAAGCGGTCGCGAAGCGGATTGGTCAGCATGCCCGCGCGGGTGGTCGCGCCGACCAGAGTGAAAGGCGGCAGGTCGAGCTTCACCGAGCGCGCCGCCGGCCCCTCGCCGATCATGATGTCGATCTGGTAATCCTCGAGCGCGGGGTAGAGGATTTCCTCGACCACGGGTGCGAGGCGGTGGATCTCGTCGATGAAGAGCACGTCGTTCGGCTCGAGGTTGGTGAGGATCGCGGCGAGGTCACCCGGGCGCTCGAGCACCGGTCCCGCGGTCTGGCGCAGGTTCACGCCCATCTCGCGGGCGATGATGTGCGCAAGCGTCGTCTTCCCCAGGCCCGGCGGCCCGTAGAGCAGCACGTGATCGAGCGCTTCCTTCCTCCTCCTCGCGGCCTCGACGAAGATCGCGAGCTGACCGCGGATCTTTTCCTGGCCGATGTATTCGGCGAGCGACTTCGGGCGCAGCGCGCGCTCGAAGGCCTCTTCCTGGGGCGAGACGGGAGCCGCCGAGATCAGGCGGTCGGTTTCGATGGCCATTCGCTATCTTACCGCCCGCTGCTTCATGTCTTCGACAGGGATCTCAGGGCCTGCCGGATGCTCTCTGAGACGGAAAGTCCCTCGGGCAAGTGCTTCACCGCGAGCTGCGCCTCCTTGTCGCTGTAGCCGAGCGCGAGGAGCGCGGTCGTGACGTCGCTCGCCACGGGCCTGGGCCGGTTGACGGCGACCGCGCTCAGCGCGTCGGCGCCGAGCCTGTCTTTCAGCTCGAGCAGCAGGCGCTCGGCGGTCTTCCTGCCGATACCGGGAATCTTCACCAGCCGCCCCGATTCCTGCATCGCGACGGCTTCAATCAACTCGGCGACACTCAGGCCGGAAAGCACCGCGAGCGCGATGCGTGGGCCGACGCCGCTGATTTTCAGCAACTGCCGGAAGGCGCGCCGCTCCGCATCGGTGCCGAAGCCGTAGAGAAGATGCGCATCCTCGCGCACGACGAGGTGCGTGAGCAAGGTCACGCGCTCGCCGGACGCGGGCAGGTTGTAGAAGGTGCTCATCGGCACCTCGACTTCGTAGCCGACCCCGCTCGCTTCCACCAGGATCTGGGGCGGATTTTTCTCGAGGAGCACGCCAGCGAGCCGGCCGATCATACGAGCCTGCCTCTTCTGACCCGAAACCCGCGCGTGACGATCGCGCCCAGGCCCTGCCCGCCGTGCGCGTGACAGATGGCGCAGGCGAGCGCGTCGGCGGCGTCTGCGGAAGGCGCGCCCGCAAGCCCGAGGAGCCGCTTCACCATTTCCTGAACCTGCTCTTTCTTCGCGTGGCCGTTGCCGACCACCGCCTGCTTGACCTGGAGCGCGGTGTACTCGGAGACCGGCAGCCCCGCGGCCACCGCGGCGCAGATCGCGGTGCCGCGTGCCTGGCCGAGCGCGAGTGTCGATGCGGGATTGATGTTGACGAAGACTTTCTCGAGCGCGATCTGCTGCGGCCGATGTTGTGCGATGACTTCGCGCAGATTCTCGAGGATGATTTTCAGGCGGTCCGGCAGGTCGGCGTCTCCGGATTTGATGCAACCGCTCGCGACATAGGCGAGCTTGCTGCCGTTTTTCTCGATGATTCCGAACCCGGTGATGCGCAAACCCGGGTCGATGCCAAGAATCCTCAGGACTGGACCGGCCATTGCCCCGCATTATAGTCGTTCGACGCGTGCTATTGATCGATCACCGCCGTGGTGTAGACGTCCTGCACGTCGTCGAGGTTCTCCAGAGCATCGAGCAGCTTCTGCATCCGCCCTCCTTCATCGCCTTCAAGGACGTTTTCGATGGTGGACTTCATCGTGAGTTCGGCGAGGGCAGGCGCAAGCCCCGCCTTGGCGAGCCGCTCCCTCACGGCGACGAAATCCGCGGGCGCGCAGATCACTTCCACCGAGCCGTCGTCGTTCCTGACCACGTCCTCGGCGCCTGCGTCGAGCGCCGCTTCCAGGACTTTTTCCTCGCTCGTCCCCGGCGCGAAGACGAACTGGCCGCAGTGCTTGAAGAGGAACGCGACCGAGCCGTCGGTGCCGAGATTGCCTCCGTTCTTGGTGAAAGCGTGGCGCACCTCCGCCACGGTGCGGATGCGGTTGTCGGTCAAGCAATCCAGCATCACCGCCGCCCCGCCCGGCCCGTAGCCCTCGTAGCGGATCTCCTCGTAGGTGGCGCCCTCCAGGCCGCCCGCGCCGCGCTTCGCCGCGCGCTCGATCGTGTCCTTGGGCATGTTCGCGTCGTACGCCTTTTCGATCGCGAGGCGCAGCCGCGGATTCATCGCCGGATCGGCCCCGCCGAGGCGCGCGGCCACCGTGACCTCCTTGATGAGCCGCGTGAAGATCTTGCCTTTCTTCGCGTCCGCCGCCGCTTTCTTGTGCTTTACGTTCGCCCATCTGGAATGTCCTGCCATGGCGGAGCCGGGAATCCGGTTCGGGAAAGCTTATAATTTTATCATTCGCTCCTCGCGCGAAGCCAAGACAAATCGTCTCATGACCGAATCCTTGCGGTGACTTCCGCGGCCTCCTACCGCGCCATCGGCGTCGCGATGGCGATCGCGGGCGTGGTGTGCTTCTCATTTCGCCCCATCCTGATCAAGCTCGCCTACGGCTACGTGGTCGACCCGGTCACGCTGCTCGCGCTGCGGATGGTCTTTTCGCTGCCTTTTTTTCTCGCCGCCGCAGCCTGGGTCGGGCGCGATGCGAGCCGCGACCGCCTCACCCGCCGTGACGTCTGGGCGATTGTCTTTCTGGGGTTCATCGGATATTACTTCGCCAGCTTCGTCGATTTTCTGGGCCTGCAGTACGTCTCGGCGGGACTGGGCCGCTTGATCCTGTTCCTATATCCCACGCTGGTCGTCATGCTGTCCGTAATTTTTCTGCGCAAGCGCCCGAGCACTCGCGAGATCGTCGCGCTGGTCCTCACCTACTCGGGGGTTGCGCTGGTGATGTCGACCTTGCTTGGGAACGCCAACGCGAACCTGTCCTTGGGCGCCGCTTTGTGTTTCGCGAGCGCGACAGGCTACGCGGTCTACCTCGTGGCCGGCAGCCAGGTGGTGCAGAGGGTCGGTTCGATCCGTTTCACCGCCTATGCCACGACGGTCGCGAGCATTTTTTGCATCGCGCAGTTTTTTTTGTTCAGGCCGATCTCGGCGCTCGCGCTGCCGCTGCCCGTATACGGCATAGCGATCGCCATGGCGATTTTGTCGACCGTGCTCCCGGTATTCATCACCTCGGAGGCGCTACGCCGCATCGGCGCAAACCAGGTTGCCCTGGTCGGGGCGCTCGGTCCGGTGACCACTATTTTTTTCGGCTGGATAGGATTGGACGAGACCATGACCCCGGTACAATTGGCGGGTGCCGCACTGGTGCTGGGTGGCGTGATGCTGGTTACGCTGCG
>WNGH01001139.1_pt1 | contig 24405 bp, 19 predicted proteins | sample 5400631 | NCBI WGS metagenome assembly WNGH01 (sample SAMN13153373, study PRJNA577476) | soil metagenome | isolation source: 115 cm soil or saprolite under Garry oak tree replicate 1 | place: USA:California | collected 2016-06-15
TGGTGCGCCAACGGTAGAAGCTCGCCTCGCTGATCCGCTCGCCACGGCAGAACGCTGCGATGCTCACGCCTCTCGACGGATACCGCGCCAACAGCGCCCGCCATTCGCCCTCAGCACGACGAACCCGTCCAACCTGTGCTACCTCCGCCATTGCCTTCGCTCCCGTAGTGAATGAACACGGGAGCCATTTTCCTCATCGCGCGCGCAAGGAGAAGAACGCCATAGGGTTACCGGTTACGGCGGCTCGAACTACATCTACTCCTATCTGGAATGGCAGATTTAGGGGGTATCGGGAAGATAGCGTGGGACTGCGACCAACATCAGTAGAAGTGCCATGCTCCATCAGGTCGCGCAGCGTACGAATATGTGCCGGCGCCAGATTCGCGTGGGTAGTACGATTTCGTCGCAGGCCCGCGCTCAGGGGTATCAAACCTGTAGTATCAAGGGCAGCAGCCGGCCACGACCAGCCACTGGCTCATCTTCTCCTTTCCTGTCATTCATGTCGTGCGCCGCTCCGAAACGACGATTGACCCGAAGGGGCTGGAGCTGGTAGAAACTTTGGCTTCGACGTCGACTGCGCCGTGGTTACCTTTCTGGGTATAGCGGCGAAATCACATCTTTGCAATTCTGAGGAACTGCTATACCAATGAAGCTAGATTACATCCACGTCGGTTCCGTACTCGATGAAGGCTAGGCAGTCACGGAATAAATCTGCGGATGCGATGCAACCCATTGATTGGGCGGACAGTTCAGCATGCATCGCAGACAATTAATTTTTCAGGTAGTATTGATGCGTACGATATCCGTACAGCCTGGAGATGTCCATGAAGACCTATGTACGTCCGACTGTTGTTGCCATCCGAGCTAACCCTCATAAGATGGGCACTTGCTGTTTTGTCAAGACCTACAAGACTCAGTAAATCAAGGACCCGTGCAAACGGGTCTTTTCTTATGGGCTGCATTTCTTGCAAACGTTGTTGCATCTGGGGTCATGCAGTGCTATGCGAATCCGATATCCTTCGCATCAGCAGCTACCTTGGGCTACCAATTGAGCAATTCATTGTTCAGTTTACTGACGAATCAATATGGACACAGTTTTCTCAGCGAGCCCTGCTGTCAGACATAAACAGTACAGGATGTATTTTTCTTTCTAACATTGGCTGCACTATTTACCCCGTCCGTCCTGATGGATGCGCTACATTCCCGAGGAAAGATCACATGGACGACGAGCTAACTCGGATCTGTGAGCGAGCAAAAGAGATGCAATTCAGTTCCTTAACCAAGTCAGCGAGTGATACCTTCAAGAGGTGTGCATTTCGATTCTTTGATGGTGGCGGCTATGGCATCAACTTCAGAGATAACACCTACTATTTTTTGGACGAAATGGGCGCACGTTTGGTTAGGGAAACTATTGATACGGGCTTGGTGGATACAAAATCAATAGCTGCTGAATACGAAATTGATGAGAGCGTAATTATCGAGGATGCCAGTGTCTTTTTGGAGAAGTTTACAAATGTGGCTCAGGCAGCCGCAAACAGCGAAACATCGAACTTGGCCGACGAGAGCTTCTTTAGGTACTTTGCAGAAAATCTAATTCCTCTTACAGTAATTATTGAAATAACCGAAGCATGCAACGAGCATTGCATTCATTGCTATCGGCCTCCTCCTAAGAGGGAATATTGGACACCCGAAGGGTTTAAGAAGGCGTGCGCGGAACTTGCCGCAATGGGCGCGCTTCAGATGGACCTTACGGGAGGGGAACCATTTCTCAAGAAAGATATTCTCCAGTACCTGGAGATTGCTGATAGTTACGGATTCATCATTTCCATTTTGACTAACGCTACCCAGATTGATGACAAGGCAATTGACGTACTGAAATCCATCAAGCTGAGAAGCTTGTACGTTTCAATCTATTCCGCAGACGCTGAAACCCACGACCTTGTCACAAGACTCCCTGGAAGTTTCAAAAGAACGCTTGACACGATCACAAAACTCAAAGCACACGGTCTCCAAGTCTTTCTAAACTCCCCAGTAATGGATGTAAATCGTAACTCTCCTGCTGGAATTAAGGCGCTTGCTGACAATCTTGGACTAGACGTCAAATTCACCTACAAGATCTCTGAGTCCTATAGTCAAGATAGGAGCACCAAACAACTAAATGTTTTTTCCGAAAGCGAACTCACAAAAATGATTGAGGATCCGCGGGTTCGTCTATACGCGGAACTTATCGAAAGAAAGAAAATGGGCGGGAAGGAAATCAATGAACGACTTCGTTCCTGCGATACGGGGTTTAGAAGCATAACTATTAGTCCAGAGGGCGACATTATTCCTTGCACTGCATTGAGAATGAAATGCGGAAACATCGGCGTGGAGGATATTGCCAGTCTCTGGGAAACGAATGAAAACATGAATTATTGGCGACATAATGGGAGTTTGGTAAAGGATGGCTGTAGATCATGTTCGTCGTATGACTTTTGTGAGCCGTGTCCTGCGGGCTATTTCTCCACACACGGTAATCTTGATGGAGTTGATGAAATAACCTGTGGGTTCGGCAAAGTTTTTAGTTCATGTGTTTCGTGTAAAACGGATTAGCGCGGAGCATTCTCAGGCGCCGGAACGTCCGGTCTATTCGGCAGACGAGGGCCGCTAAGGGTCGAGTGCAGCCGAACGCCTTCGTATGACGTGCAGAGTTCTTGGTTTGTAGTACCGCGCGTCTGAAGATGGCTGTCCCACGCTACTTTCCGGTTTTTCGGTTTCCACCAGGTTTTTCGACTCCACGCTATCTTCCCTATACCCGATTTAGAACCCATGGCAGAACCTGATCGGCAACGGACCTAAGCACGTCATTCCGGGGCCGCGAAGCGGAATCCGAAATCCACAAAGCACGTCCGTAATCACGCCTGGATTCCGGGTTCTGCCCCGGCGGGCAAGCCCGGAATGACGGTTTCCCAGTAACCGTTTGCCGGCTGACGATCATTGCTGGTCAAGTAGCAGAATGAACCAGGTCAGCGCGAGGCGCGGCTGCCGACCGCCAGCAGGGCGACGGGGAAATGGCGCAGCAGGTCGGCCAGGCGCAGGCCGCTGCCCTCACTGCTGCCGGGCGCATGCCGCGCTCCGGTGAAGGCGTCGACGAGTTCGCGGCCCCGGCAAAATGCCGGCAAGGGCAGCCCGGTTTCCCCCCAGGCCGACGCGTCGAGCGGCCCGGACGCCGCGCCGGAAACCAGACGATTGACCAGGCGCGGGGCGACCACCACGACGCCGCGTTCCTCGATGCACCTGGCATAGGCGCAGACGCACTCGGCCTGCGCCCCCCGGGCCGGCAGCGGCAGGTAGGCGCCGAATCGGAACAGGCATGGATCGTCGCGGCGCAGCCGCAGCGCGCGCCACGTCAGGTAGAGCTTGATGCGTCCGTCGTCCATGGATGCGACGAGTTGCCCCACCCGTTCCGCCAGTCTGCCGTCGTCGCCCGCCGTCAGCGTCCGCAATCCATCGAGCATGGCCTGGCGGCCGGCGAAATCGACGCCGCGGCGATTGTCCGGATCGACCAGGCTGAAGTCCCAGGACTCGTTGCCCTGGTAGATGTCGGGCACCCCGGGCGCGGTCAGCTTGATCAGCAGTTGCGACAGGCTGTTGACCATGCCGATGCCGGCGATGCGCCGCTGCACCGGGATGAAGTCGGCGAGGAACAGATTCCTGTCCGCCGGGACCAGCAGTGCGGCGACGAAATCCCTTAGGGCCGATTCGTACTCGGCGTTCGGATTGACCCAGCTCGTATGCACCTTGGCCTCGCGGGCGGCCTTGACCATGTAGGCTTGCAGCCGCTCGCGCAGCGCCGCGAGCTGCTCCGCGCCGGTCTCGCCGAACGGCCAGACGCCGAGCAGGGTCTGGTAGATCAGGTATTCGTCATTGCGCGAGGGCGCCGCCTCGTCGTCCACTTGCCGCTTCTTGCTGCGATTGAGCCGGCTCCAGCGGCGCAGGCTGAGGCGCCAGGCGGCGGGCATTTCGCTGATGGCGTCGATGCGCGCCCGGACGTCCTCGGAACGCTTGCTGTCGTGGGTGGTGGTCGCCAGCAGCGTATGCGGCCAGTGCGCCGCGCGCTCCTCGTTGGCGCGGTGGAAGGCGTTCAGGGAAATGCCGAAGCTGCGCGGGTCGCCGCCGACCTCGTTGAGCGATGCCAGCCGGTTGTAGCGGTAGAAGCCGGTGTCCTCGACGCCCTTGGCCATCACCGGCGCGGTGAATTGCTGGAACTTCATGGCGAAGCGCACCACGGCCTGGCGGTACGCCGGGCTGCGGCCCTCGGCGATGTCGGTCAGGAGGACCCGGCGGATGAATTCGAATATGCTGGTGTCCTCGGAGCGGCACTTCTTGCGGGCCATGCCGACGGCCCAGTCGATATGGCGGCGGTCGTCGGCGGAGACGCTCGCCGCGGTGATGTAGGTGCGATACACCGGAAAGCAGGCGACGATCTCGAGCAGCGCGCTGCGCAGGCTGTTGAGGGTGAAGTCGCAGGTATGCCGGCTGGCCTGGGCGATGCGGCTGAGCAGATTGGCCAGCACCGTCAATTCGCTCGATAGGCCGGTTTCCATGATCAGCAGCTTGGCCCGGTAGGCGACCTCGTCGAAGGCCAGCCGCTCGCCGATGAAGGCGGCATAGCTGCGGTCGAGCCGCGATTCGCCGGCGGCGTCGACGAACAGGCCGTTGACCAGGTTGGCGAAGCGGTAGCCGGTGGTGCCGTGGATCGGCCAGCATTCCGGCAGTCGTTCGTGGCCGGCGACGATCTTTTCGCCGACCAGGTAGACCGATCGCGGTGCGGCGCCGTCGGCGGCGGCATCGGCCGCGTCGCCGCTGCCGCGCTGCTGGAGGCGCTGGAAATAGGCGCACGGATCGTAGAGGCCGTCCGGGTGATCGATGCGCAGCGCCTCGACCTTGCCCTCGGCGAGCAGTTCGAGGACCAGGCGGTGGGTGGCGTCGAAGACATGCGGCTGTTCCATGCGCAGCGCCGCCAGGTCGTTGATGTCGAAGAAGCGGCGATAGTTGATGTCGTCGGCGGCCACCGGCCAGTATGACAAACGGTAGGCCTGGGCCTTGATCAGCTCGTGGAGGGCGTCGAAGCTGGCCGGGACGCCGGGGCGGCCGTTGATTTCGGCGACGCTGGCCTCGATGTGGCGGGCGATCGGCGCCGCGTGCCGGCACAGCTTGGCGAGCCGCTGCTTGTGGATTTCCTTGTCGCGATGCCGTTCGGCGATGCTGTCGGGCGTCGCGCCCTGGCGTTCGGGAAGATGGCCGAAGGCCGCGATCAGGCTTTGCAGTTCGAGCAGGTCGGGGTTCTGCGGGCGCAGTTCCTCGGCCAGGCGCTCCTGGCAGCGGGACAGGATGCGCGGATACTCGCGCGGGTCGACCGGGAAGCGGTGCTCGAAGTAGATGATGCTGAATTCGCCCTGCTCGGCGGCGAAGACCAGCACCAGTTGGCCGCTGTCGAGCACTTCGCCGTAAGGCGCGCCGAGCACCGGCAGCAGGACCTTGCCGCGCAGTTCGTCCTTGAGCGGATTCCACTCGATGTCGAAGTAGTCGGCATAGGCCGAGGCCTCGCCGTTTTCGAGCAGGTCGAGCCACCAGGCGTTGTCGGCACCGAGCACGCCCATGTGGTTGGGCACCAGGTCGAGCATCAGGCCCATGCCATTGGCCTTGAGCGCGGCGGCGAACTGCTCGAAGTCGGCGGCGCCGCCGATTTCCGGATTGAAGGCGTTGTGGTCGATGATGTCGTAGCCGTGCCGGCTGCCGGGGCGCGCCTTGAAGCAGGGCGAGCAATAGACGTGGCTGATGCCCAGGGCGGCCAGATAGGGCACCAGGCGGGTGGCGTCGGCGAAGCTGAAATCGCGGCTGAACTGCAGCCGGTAGGTGGCCAGCGGAATGCGTACCGCCGCCTCGGCCGCCACAACGCGCAAGACTTCACCATCGACGCGCGAATTCATGGCGCCCTCCCCGTCCGGTCCAGGAACCAGGCCGCCGTCCACGGCGGCAGGTGTCCGCCGTGCAATGCCGTTCGCATAGGCGCGGCAACCGGGTGGATCAGCTCGCCCTTAGGCGGCGCGATGCCGCCTAAGGGCGCATCGCCGAGGTTGGCGAGCAGCGTCAGGCGGCTGCCGTCGCCGAGTTGCCGCCAGGCCCGCAGGCCGCTGCCGGCGAGCCGTTCATAGCCACCGCCGCCGCTGCCGGCCAGGCGCGGCACGATCTCGCGGCGGCGCAGCGCCAGCAGCTCCCGATGGAAGTCGCGCCAGGCGAGCGCGGGCGGGTCGTCAACGCGGGCCCAGTCGAGCTTGGCGGCGGCGAAACTGGCCGCAGCGCTGGAATCGAGCAGCGCCGCCGGCGCGGCCGATGGCGGGTCCCGGGCCAGCTCGCGGCGGCGGCCCTCCTCCACCGCCTGCTGCAGCGGCGCGGAAAAATCGCAGAAGAACGGAAACGGCGACCTGGCGCCGAATTCCTCGCCCATGAACAGCAGCGGCGGCGACGGCGCGAGCAGCACGATGGCTGCCGCCGCCCGCAAGGCCGCGGCTTCGCAGAGCGTGATCAGGCGCTCGCCGCCGGCGCGGTTGCCGACCTGGTCGTGGTTCTGCAGGAAGGCGACGAAGGCGGTCGGCGGCAGTCGCCTGCTTGGCTCGCCGCGCCGCCGGCCGCCGCGGAAGGCGGACGGCTCGCCCTGCCAGGCGAAACCTTCGGCGAGGCAGCGGCCGAGGTGGCGCAGCGGGTCGTCGGCATAGTCGGCGTAGTGGCCGTGGCGCTCGCCGGTCAGGAGCACGTGCAGGGCGTGGTGCAGGTCGTCGTTCCACTGCGCGGTGAAGGCCGCCGCACCGGCGTCGCCATCGAGATAGCGGGCGGCATTGTGGTCGTTCTCGAGGACCAGGTGGATGGTCCGCCGGCGGCCCGGACCGTCGTGCACGGCCGCCGCCAGCGCGCTTAGGAAGTCGGGCGCCGCAGCGTCGTCGATGGCATGCACGGCGTCGAGGCGCAGGCCGTCGAAGTGGTATTCCTCGAGCCAGTACAGGGCGTTGTGGATGAAGAAATCGCGCACCGTGCGGCTCTCGCTGCCGGCGAAGGCGATCGCCGCGCCCCACGGCGTCTGGCGCCGCTCGTCGAAGAACTGCGGCGCATAGCAATGGAGATAGTTGTGCTCGGGGCCGAAGTGGTTGTAGACGACGTCGAGCAGGACCATCAGCCCCTTGCGGTGCGCGGCGCAGACCAGCGCCTTCAGCTCGTCCGGCGTTCCGTAGGTCGAATCCGGCGCAAAAGGCAGGACACCGTCATAGCCCCAGTTGCACCGTCCGGGAAAGTCGCCGATCGGCATCAATTCGATCGCCGTGATGCCGAGGCCGGCCAGCTCGTCGAGCCGCGCCGCGACGCCGGCAAAGTTCCCCGGCGGCGAGAAAGCGCCAACGTGGATCTCGTAGATCACCGCTTCGTGCCACGGCCGGCCGCGCCAGTCCGCGTCATCCCAGTCGAAGTCCTGCGGGTCCAGGGCCAGGCAGAAGCCGCGCGTGTCCTCGGGATTGCAGCGCGAGGCCGGGTCGGGCACCGACAGGCCACCGTCGATGCGAAAGCGATAACCGCGGCCGCGGCAGCCCGGCACGAGGCGTTCGTACCAGCCGCCGTCGGCTCGCTCCATCGGCAGCGTTTCGCCGCCATCGGCGAAATGAACATCGACACGGGCCGCGGCCGGCGCCCAGAGCCGGAAGCGGACGCTGCCGTCGCCGCGGACCTCGGCGCCGAAGGGCATGCGATGGCTACGTTTCATCGGGACTCCCGATCCGCGGCAGCAGCTCGGCCAGCAGCGCCGCCAGCCGCTCCGGGGTGTCGTCGCAGGCGCGCCGCAGTTCGTCGAGCAGCAGGCCGAGCTCGAACAGCTCGATCAGGGCGGCGGCCGCCTCGTCGCCCGGATAGGCCGGGCAGCCGCGCATCGCCTGCCGGTAAGCGGCGAGAAAGGCGCTGCCGGCCTGGTCTTGCCAGCGCCTGGCGTGCGGCACCAGTGCGTCGCGCTCGCCGGGCCGGTCGTTGCCGACGTGGTCCAGGGCGGCGGCCGCGACCTGGGCAAACGAGCGCAATATGCTGGCAGCATCACGGAGCGGCGAGCACTTGCCGTGCCCGGCCGGCGCCGCATAGTCGACCACGAAGAAGTCGTCGTCGGCGAGCACCACCCGGCCGAGGTGGAAGTCGCCGAGCCAGCGCGTCCGGGTCGCCCCGACCGCGGCCGGCGGCGGCGCGCCGATCCGGTCGAGCAGCGCCAGGCGCGCCGCCAGCAGGCGTTCGGCCGCATCGCGCAGCGGCGCCTCCAGCGTCGCGCGGCGCGCCTCGAGGCGGTCGAGGGCGGCGCCCGCCTGGCGCGCAATGGCCGCGGACCAACGCTCGAGGTCGGCGGGGACGATGGGCTCGGGATCGAAGTCGGCGTCGCCGCTGGGCGTCGCCAGCGCCCGGTGCACTTCGCCGGTGCGTCGGCCGAGCGTCTCGATGACGGCGAGGAAGGCGCCGTGGACATCCTCGTCAGGCGCCGGCCCGGCCCCGCCGAGCAGCGCCGCAAGGTGGCGCTGCAGGTAGTCGAGGGCATAGTTCCAGGCGCTGCCCTGGTTGGGGATGTGGCGCAGCAGCAGCGCCAGGACACCGCGGCGGCCGTCCCGGTCGCGGTACTCGATGGCGCCGGCCAGGGGCGCGATGCGCGGCGCCGGCACGACCCTGCTTAGGAAGCGCGCCATGTCGAGTTCCTCGCTAAGGCCGTCGCCGAGGCGGCGGTAAAGCTTGAGGCGCAGCCGATCGCCGAAGATCAGCGTCGTCTCGTGGGCCGCCGGCGGCGGGCGCTGGATCTGCAGCTCGCCGGCCGCCTGCAGGAGGTCGGCGGCGGGACCGGCGCTGAAGCGGATATGACCATTGCCTACCGGCAGCGACAGCTCGCCGGCCACGGCATCGATCAGGGCCCGGCAAAAACTGTCGTCCCAGAGGGCATCGTAGAGCACGCCAACGCGGGCCCGCTGCCGCACGCGGGCCAGCGAGCAGTGGCCGAGAGTGGCCAGGCGTTCCTCGCCGGCCTCGTCCCAGGCCAGCGACAAGGGCAGCACATAGAGCCCGGCAGCGCCGCCGCGGCCGGCGACGCGCACCGTGGCCAGCAGCCAGTTGCCGCTGCCGACATTCCATTCGCTGGCATCGGCGAGTTGCGCGGCGCCGCCGCGGCTTCCGCCGAACCAGCGCTGCGCGCCGAGGAAGGCCGGCAGCACCTGCGTTTCGAACTGCGTCCGCATCCGGCTGGCGAGCAGGCCGCTCAGGTCGCCGGCTTCGCTGATGCGGCGGCTGAACAGCGTGCGCCAGCCCTCGGGCAGTACCAGCACCGGCAGTTCCGCCGGCGCCAGCCGCGCATCGTGCCAGTCCGGCGGCGCTGCCGCCGCCGACAGCACGAACCAGAAGAAGCTGAAGCCCGGCAGGGTCAGCGGGTAAGGTAGGTCGCCGATCGACAGGAAGGCCGTGTGGTCGAGCAGTTCCACCGGCACGCGCGCCTTGAAGCTGCTTAGGTCGAGTTCCACCGGCTGGCTCGAACTGGACAGGTTGGCGACGCAGAGGATCACTTCGTCGCGATATTCGCGCAGATAGGCGAGCACCTTGCGATTGCCGGGGCGCAGGAAACGCAGCGTCCCGCGGCCGAAGGCCTGGTGGGCCTTGCGCGCCGCGATCACGCGCCGCGTCCAGTGCAGCAGCGAAGCCTGGTTGACGCTCTGGGCCTCGACATTGACCGCCTGGTAGCCGTAGACGGCATCCATGATCGGCGGCAGGTAGAGCTGCGCCGGATCGGCGCGCGAGAAGCCGGCATTGCGGTCCGGGCTCCATTGCATCGGCGTGCGCACGCCGTTGCGGTCGCCGAGGAAGACGTTGTCGCCCATGCCGATCTCGTCGCCGTAATAGAGGATCGGCGAGCCGGGCATCGACAGCAGCAGGCTGTTGGCCAGCTTCAGCTTGTCGCGGTTGTTGCCCATCAGCGGCGCCAGGCGGCGGCGGATGCCGAGATTCAGGCGCATGCGGCGGTCATGGGCGTAGACGCGCAACAGGGTGTCGCGCTCGCGCTCGGTGACCATCTCCAGGGTCAGCTCGTCGTGGTTGCGCAGGAAGATCGCCCACTGGCAGGTATCCGGGATGTCCGGCGTCTGGTCCATGATGTCGGTGATCGGATGGCGGTCCTCCTGCGCCAATGCCATATAGATACGCGGCATCAGCGGAAAATGGTAGGCCATGTGGCATTCGTCGCCGTTGCCGAAATATTCGCGGACGTCCTCGGGCCACTGGTTGGCCTCGGCCAGGAAGAAGCGGTTGCTGTAGTGCCGGTCCAGCTCGGCGCGCAGGTAGCGCAGCACGGCGTGCGTTTCCGGCAGGTTCTCGTTGCGCGTTCCGTCGCGTGCGCAGAGGTAGGGAATGGCGTCGAGGCGCATTCCGTCGACGCCCTGGTCGAGCCAGTAGCGCATGACGCGCATGATGGCCCTGACCACCGAGGGATTGTCGAAATTGAGGTCGGGCTGGTGGGAGAAGAAGCGATGCCAGTAATAGGCGCCGGCTTCGCCGTCCCAGGCCCAGTTGGAGCGCTCGCTGTCGCTGAAGATGATGCGGGTGTCGGCCCATTTCTGGTTGGTGTCGCTCCAGACATAATAGTTGCGCTTCGGCGAGCCGGGCGGCGAGCGGCGTGCCGCCTGGAACCAGGGGTGCTGGTCGGAAGTGTGGTTGATCACCAGTTCGGTGATCACCTTGATGCCGTGGCGGTGCGCCTCGCGGATGAACTGGCGGAAGTCGGCGCGGCTGCCGTAGTCGGGATGGATGCCGCGGTAGTCGGCGATGTCGTAGCCGTCGTCGCGCAGCGGCGAGGGATAGAAGGGCAGCAGCCAGACGGCATTGACGCCGAGGCTGGCGATGTAGTCGAGCTTGCGCGTCAGTCCGGCGAAGTCGCCGAGCCCGTCGTTGTTGCTGTCGAAGTAGGCCTTGACATGCAACTGGTAGATGATGGCGTCCTTGTACCAGAGCGGATCGTCCGGCCAGCCGGCTGGCACCCGGGGCGCGACCACCACTGAGCTGGCGAGGTCCATCGGCGATCCCCCTCCGGCTGCGCGGAGCGGAATCGCCATCGATCTCCGCCCGCGTAGCGGGGTTTCCGCCGCCCTGCCCGCCCGGCTGGACGGACGCGTCGGCGGCGCAACGCGAGCTACATCGTGTTCGACCGCGGCGGCCCGGCGATCGCTTCCTTGGGACGACGGTTGCCGGGCCGCCGCAACGGCTTGCGCCGCCGCTCGCGGCCGCGGCGCATCCGGCGAAGATGCCACCGACATGACCGGCCGCACAGCGCGGCGAGCCGCGCCAGTTTCAACGGAGCGGTCGCCGCGATCTTAGGCCCCTAAGCGCCTCAGCCGATGCCGCCGCGCTTGACCGCCAGGCGGTTGTCGATCGCCTTGACCCCCGGCACCGCGGCGGCGATTTGCTGGGCCTTGTCGCTGCCGGTCTTGGAGTCGATGGTGCCGCTCAGGATGACCGTCCCGCCGATGGTATCGATCTGGATCTGCACGGCTTGGTCGCCGAGTTCGCCGGCGAACGCGGCCTTGACCTTGGCGGTGATGGCACCGTCGCCGCTCTCGGCGCTGCCGCCGGGCTGATCCGCAGCGGCCGAACCGGCCTGGACGGCCACCTGGTCGGCCGGCTTGTCGGCCATGGCGCTGGTCGGACTGCGGTTGCAACCGGCTAGGCCGGCAACGGCGAGCAGCGTCAACACGACCACGGCGCGACTTCTGTGCACGTTCATAGCGTCATCTCCTATCAGGGCGGAACCGCGCCAGCGCGGCTTCCGCAGTGCTTCAGCCGCGGGTCGCCTTGTCGCCGGCCTGGTAGGCCTTCCAGGCATTCTTGAATTCGGCGGCGGTCAGGCGGCCGTCATGGTCGGCATCGGCGGCGTCGAACACCTTGTCGAAGCCCGGCAGCACCTTGGTGTCGTCGGGCGAGACGAACTTCTTGCCGGCCGCCAGTTTCTTGAACGCGGCATCGCTGGTTTCCGTCGTGCTCGGCACCGCACCCGGCATCGCGCCCTTGCCCTGATCCATCGGCGCTTCGCTGGGCGTGCCCTGGGGAGCCGGATAGGCCGGGTCGGCGGCGAGCGCGGCCGCGCAAAGACCTAGGGCAGCGGCGGCAGTACAGGCCTTGAGCCAGACCCGGCGTTGCATCGGTTGGGAATATTTCATGATGACCTCCAATAAGGAATGGGTAGCGCAGACGTCCAAAAACATCCGCAGCCGGCATCACGCAACTGCCGTGCCACTACCGCCGTGGCCGTCTGGCGGCCGATTGCGGCGCTGGCCGGGCGCGCGGCGCGGCGGTGGCCGGAAAGATTTACCGACTGGCCGGTAAGGATTACCGAAGCGCCGGCAAGCCGACCCGCGCCGCAAGGCACCGCGCCAGGCCAAGGCGCGAGGCGGCCTCGGCGCGGCGCCACGGACCGCCAGGCGCCCTCGCGCCGGCCCGCTGGCGCGGCTTGGCGCCGCACAGCGGCGGCGGCGCTCGGCCGGCACGGCAGCGCCGCAGCGCCCCGCGGGCGAGGCCGCTTCTTCATGCCTATGGCGTAGCCGCTGCCGCGGCGAGCGGCGCGGCGGCCGCGCCGCGCCGGGGGAATCGCGATGTCGCACGGCGCCGTCGCCGGCTATTTGCGGATCTGGTTGCCGATGGCGCCGCCGATGGCGGCGCCGCCCAGCGTCCCGACGGCGTTGCCGTCGGTCAGCACCGATCCGGCGACGCCGCCGACGGCGGCGCCGATCGCGGTGTCGCGCTGCCGGGCCGTCATGTCGGCGCAGCCGCCGAGTAGCGTCAGCAAGATCGCGGTGATCGTCAGGGTCTTAGGATGGTTCCGCATCTCGTGTCCTCCTGTCGTTGGCGTACCGTGGGTACGTGCTTATTCCGAGCAATCCGCGTGCCGACCGGCCCAGGCCCTAAGCCGACCCCGGTCTATCGACCGCCGGCCTCGCTATCGCCGCCGTCCGTGGCCCGCGAATTGCAGGTATCGATCGTCCCTCGATTACCCAGCAAGGAGGTTTAGCGATGAAACCGATCACGATCCTGGCGTCGGCCGCGCTGTGGCTGGCCGCTGCCCTGTTGGCCAGCCGCGCCGCACCGGCCGAGGTGGCCCCCGACGTCCTGGTAAAGACGACCACCGAGCAGGTCCTGGCGCTGATCCGCGACGGCGGCGATCATCGCCGCCTCGCCGAACGGGCCCAGCCCTTGATCGTGCCGCACTTCGACTTCAGCCGCATGACGCAGCTGGCGGTCGGCCGCGGCTGGTCCAAGGCCAGCCCGGAGCAGCAGCAGAAGCTTCGGGACGAGTTCCGCACCCTGCTGGTCCGCACCTATGCCGCGGCGCTGGCCAACGGGGCGGGCAAGAACTTCCGCTTGTCGGTGGCGCCGCTCGAGGCGCCGCCGGCGGGCAACGAGGTGACCGTGCACACCCGCGTGTCCGGCGAAGGCGGCACGCCGGTGGCCATCGACTACCAGTTGGAGAAGGCCGGCGGCGACTGGAAGGTTTATGACGTCGTCGTCACCGGGATCAGCCTGGTGACCAATTATCGCGAGACCTTCGCCGCGGAAATCGACAAGTCGGGCGTCGACGGCCTGATCAACACGCTGAGCGAGAAGAACAAGGCCCTGGCCGGCGGGAAGGCGGGCTGAGCATCTTGCCGCTGCGCTGGCTGCTCGTCCTGCTCGCCGCGATCATTGCCGGATGCGCGTCGCTGCCGCCCGGTTCGGATTTCCCCAAGGCGGCCTCGGCGGCGCTCGCCCACCCCGAGCAGACGCGGCTCGGCCGCCAGTTCGATGCGGCGGGACGCGAGCACGGCGGCAGCTCGGGATTTCGCATGGTCGCGGTCGGCGCCGACGGCTTCCTGATCCGCATGCAGATGATCAATGCCGCCCAACGGACGCTCGACCTGCAGTACTTCATCTTCCGCGGCGACGAGACCGGCCGCCTGCTGACCGGCGCCGTGCTGCACGCCGCCGATCGCGGCGTGCGCGTGCGGGTGCTGGTCGACGACGGCGACACGCTGGCCGGCGACGGCCAGATCGCGGCCCTCGAAGCGCATCCGTCGGTGGCAATCCGCATCTTCAACCCGTTCGCCTATCGCGGCCATGCCAAGCTGTTGCGCGCCGCCGAATTCATGTTCGACGCGGCGCGGCTCGACTACCGGATGCACAACAAGCTGCTGGTCGTCGACAACGCCGCGGCCCTGATCGGCGGGCGCAACATCGGCGACCAGTTCTTCCAGATCGACCCCGGCTCCCAGGTCGCCGACGACGACGTGTTCGCCGCCGGCCCGATTGCCCGGCGCCTCTCGGCGAGCTTCGACGAATACTGGAACAGCGCCCTGGCGATCCCGATTCGCGCCCTCTCGGGCGGCAATTCGTGGCGCGCCGACGCGGACGAGCATCGCCAGACATCGAACGAAGCGCCCCGCCAGGACAATGCTAACGGCATCGATTACCTAAAGCGGGTGAACGCCGGCGAGCCGTTTTCGGGTATCGTCTCCGGCCGCCTGCCGCTGCTCTGGGCGCACGCCCAACTGGTCTACGACAGCCCCGAGAAGAAGAAGGTCGAACGCGGCGCGACGTTCGGCAGCCTGATGCAGCGGGACGTCGCCGATGCCGCGCAGGCGGTGCGCTCCGAGCTGCTGATGATCACGCCCTACCTGATACCGGGCGACGAAGGCATGCGGTTGTTCCAGGATCTGCGCCGGCGCCGCGTGCGGGTCCGCATCCTGACCAACTCGCTCGAGTCGGCGACGGAACTGCTGGCGCAGTCGGGCTACATGCATTACCGGCTGCCCCTGCTCGAGGACGGCGTCGAACTCTACGAAATCCGCTCGCTGCTCGGCAATCCTAAGGGCAGCGGCCAGTCGGCGGCGATCTCGCGCTACGGCAACTATTCGCTGCACGCCAAGCTGTTCGTCTTCGACCGCCAGCGCGTCTTCATCGGCTCGATGAACTTCGACCAGCGCTCGATGCACCTCAACACCGAGATCGGCCTGATCATCGACAGTCCGGCGCTGGCCCAGCAGATCGCGGCGCGCTTCGAAGCCATGGTCCAGCCGGTCAATGCCTATGCGCTGGCGCTGCGGCAAAACGACGCCGGCAGTCCGCCGGCCCTGCTGTGGCGGACCCGGGAAGACGCCCGAGACGTGGCCTACGCCAGCGAACCAGCGCGCAGCCCCTGGCAGCGCGCCAAGGCCAACATGCTGTCGCTGCTGCTGCGGCCTCTCGACAAGGAGCTGTGAGCGAAGGCTGGCCACGGTGGCAAGCGGATGTTCGGCCGGCTCCTAAGGAAGAACCCGCACGCGGCTCCCTGGCCGCGATCGTACGGCCGGAGTTGCGCCTGGCAGTAACGGCCGGGCTGAGCTCGGCTTCGGCCCTGCGGCCCGCAGCGGCGGCAGGCGGATCGGTGCGGCCATCGCCCCCGCGACACCCGGCGCCGCCTTCCGTTGTTGTGGCGCGGGAACAGGTTCATCATGGTCGGCGATCATGAAAAGACGACCCGTTCCGCCAGGAGGAGAGATGCTGGAAGCGCTCGCGGCGGGGACCGGGCCAGGACCCGCCGAGGTCGTGCAGACCCTCATCGACAGCCTGCCGAGCGGCGTGACCGTGTTCGATGCCGATCTGCGCATGAGCGCCTGCAACGAAGCGTTCAAGCGCCTGCTCGATGTTCCCGCCGCGCTGTTCGAGGGCGGACTGCCGACGCTGCACGAGCTGGCGATGTTCCTGGCGCGCCGCGGCGACTATGGCCCGGGCGATGCGGAGCTGCTGGCGCAGCAGGTAGTGGAACGGACGCGCGGCAGGCAGGCGCAGGTCTTCGAGCGCACGCGAGGCGACGGCACGGTCCTGGAAATCCGCACCGCGCCCCTGCCCGGCGGTCGCGGTTTCCTCACCCTCTACACCGACATCACCGAACGCAGGCGGGTCGGGCGATACGAAAAATTTCGCAGCCAGACGCTGGAACTGCTGGCGGGCGGCGAGCCGCTGCCGCGCATCCTGCAAGCCATCGCGCGCGGCGTGGAAGAACTCGATGCCGCGATGCTGTGCAGCATCCTGTTGCTCGATGGCGACGGCCGGCATCTGCGCATCGGCTCGGCGCCGAGCCTGCCGGACTTCTATACCGCCGCCATCGACGGCATGGCCGTCGAGCCGGCTGCCGGCTGCTGCGGAACGGCCGCCCATAGCGGCGAGCGCGTCATCGTCGAGGACATCGCGACGCATCCCTTCCAGGCGGCCCACAAGGACCTGGCGGCGCGCGCCGGCCTGAGTGCCTGCTGGTCGCAGCCGATCCGCTCCGCCGCGGGCCGGGTGCTGGGCACGCTGGCCATCTACCATCGCCAAGCGTGCGCGGCGACGCCAGCCGACCTTGCCCTGCTCGAACAATCCGCCCGGCTGGCCAGCATCGCCATCGAGCGCAGCGTCGCCGCGGACAAGATCCGCGACAGCGAAGCGCTCTATCGCCTGCTGACCGAGGATGTCCTGGACGTGGTGTGGAAGATGGACCGCGACTTTCGCTTCACCTATATCAGCCCGGCGGACGAACACCTGCGCGGCTACAAGGCCGAGGAGGTGGTCGGCCACCATGTATTCGAAATGTTCACCGACGAGGGCATTGCGACCGTCACGGCATTGGCGCGCAAGCGGCAGGAAGCCGAAAGGGACGGAACACAGTTGGGCGCCATGAGGTTCGAGGTTCAGCATCGCTGCAAGGATGGCAGGCTGTTATGGGGGGAAGTCTTCTCGACGCCCGAGCGCGACGCCCAAGGCAGGATCAGCGGCTACCACGGCATCACCCGGGAAATCACCGAACGGCGGCGGATGGAAGACCAAGTAAGGCTGTTGGCCTTCTACGATACGCTCACCAATCTGCCCAACCGTCGCCTGCTCGACGACCGTCTGAGCCAGACCCTAAGCGCCGCCAGGCGTAGCGGTCGCCGCGGTGCGCTGATGTTCATCGACCTGGACAACTTCAAGCCGCTCAACGACACCCATGGCCATGTGGTAGGTGATCTGCTCTTGATCGAAGTGGCCGATCGCCTCAAGCGCTGCCTGCGCGACACCGATACCGTGGCGCGCGTCGGCGGCGACGAGTTCGTGGTGATGCTGAGCGATTTGAGCAGCGACGCTGCCGAATCGAAAGCGCAAGCCGAATCGGTGGCCGAGAAGATCCGCATCGCCCTCGCGGCAAGCTATCTGCTGACCACCGCACACGAGGGGACGGCCCGAACCACGGTCGAACATCCTTGCACGACGAGCATCGGCGTGGCCATGTTCGGCGGTCATGAAGCCCGCCGCAACGAACTCCTCAAGCGGGCCGATGCGGCGATGTATCGAGCCAAGGGGGCCGGGCGAAATTCGATCCGGTTTGCGGATTAACGAGCTTGACCGACCGTTGCGGAGGCGGCACCGGACGGGTCGGCGAACGCGATCATGGATGTCCTTATGGGAGATGGCGGAACGATGTTCGGCCGGCTCCTAAAGAAAGAGTCAACACGCGGCTACGCCCGCCGCCCGCGGACGGACGCTCTCGCCCCACCACCTTGGCCTGAGCTGTCGTCGCCGGTTCCCCGCGGACGAAACCGGACCGCGACGGCGATTGTCTAAGCTGTCAATTTGCCACGGCGCGGGTCGGCAGCTCGCTGCCCTTCCGTGGTTTCCTGGAACGATCCAAATGGCGGACGATGCGACATGAAACGGCCAGTGGCGGGCGATTTCGCCCCGGAAGTGCTGCGCTTGTTCGACCTCTACGTGCACGGTTTGATCAGCCGCCGCGGCTTCCTCGCCAAGGCCGCGAAATACGCCGTGGGCGGCGCCAGCGCGTCGGTGCTGCTGGCGGCCCTCAATCCCCGCTTCGCCGAGGCCCAGCAGGTCGCCGAGGACGATAGCCGGATCGCGACGCGCCGTGTGGAATTCAATTCGCCGCGCGGCTACGGCGTCATGCGCGGCTACCTCGCCTCGCCGGCGCAGCCTTCGGCCAGGCTGCCGGGGATTCTGGTGGTGCACGAGAATCGCGGCCTGAATCCGCACATCGAAGACATCGCCCGCCGCCTGGCGGTCGACAATTTTCTCGCCTTCGCCCCGGACGCGCTGTTCCCCCTGGGCGGCTACCCGGGCGACGAGGACAAGGCTCGCGAGCTGTTTGCCAAGCTGGACCAAGACAAGACCCGCGAGGACTTCGTGGCGGCGGCGGCCGTCCTGGGCCAACTGCCGGCATGCGGTCCGAAGATCGGCGTGGTCGGCTTCTGCTATGGCGGCGGCATCGCCAACTTTCTCGCCACGCGCCTGCCCGATCTCGGCGCAGCCGTGCCTTTCTACGGCGCGCAGCCGGCGGCAGAAGAGGCACGCAAGATCCGCGCGCCATTGCTGATCCACTACGCCGAGAATGACGAACGCATCAATGCCGGTTGGCCGGCCTTCGAGAAGGCCCTGCAAACGGCCGGGGTAAAGTACCAGATGTTCAAGTATGCGGGCACCCAGCACGGCTTCAACAACGACACGACGCCGCGCTACGATGAAGCCGCGGCCAAACTGGCCTGGCAAAGAACGCTGGATTTCTTCAATCGGCTGCTGCGCGCCTAAGCCGCGCTAACTTTCCCGCCCGGCAGGAGCGCCGCCGCGGCCGTGCACTGACTTCTGCGCAACTGCCGAGCCGAACAGCGGCACGCTGCACTGGGTAACGACGCGAAAGGAACGACACCGATGAAAATTCCTGCCTGCCGAACCCGTTTGGCCGCGACCCTGGCGCTGGTGCTGCCGGTCCTTGTCGCCCTGAGCGCCTGCATGGACATGGGCGCGAAGACGCCGGGAGCGGCGGACGGGGCGGTGCTGAGCCGCGAGCGCATCGCCGAGATCGTCGCCAGCCCCGATCGAAGCAGCGCCGACCGGACCAACGACATCCGCCGCAAACCCGAGCAGATGCTGGACTTCATCGGCGTGCGCCCGGGCATGGTGGCGCTGGACCTTAGCGCCGGCGGCGGCTACACGACCGAACTAATTGCCCGCGCCGTCGGACCCAGCGGGCGGGTGTTCGGGCAAAGCGCGCCGCGCCCTGCGGACGCCGCGCCGCGAGCGCCCGCGGCAGCCGAGGGGGCCGCCGCGCCATCGTCGTCGACGAGCCAGGCCGCTTCGACAGCGTCGTCATCGCCAGCGGCGGCGCCCGCGCGACGGCCCTCGCCCGAGGCGCTCGCCGAACGGGCCAGGAATCCGCTGGCCGCCAATATCGTCCCGGTGGTGCGAAGATTCGAAGACCCGATTCCCCCCGAAGTCGCCTCGGGCGGGCTCGATCTGGTGACCCTGATGTTCAATTATCACGATCTCGGCCACATGGGAGTCGATCGCGCGGAAATGAACCGGGCCGTCTTCAAGGCCCTGAAGACGGGGGCCCTATACGTGATCGCCGATCACTCGGGCCGCCCCGGCAGCGGGATTTCGGAATCGGGCACGCTGCATCGGATCGAAGAGGCATTCCTGCGCCAGGAAGTGGAATCCGCCGGCTTCAAGCTGGCGGCCCAGGGCAACTTCCTGCGCAATCCCTCCGACCCCCGCGACAAGAACACCCCCGATCCGCCCCAGCCCAAGGACGAGTTCGTACTGAAATTCGTCAAGCCGTGAGTCGTCGCCTTGCGGATCGCGGCGTGGCGGTTCGGCATTTTCGCCCGCCCATTCGCGTCGATTTGGATCGCGGCAGGATAGCTGCGGGAGCCCCTGAAACGTCGATCGAGTCCAATGCCGTTTGCCCGTTGACGAGGCGCTGCCGAATGTACGTTATAATGAACATTAATGTACAGGAGGCACCATGCGGGAAACCACATTCACCGAGTTGCGCAATCACGCCAAGGATTATTTCGATGCCGTCGAACGCGGCGACACGGTTCGCGTTTTCCGCAATGGAAAGCCGATCGCCGAAATCGTGCCGGTCCGTTCCGGGGTTCCTTCGTGGAAAAGACAAGTCACACCGCTGACGGTTAGAGGCTTGTCCTTGAGTCGAGAGATACTAAGCGATCGGGATCAGTCGGCGTGAGGGTGTTTCTGGACACCTCCGCCTTTGCCAAGCGTTATGTTGCCGAGCAGGGATCGGACAAGGTATTGGCGGTATGCCAACAAGCAGACAGTCTTGTCGTCAGCGTCATCTGCTTGCCGGAACTGATCTCCATGCTGTCCCGCCTCGTGCGCGAAAAGAAGCTCGCCAAAGCCGCCTACCGGAAGCTGAGGGGTGACGCCATGGCCGATCTGGCCGATGTCGACGTCTGCCAGATTACCGCGGAGGTTCTGGCGTCGGTTGTCTCACTGCTCGAATCGCACCCACTTCGGGCAATGGATGCTCTCCATGTCGCAAGCGCGCTAGCCTGCAGGCCGGATGTCTTCGTGTCAGCCGACCATCGGCAACTTTCGGCAGCACGCAAAGCCGGCCTCAAGATTGTCGACCTCTCCTAAGCGGGCACCACCGTTGACATGGCGCCGGCGCATGTTGGCATGAAAGGGGCAGTTCGGTAGGATGAGTTGGTTACGGCCTTTGCGTGGTGCAGATGGGCGGCCAACCGCCGGCGGCGAAGCCGTGGAAGGGCGAAGGTCGGGAGTCTTCGAACTGGTGGAGGATTTCCGTGGCGGCACCTATCGGGTCGCTTACACGGTGCGCTTCGCCAAGGCGGTCTATGTCCTTCACTGCTTCCAGCAGAAATCGCCATCAGGCATTCGAACCGCCAAGACCGACATCGAGCTCATCCATGAACGACTGAAGACAGCGCGCAACGACTACGAGGTGCGATATGGCCAGGAAGACTGAAACGGTAGAAGCCGGCACGGGCGACGTGTTCCAGGACTTGGGATTTGTAGACCCGGGAGAACGGAAACTTCGCGTTCAGCTTGCCATGCGCCTGAACGACCTCATCAAAGGCCGGAAACTGACACAGGCCGGCAGCGCCGAAATCTTCGGCATTCCTCAGCCCCATGTCTCCGAACTGCGCCACTACAAGCTCAAACGCTTCTCGTCGGAACGCCTGCTGCATTTCATCACCCAAATGGACAGGGACGTGGAAAACGTCATTCGTCCCAAGGCGGCCAATCACGCCGAAGGTGAAGTTTCGGTGCTGGTTGCGGTCTGAATAGCACAAGGTAAGTGCCTTGTCTCCGCTCGCGAAATTCCCGAATTGGACGGCCGTGCTTATCGGCGGCTTGCGGCCATCAACGGCCATTGGCCAAGTTTCGCCAAAGCTGTCGTTGACCCAGTGCAACAATCCCAAAGCGGCCCTTCGCGAGACTATGCCCAGTTTTTCGGATTGGAAGTCGGCAATGAAGCGGGAGAGGTCAGTGGTTCTTGACGACGGTGCTTCCGCGCCCGGCCAGAACCGGCCGCCATACGTCATGTCATGGCGATCTGCTTCAAATGCGGAGATCCTCCGGATCACTCGTCGTGCCGGTAATTGCCGCGCGGCCTGCTAAGCCGATCTGCGGCATAATCGGCTACCGACCAACGCCGTAGCTCGAGTGGAACGGCGGCGGGCGCGACCGGTCCAACCGCTTTTCCCCCAGCGGAGGTTCCCATGTCAAACTACATCGACGCCATTGTAATTCCCGTTCCCCGAGCCAACCTTGATACTTACAAGCGCATGTCCGAGGAATGGGGCAAAGCTCACCTGCGCCACGGTGCTCTCTATTACTCCGACTCGATCAGCGACGATGCGCAGCCCGGGACGGTCACATCGTTTCCGCAGGCCGTGCAGCTCAAAGACGGCGAAGTGATTGCGCTGGCGTGGGTCGTGTATCGGAGCAAGGAGGACCGCGACCGCATCAACAAGGCGGTAATGGAGGACCCTCAACTCAAGGAGTCGATGGACCCATCGAAGATGCCTTTCGACGGCAAGCGCATGTTCTGGGGTGGCTTCGAGTCCATCATCGGCCTCGCCGCCAGCCACTAAGAAGCTCGAAGGGAAGGACCGCTTCGGGTCGATAGGGTGAGTAGCGCATTTCGGTAACCGGCAACTCGGATTCGTCGGTCCAGACTTTCCGCCGGACATACTCGAACGGCGGCAATGCGAAGTGCAGCTGTCGCTCAAGCAGCCCCCAATGACCGTTCAGGCCGACAACCTTAAGCTCACGCCTGCCTGACGTAGGTCGGCCTAATCATTCGCGGTCCCTCGCGGCGGCGCCCCCGGACTAGAGTAATAGTCGTACGGCCGGGCCCCTCGCCGCCGAGAGCGGCGGGTCGTCGTGCTATCCATCGGTCCGTTGCAGCATCCCGGCCGCAGCCTGACAATACGCGTCCACGCGGTACAGCCAGCGCGTGAATCAACACAGAGGAGATCCACCATGTCAAAGGTCGTGCGCTTTCACCAAACCGGCGGTCCCGAAGTCCTCCAGATCGACGACCTCCCCCCGACAGAACCCGGGCCGGGCGAGGTGCGCCTGAAGGTGGCAGCGCTCGGATTGAACCGCGCGGAATGCATGTTCCGCTCCGGAATTTATCTCGAGACACCGGCGCTGCCCTCGCGGCTCGGATACGAGGCAGCCGGCATCGTGGAGGCGGTGGGACCCGGCGTTACCGGGATCGAGGTCGGCGAGCGCGTCAGCACCATTCCGGCCTTTCCGCTATCCAGGTATGGCGTCTACGGGGAATGGGCGATCGTCCCTGCCCATGCCTGCGCGGCCTATCCCGAGACGATGGCGCCCGAGCAGGGTGCGGCGATCTGGATGCAGTACCTGACGGCCTGGGGCGCACTGATCGAGTTCGGCAAACTCGAACGCGGTCAGGCGGTAGTCATTCCCGCCGCCAGCAGCAGCGTCGGCCTCGCCGCCATCCAGATCGCCAAAGCGAGTGGCGCCACGGCCATCGCGACGACCCGCAAGAGCGACAAGAAGACCCGACTGGCTGCAGCCGGTGCAGATTACGTCATTGCGACCGAGCAGGAAGACCTGCCCAAGCGCGTCATGGAGATCACTGGGGACCGGGGTGCCGACATCATCTTCGATCCGGTTGCAGGCCCTTACATCGAGACCCTGACGCAGGCGGCGGCACGGCATGGCACGGTGTTCATCTACGGAATGCTGGACCCTCGCCCAACCCCATTCCCGATGGTTCCAGCCTTCACGAAAGGACTCTCCTTGCGGGCCTACACGCTGTTTGAGGTAAGCGGCAATCCCGCGTCGTTGGATAAGGGGAAGCGCTACGTGTACGACGGCCTGAAGTCGGGCGCCCTCAGCCCCATCCTCGATGAGCGCAGGTTCACCCTCGAGCAGATCGTGGATGCACACCGCTACATGGAGAGCAATCGGCAATTCGGGAAAATCGTCGTGACGGTCTAGCAGGAGCCGAATCACCGGCGGCAGCGGTCTCCAACTCGGGCTGCCCTGGCCGACCGACATGCTTGAGGCGCTCGGCGACACGCCAGTCACTCTAAGGGTAACCGTCTCCTACTTCATCGAGCCAAACCCGGGAGAGCGCGGTGGCCTCGACAAGTACGCATACCAGTCGCACGCGCTACGGTTTGCCGTTCGGAGGCCACTGGAGAACGAGGCGACTTTCAGGAGCCGCATCAATGCACAGGCGGCTGCTGAGGAGCAAGGGCTGCCTGGGGACGGCGGTGGCGACGCTGGTTGGCATACTGGCGAACGCTTGCGCACGCGCGGGTCCTTGCTCAGCGACAGCTGGAGCGGCACGGCCGCGGCACTAGCCAACCGCGGCCAACTGGCGGTCTTCCCCGCCATGGGGTGGTGGCGCAATCGTCCAAGCCACGGGCGTTTCGAACGTGCGGCCAGGGACGCGCTTGTGGTTTCGATCGAAGCTCCGGAGGTCGAGCAAGATCTTTACGCCAGCGTGGCGCAGCAGATCGCGGCGCCGGTCCCAATTGAGGTCCAAATCTGAGTTCCCACCCACAGGCGCTACTCGGGGGCATTGGAACCGTGAATGACAAGCCCCTGTAACGTCCGCTTTCGGGAAACAGCGATGTCTGCTTAGGGTCGTGAGCGGCAATTCGGATTTCGACATTGCGGCCAATCGATTTCATTCTGACGCCCCCGCGTCATCGTTTACCCAACGACTTCTTTAGCCGGGTAACCGAAGTTACCGGCGATCCCGCGGCCTGGCTCCGAAGGCTCGACCGCAGACGTTCGCTTTCCATGCCGAAAACTTTCGGCATGGAAAGCGCATCCACCGAATCATCGATCTCTGCCGGCGTTAGACCATGACGGTGCGCCAGGCGCGGTAAGGCGTCGCGCAAGAATAACTTGATAAAGTCTGCAAGATGTGATTTAAAGCGGTATGCAGATTGCAACCGCGATAGAGCGGATCGAATCGAAGTACAAATCGCTGGCATCGGTCCTCGATGAACGGGCGAGGCGGCA
>WNGH01001143.1_pt1 | contig 24390 bp, 18 predicted proteins | sample 5400631 | NCBI WGS metagenome assembly WNGH01 (sample SAMN13153373, study PRJNA577476) | soil metagenome | isolation source: 115 cm soil or saprolite under Garry oak tree replicate 1 | place: USA:California | collected 2016-06-15
GCTTCTCCTGATCATACTTGGGCTTGCGTCCCCGGCCGGGTTGAATCTCCCAGAGCGAACCGATCCCGGCGGCGCGCACGCGCTGGCGCCACAAGGCAGCGGTATGGCGATTGACGTCATAGGTGGAAGCAATTTCCAGGTCCTGCTTGCCGGAGGCCGCCGCCAGGACCAAGCGGCAGCGCAAGGCCACCTGCTGCGGCGTGCTGGGCGCCGCTTCCCACCGGACCACTTGCGCCAGATCGTCGACGGATAAGCTTACAAGCGGGCTGATTCTGGCCATGCATACATGCATATCATACTGGCCACAATATGTCTATCTATTTATGATACACACGACTAGGATGAGCCTGAGAGATGCCGCCGCGAATCGAGAATGCGGATGCAAACAGATTCCCCTAGGAGCCAAAGAATACAGTAGCTGCCCGGGTGCGAGCTTAATGTCAGATTAATTTGCATTTTATCTGGCCCCACGGCTCGCACAATCCCTGGGTTTGAATGCCCGGCTGAAATATACTCCGCGCGGAAACCTCTTTAACCGTGCACCTGGGGCGAAGCACCACGTTGCTGGCGATGATACCTGGTCGTCGCGACTCAGCACAGAAGAAAGCAAAACGCACGTTGGAACACTACAGAAGTCTGACGCATCAGCGGCGGTAACCGGCAACGCGCCGTCCCAACGATAGGTTCGTATCATACCGGTCGCTCTCATCATGTATACGATCGCGTTTATCGATCGCACTAACATCTCACTTGCCCTGTCGCGCATCGGCCGGGACCTGCATTTGGATCCGCAACAGGCAGGAACCGTTGCCGGAATCTTCTTCTGGGGCTATCTCGCGCTGCAAATCCCCGGTGGTCATCTGGCGAAGCATTGGAGCGCCAAGAGATTCGTCAGTATCCTGCTAGCTATTCGCATGGGGCATTTTTGCAGTGGGTTGTGGGCTCGCGCGGACCCATCACGAACTCCTGCTGCTTCGTTTGTTTCTCGGAATAGCCGAAAGCGGCGTTCTTCCCGCAACGTTAATTCTTCTCTCTCACTGGTTTCCCCGTTCCGAACGGGCGCGCGCCAACGCGTTTTGGCTGCTCTGCTTGCCTGTCGCGGTAATCGTTTCCTCGCCCTTTACTGGATGGATGTTGGACCGCTGGTCCTGGCGCGTGATGTTGGTCGCTGAAGGATCGCTGCCCTTCCTCTGGCTCTTGATTTGTCTCAAATTTTGTTTCAAGACCACCCGGCGGAGGCGGTCTGGATGCCGGAAAGCGAACGCATCCCTCTGGTGGAAACCCTGCGTAGGGAACGTGCCGAACTCGAGGGGCAGGAAAAGGTTGCCTACCTGCGTGCTCTGCTGCGTCCACGCGTATTTCTGCTGGCTGCAGTTTATTTTTGTTTCATAAGCGGCCAGATGGGACTCCTGTTTTGGCTACCAGTGCGATGGAGAATTTCAAGAAACTGAACAGCTTTTCGATCGGAGTTCTCTATACTCTCCCATTCATCGTTGGCGCTGTTTCTCTCCTGATTATCTCTCGCCACTCGGACAGTGTGCGTGAGCGCATTCTTCAAGCCGCAGGCGCCATGCTGCTCGGTGGATCCTGTATCCCTTTCGGTCAAATGGAGCGCAAGGCGACGCAGTCTGATTCGAGGCTGGAATTCTCCTTGGAAGGCACCTAGAAATGCTGTATATTGCTGGCCATGCAAGTCACTAGGCACTTGCTACCGAGCACCGCGTTGGTCCTCAGTGTCGCTTTGACGACTGCTGCCGCACCGCAGACCCCGCCCAAACAAGCTGTCGCGAAGGGCACTTCCAGCCAACTGAAGGTAACTGTTAACGCCGTCGCCGTGGCAACAAAGTTTGTCGCGTATCTTGGGGGTCGCACCAATATTTCCCCTCCCGACACAGTCCGTGGTGGCGAGGGTGTCCCACTCATCTCGTTTTCCGATAAAGGACCCGCATTCATGGCTGGTGAAGTAGGTTCGAAGGATGAAAAGACCAAGCTCATCAAAGTTACGTTCACCGTCACAAACGCGGCGCAGGAACCTGCCTCCTTCAAGATCGGGGATGTACGATTGGTCGTTGGCGCAGATAGGTCGAACGATTTCACTGCGGTCGGTTATGATAGCAAATTGTGTGCAATGTCTGATCCAGACCGCAAAAGGGTAAAGGAAATAGTTGTGACGATCCCCCCGGCAGGGGCAAGACGCCTTTCGTATGCCTTTCCGTTGCTTAGAGCCGATGCCAAGCGTGCAGAGTTGGCAGTCGGTAGCTCAACTCCAGTTCCTTTCGATATTAACGGCAAGTAGAAGCATACACACTTCACCATCCGCACTTTGGTGAAAATAGGATTTGTTCACGTCGTTGTAGTAGGGCTTGAGACAGCAAAACATCGGCGGCATGGGATTGAGGCCATCGTAAGCGATGGTGATGGATTGCGCGTTCTTGAGTTCCGTGAAGGTCTTCATATCGAAGCGAGAATCAGTCTGTGTCCCGCCGTTATCGCCATCGCCGTTTTTCGCATCGTATATGAGTAAATGTCATCCCGGGACACCTTGATGACAAATCAGGCCCGGGAGGTCTTTTGCCAGGGGAATTCCTTGGCATCCTTAATGTATGCGATACATGTGCTGCGAGCCCATCGTCCGCTGTCCCGTCGACTTTATGCCGCTTCCCTCTCATAGTACTTCAGCAGGCCGCCAAGTGGTTCTCGACACCGCACTGCTCCCATGTTCCTTCTTGCCTGCGTCTGCGAAGGCAACAAGATCCGATTGTCTTTGCCCTGATGGTTGCGCTCCTCGTGGTAATGTAGTCGAGATGCTCGACAGTGAGCCGATTTTGGAACAGATCGCGCTGAAAACAGTTGTTCAACTGGAACTTCAGTTCGGATAGGCGGCAGCAACTTCTTTAGAATCATACGAAAAGCAAATGCCCCCACGCATTTCTCGTGGGGTTTTTCATGGTGATTTTTGCCTCCCTGATAATCCACGACTGGCGCCATTGTGTGCGCGATAGGATCGGCAAAACATTGCCGGTGCTTTCTTCGACCACCATCTTGGTCATGGAGCTGTTTTCGCGACCTTTCATTCATCTGACGTGCTCGTCTTCCGCTCCCCTCAGGCGGGCCGTGGTGAGCCTGGCGCAGCAGGAAGCCCGTCTGCGCCGACTCGATCGTCGTGAGCCACAACGATCTCTTCGACTGTTTCGCGCGTTCGCTCCAGTGTAGGGGTTTGTCTGACTACCCCCGGTAACAAAGTCCGGTGGTCCAGAACTAGCCGCCAGTACAGTTGCCTCGGCACAGGGAATAGCAGAGAGTGCTGGAAATTCAACGGCCCCTTACCCGGCGGGGGTACTCGACGCCTGTCGGAGAGGGGGAATTTACGCTGACAATGCTCCAGGTCGTTTTGTGGGCGTTGTTGGCCCTCCCCGTCGCGGAAAATGCCACTCGCGATGATCGGCCGCGCCCCAAGGCAGCGCAGCCTTCCCAACAAAAGAGTAGGGCGACTACCGGAAGTCCTCATGGCCCGACGCTGAACCTCCCTTGCGAAAATTGCCACTCCGCGACAGCGTGGCGCCCGATCAAGGCGAACCCGGAATTCGACCACGACAAGACCAAGTATCCTTTGCGCGGCATGCACGAAAAAGTGGAGTGCACGCAGTGCCACGTGAAGCCGGTTTTTACGAACGCGGGCAAGAACTGCCAGGACTGCCACACCGATGTGCACCAGAGAAAGATGGGCACGAACTGCGCGCAATGCCACACAGTGCAAGGCTGGAACACCGCCGTACAGCAGGTGAAGGAACACCAGAACCGCTTTCCGCTGCTCGGTGCCCATGCCGCGGTGCAATGTGAGGACTGCCACAAGGGTGCGGCCGTGGGCCAGTTCAAGGGGCTGTCCACCGCCTGCGTTTCCTGTCACCGGGCGGATTTCCAGAAGACCACCAATCCGAATCACGTGACCAGCCAGTTTCCGCAAAACTGCCAGATGTGTCACACGTTTGACAGCTGGATCGGCGCGACCTTTAATCACGCCGGGCCGCCAGCAAACTTTCCGTTGACCGGGGCGCACGCGACTATTGCTTGCACGACCTGCCACATCAACAACAATTACAACCTGACGACGCCGCCAAATGCTTGCGGAAATTCCGGCTGCCATCTGACGACCTGGCAGCAGACCACTAACCCGAAGCACTCGGCGGCCCCCACGGTATTTCCGGTTGCGAACTGCTCGACCTGTCACACTACGACCACGTGGACGACGGCGACCTTTGATCACAGCACCACGGGCTTTCCGCTGACGAATTCGCACCAGCTAGCGCCGGCGGGCAAGGTGACAGCCTGCACGGACTGCCACATCAACAACAATTACAACCTGACGACGCCGCCGAATGCTTGCGGAAATTCCGGCTGCCATCTGACGACCTGGCAGCAGACTACTAACCCGGTGCATTCGAGCGCGGGCGCGCCGTTTGCGGCCGCGAATTGTTCGACGTGCCACAACACGATCGCTTGGACCACCGCAGCTTTCGACCACAGCACCACGGGTTGGCCGCTCACGGGCTCGCACCAGATGTCACCGGCGGGGAAGGTGAACGCTTGCACGGACTGCCACGTCAGCAATAATTACACATTCACGTCGGCGAATACGGATTGCTACGGGTGCCATAAGACGGCGTGGCAGAGCACGACGACGCTTGGCGGGAGCGTGCCGAATCACGTTGCGGCGAACTTCCCCACGCCCATGTGTTTGAGCTGCCACGACACGGTCCTTTGGAGCGATGGAAAGTTTGACCACAGTACCACGGGTTTCCCGCTCCAGGGTCCACATATGCTGCCGCCGCGCTCCACAGTCACCGGTGCGATCGGGGCGATGGTGAACGCCTGCACGGATTGTCACATGGGGGGCAACTACACCACGGGCTATCCCACCACCGACTGCTACGGCTGCCATCAAACGTACTTCATCAACGCCCAGGCGTATGGCACCAACGTGCCAAATCACGTGGCGGCGAGCTATCCGACAACTTGCATCACTTGCCACACCACGTGGGTGACGACGGCTTGGTTGGGCGCAGTTTTCAATCATACTTTTTTCCGCATTCCGCACTACGGGTCGGTGTGCACGGATTGCCACATTGTTTCGACGGACTACAAGCAGTTCTCTTGTGAGAATTGCCATACGCAGCCGGCTGCGCACCGGCCCGGCATGTCGCACCCTAGCGTTTGCTCGCCATCTCCCTCGTGCTGGTACACCCCGCCGACTAAGTGCTACAACTGCCATAAGGGATAAAAGAATGAAACGGACCACGTTTTTTTCTGGATTTATTGCGAGAGGCCAAAGACCGATTCGCGGGGTAGTCGGTTTCGGGGTGACTGGACGCATCAGTGAAGCGCCAAAGTTCTGAAATACTCTCTGGAGGGCGACCCACAAGACAGGCCTCTATTGCCTATTTAGGCGCATCCTGTCCGGTCGGTCAGGTTGACAAGCCCAGGACCTGGGCATAGGCTGCCCAGTACCTCCCAGCCAACCTTAACTTGTAGGGGATTCAACGACATCCCCCGGGATAGCTTCGCATCCCGGTTAAGGATTTTTTGGAAGTCCACTCGGGCCGGTGCGGCAGCGTTGGGGCTACCGCAACCGGAGGTGCCCAAGCAGGAACTTACAAACTGTTTGCGGGAGGGACTTAGGTGTCCAAGAAACAATGGCTCGTCACGGCCGGCGCGGCTGGCGTGGTATTCCTACTGACACTCTGGGCGTTTGGCGGAACATCTTTCACGCGGCAACCGCAAGAGGCTCTGAAAAACTGGAATCGCAGCGGGGTCAGGGCCGTGTACATGGCCACGCAACTCCGCGAAGTGGACAAAACCCGGGCCGCGCTCATCCTCTCCTACGATTTGAGCAATATGTCGAACGTCGATTACCGCCTGACCGATGGCTCGGGCGTGGTGATTATGAGCAGGCTGAAGTCGGACGGAAGCCTTAGCCAGGAACAACGGATCCGCCTGAGCTACCCGGTCTTTCTGCCGGCGGGGCAGCGCGCCCACCTGGCCTTTGAAATCACGCGCGAGTTCGTCTGGCCCAAGGACGATTCCCACCACGATGAAAAGCTCAAGGAATTCGTTAGGCAAATGCTCGCACCGGTGCGGGGATTCGTCCTCTTTGACGACAGCAGCCACAGCCAGTTCGACCTGCCCGCGGGCTGGCCCGATTTGCAAGAAACATCCGAGACGCGACCGAGAGGCTGATTCGACCGAAAGGCGCTTGACGAGCCCGTTGCGGAACAAAATTTTTCTCTTGAGCCAGCTCTCAGAAATCCGATCGAGACAGCGAGGTACGCTATGTTCTCCTCAGAAGCCGTTCACAGATACGAAGGACAAGTCGACGAGCGGCGCTCCTGCCGCAGGGCAACTCTCCAATGGGTGGTCCTGGTGTTTTTTGGGGGCGACCAGTGGGGCAAGCTCGTCGACCTGAGCGAAAGGGGCATGTGCTTTCAATTCGAGCATCCCCCGGCTCTTCGCCAGTCGATCAACTTTACCTTCGAGGCCATGGGATGCACGGCCATTCCTACCGAGGGACACGAAGGAAAAGTTTTCGGCGAATCGATTCAGGCCACCGGCCGGGTGAAGTGGACCCGGGAGTTTGAGAGAACCGCGGGGGTGGAGTTCGTGGAGCTCTCAACGAAAACCCGGGACCTGATTCGCTATTGGCTCTCCTCGGGGGCCCCGCAGCAGGCGCCCTCCCCGGGCCAAGGATTCCATCAAGAATCGACCAAGAAACGGAGCAAGACGGCGGATCGGAAAACCGTGCCCTTTGCACCCACGGCGCTCTCATCATCATCTGCCCCATACGCCCCGCCAGAACCCGCGCCATTCGCGGCCAAGGCCAAACCCCGTCAGGAGGTTTTCGAACGCAATCTCGAAAACCGCGAATCCGATATCGAAGTCGTTTGGGAGCCTGAGCCTCCTGCTGCGCCCCCCATGCTCGATGAGCCTGCGACTCCTCAGAAAAAATGGCCCCTCAAGCCGGAGCGCGAGGTCACCCTTACGCCGACGAATCTGGATGAGCCTGCGACTCCCCACAAAAAATGGCCTCCCAGGCTGGAACCCGAGGCCACGTTCGCCGCAACGAATCTGGGCGAGCCTGCGTTCTCCCCTACAGAATGGCCTCGCGAGTCCCAACCCGAGGATTCCTTTGCCTCGCCGACGCTCGAGGAGCCGGTGGCGCGCCGCCAGAAATGGTCCGTGGAACCCGAACCCGAGTCCGCGTTTGCTCCGCCAGGTTTGGACGAGCCCGCAGCCTCCCCGAGGAGCTGGCCTCGCGAGCCCGAACCCGAGCCTTCCTACTTGCCGCCTACACTCGATGAGGCTGCGGTTTCCGACACCGAGCCTGAACTCGAGGATTCCGCTGCGGCCCCGAGCCTGGACGAGCCCGCAGCACGCCTCGGGAACTGGCGTGTCGAATCGAGACCCGAGCCCCCCGAGCCCGCCTTTGCCCCGCAGGAGTTCGATCCGGGTGCTTCTGAAAGGCAAGCCTTCTGGGAATCCAAGCCTGCCTTACCTTCCCAAGCGGTTCCGCAGCTCGGTTTTGAAACACGGCAAAGGCTCGGACAAACCCTGGAACTGAGGCAGCGCCGGGGACGTATAGGAACCCTCGCTATCCTGGGTTTTATGGCGACTTTTGGCGCGGTTGCGGGAATCATACGATTTACGTCCACGTTCAGCGAGCGAGCGGAAACTACCGGTCTGGAAAACAAACCGGCTGCTAGCGGGGCGGACGCGGGCGCACTCGGCGAAGCGACGAGCACGTTCCTTGTCGAGGTGTTGGACTCGGGTAACCGGCGCTCTGTCCTCTTGTTCTCCGGCGGAGCCCATGCCAATAAGTCCGGTCGCGCTGGGCAAGATTCTTCCTTGCCGGAGGCTTCGGTAATGGCGGTAGAAGAGCCCGCGGAAGAAGGGAAAATGGCGGCAATAAAGCCAGAGACGCCACGCGATTTCACGCTGAGCGCTCCCCACCCGGCCACCTCGGCGACGAGTGAGAATTCTGCCCTCGAGGCGCCGGCAATGGCGAAAGAGCCGCTGGCTTCCGTCGATGCGCCATTGCAGAATCTGCCAAGCCCAGCCATGCCCGGCGCGCCCGACGGACCGCTCCCGGTAGGCGGCGAGGTTCAACCGGCGCGCCTGATTCACGCGATGCTGCCAAGCTACCCGCAAATTGCTAGAGCAAATCGCTTGGCCGGCGATGTCACACTGGATGCACTGGTCGACGAGGCGGGCAGCGTGAAGGACGTCAAGGTCCTCACCGGCCCGCTGCTGTTGCGCGAGGCCGCCAAGGAAGCCTTGCGGCGGTGGAAGTATGAGCCGGCGCGGCTGGACGGAAAGCCGACGGCCATGCACCTCACGGTCACGGTAAAGTTTCAGAACAACCTAGACAGTCATTAGGTTTTCGCCTCGGGAAAACCGGCGTCGCGCAATATCTATGGCGAAAAGCACAACGCGAGGAGGCAGCCGAGCGGGCAAGCTCTAAGTTTTCTCTCCCCCCCGAACGAAGCGAGGCGCTCCGACCTTGGTTGGGGCGCCTTGCTTTTTTTGAGTTCACCTTTTTCGACAATCCGTTTCTCTGCTTGTGGAATCGGACCTCGGTGAGCATTTCGATTTTGACTAAGTGCTTTAGAATGATCAGCTGTGGCAGGCAGTGCCAAACCTCATTTAAAGTGTCCCCTATTTTACGACGATCAGGTCGTTCTCCTGGGGAATCATCCGGGAGATCGGCAAGATGCGGACAGGGAAGTTCCATCCGAGGTAACCCTGGGGATACTTCCTTCGTACCCACAAGTGGCGGGCCGTGGCTAGAGAGAACCGAAGTGTGGCATCGGCCCATGGTGAATTTGCTAGAGTAGCGGACCATAGCTTCCCGGAAGCCGATGCTAGCCATTCGCGACAATCTGGAGCAGTGCGTGAGCGCGCTCTATGCCCACAAGCTGCGGGCGTCGCTGACCATGCTGGGGCTGACGATGGGCGTGGCCACGCTCATCACGGTGATGACCATCGTCCAGGGAGCAAACCTGTACGTCGAGAACAAAATCGCGAACCTGGGAACCAACGTGTTCCAGATTGCGCGCACACCATTCGCGGTCACCGACTTCAACATCATCATCAAGGCGCTCAAGTACAAGAAGATCGAAATGGACGACGTGCGGGCAATCCAGGAAGGATGTCCGGCTTGCGCCGAGGTGGGCGCCACGGCCAGCGCTTCGGTAAAGGCGCGGCACGAGGATAAAGAGTCGACCGACGTGAATTACTACGGGCAGACCGCCAACATGACCAGTATTGATACGCGGGAGGTGCAGTACGGGCGTTATTTCACAAGCTGGGAGGCGGATCACCGCGCGAGCGTCTGCCTGATTGGAGATACGATCGTACAGCGGCTGTTTCTCGGCGTGGACCCCATCGGGAAGACACTTCGCATCGGGAACGATGAGTTCACGGTGATCGGCGTCATGGAGAAGGTCGGCAGCGTGCTCGGACAGGACCAGGACAACTTCGTGACCGTGCCGCTGCCGTTGTTTTTGGAGATCCAGGGACTTCATACGACCAGCCTGACCATCAACGTGAAGACCAGCGCGGGGAATTTCGAGCCGGCGCAGGACCGGGCGCAGCTGATCCTGCGGGCGAGGCGGCACCTCGGCCCGAAAATGGAGAATGACTTCTTCATCGGCACGAAGGACAGCTACATGGCGCTGTGGAAAAGCATCAGCTCGGCGTTTTTCGGCGTGTTCATTCTGGTCAGCGCGATTTCCGTCCTGATCGGCGGGATCGTGATCATGAACGTGATGCTGGTGAGTGTGACCCTGCGCAAGAGAGAGATCGGCGTGCGGCGGGCGCTCGGGGCCACGCAAGGCGACATCCTGAAGCAATTCATCACGGAAAGCTTCATGCAGTGCATCGCCGGCGGAGTCATCGGCATCGCGCTGGGATTTCTGGTGGCGCTGGTGCTGCGGACGTATACGCCTTTTCCGGCGTCGGTGAGGACTTCGGTGGCGGTGACGGGCGTGATGATGAGTTCGGCGGTCGGATTGTTCTTCGGGATTTACCCGGCGCTGAGAGCAGCGAGGCTCGATCCGGTGGTTGCGTTGAGGTCGGACTGATGACGCTGATGACCCTCGAGCAGGCGCGCGAAAACTTCCTTGCGGCCATGGAGACGCTGCGGTCCTCCAAAGTGCGCTCGGCGCTCACGGTGCTGGGGATCGTCATCGGCGTTTCTTCGGTTATCTCCATGGCGGCGATCATCCAGGGCTTGAACAGGTTCGTGCAGGACAAAGTGGAGTCGCTTGGCTCGCGGACCTATTTCGTGACGCGCTTTCCGCCCGGCACGGACCCTCAGCGCATGCCCCAGCGGATCCGGGTGCGAAAATATCTGGAATACACCTACGCCGAATACATCCGCCAGGCGGCACCCAACGTGGAAAATGTGAACACCATCGGCACGCGCGGGTTCTTCCTGGGAGACTCGAACCTGATCACCTACGCTGACCGTAGCGTCGAGAAGCTGATCGTGCGCGGCGCGGAGCCGGAATACACGACGGCGCTGCCACTGTTCACCATCGCGCGCGGCCGGTTCATCAGCGCCTTCGACGAAGAGCACGCCCGCCCGGTGGTGGTGCTAGGCGCCGCGATCTGCGAGTCGCTTTTTCCCAACGAAGACGCGCTCGGCAAGACCGTGCGCCTCAACGGCAGCACGTATGAAGTCATCGGAACGTTCGAGCACGATCAGGGCCTGTTTCTTGGCCCGGGCGTGGATATTTTCGCCATCATCCCGCTGAGCAAATTCCACAAGGAATACCCCGAGGCCAAGGAACTGTTCCTGATTTTTACCGTTCCCAAAGACGTGAACGTGGAGACGGCCCAGGGGGAAGTGATCCAGGCCCTGAGGCGGCTGCGGCGCGTCCCGGCGGGCAAGGAAAATGATTTTGAGCTGAGTTCCCCGGACTTTCTGAGCAATTTGTGGAACCAGCTCACCGGTGCGCTGGTGATTCTGACGACGGTGATCAGTTCGATCGGGCTGCTCGTGGGCGGCATCGGAGTGATGAATATCATGCTGATTTCCGTGACCGAGCGGACACAAGAGATTGGCGTCCGCAAAGCCATCGGGGCGCGGCGCGCGGACGTGCGGCTGCAATTTTTGCTGGAGGCCGTCGTGCTCACGCTGGTCGGAGGGACGATCGGTATTTTGATTGGGGCGGGAATCTCCGCTCTGGTGCGGCTCACCGTGCCGTCGGTTCCGGCGACGCTTTCCTATTTGTGGGTGACCATCGGCTTTGTGATTTCCGTGAGTGTGGGATTGTTTTTCGGGTATTACCCGGCGAACCTGGCGGCGAACCTCGACCCGATTGATTGTCTTCGCTACGAATAGGGAACTCTCGCGGTGCGCTCCCGAAGAACCTGCGCAGGGCGAGCCAAGCGAAGCCAGATGCCCGGCCCCTCTAGGCACTTCGGCAAGGCTAGCGTGAGTTAAACGACGGTAGAGAGATATTCCTCCCTCCAGCCGAGTTCGCTGAGGGCGTGCTGAAGGCGGGCGAGCGGCAGACCCACCACGTTGAAATAGCAACCTGCAATGCGTGGAATGTAGCGCCCGGCGTAGCCCTGAATGGCGTATGCCCCGGCCTTGTCGTGCGGCTCGCCCGTCGAGAGATAACGCGTGATTTCTTCGTCGGAAAGCGGAGCGAACTCGACAAGCGTGGATTCAACGAAGGTGAGGCGTTCGACATTGGGAAGGCGAACCAGAGCGACGCCGGTAAGAACGGTGTGGGTGCGGCCGGAAAGCTTTTTGAGCATGCGGCGAGCGTCTTCGGAAGAACGCGGCTTGCCAAAAATCTGGCCGTCGAGAACCACTTCGGTGTCCGCTGCAATCAGGATGGCCGGGCCGACCGAACGAGCGGCCGCGAGGTCGGCTTTGCTTTGTGCAAGGCGGAGCACCAGGTCCTCGGGCGATTCCTCAGGATACGGGGTTTCGTCGACGGCCGAGGACAGCACCGTGAAGTGATAGCCGGCGTCACGAAGAATGGCGGCGCGGCGGGGAGAGGCGGAGGCGAGAATCAGCTTCATAACATGCCCTGACAAGATGAGAATACTACAGCGCAAGCGGGATGGCAGCCTGTGCGAAGGGGCGAGGAGAAAGGACCCGAGCGACCCATACCATTTACCAGTGCGCGATGGACGGCTCGTCCTTTGTGCCAGTTTGCTTATTTCCTAGATGACCACGGATTCCTGATACTCGCCGAAAAGGCGGCGGAGGGCGTCGGAGATTTCGCCGACCGTAGTGTAGGCTTCGACGGCATCGAGGATGGCCGGGAGAAGATTTTCCGATGTGTTGGCACAGCGCTCGAGTTCGGCAAGGGCGGAGGCCACGCGGTCAGGATCGCGACGGGCGCGGAGAGCTTTGAGCCGGGCGATTTGCGAGCGCTCGATTTCCTCGTCAATGCGCAGCGTGCGAATTTGCCGGGCTTCTTCGCCGATGAAATCGTTGACGCCGACGACGATTTGCTCTTTTTTCTCGACCGCGCGCTGAAATTCGAACGCGACTTTCTGGATTTCCGCCTGAACAAAACCCGTCTCGATGGCGCGCAGCATGCCGCCTAGCGCGTCGATTTTGGCGATGTAGTCTTCGGCACGGCGCTCGATTTCGCCCGTGAGATGCTCGATGGCATAGGAACCGGCGACCGGGTCGATGGTGTTGGTGACGCCGGTTTCCTGCGCAATGATCTGCTGGGTCCGCAGGGCGATGAGGGCGGACTCTTCGGTTGGCAAGGCCAGCGCTTCGTCCAGCGAGTTTGTATGCAAAGACTGGCAACCCCCGAGAACGGCGGCGAGGGCTTGCATCGCGACGCGAATGATATTGTTTTCGGGCTGTTGGGCGGTGAGCGAAGACCCGGCGGTCTGCGCGTGGAAGCGCAAGAGCAGCGAGCGCGGGTCTTTTGCGTGGAAGCGGTCGCGCATGATTTTGGCCCACAGGCGGCGCGCCGCGCGGTACTTGGCAATTTCTTCAAGAAGATCATTGTGGGCGTTGAAGAAAAAAGAGAGCTGCGGCGCGAATTCGTCGACGCCAAGCCCGGCGTCCAGTGCGGCCTCGACGTAAGCGATGCCGTCGGCCAGCGTGAAGGCGACTTCCTGGACGGCAGTCGAGCCAGCTTCGCGAATGTGGTAGCCGGAGATGGAAATGGTGTTCCAGCGGGGGAGATGATCGCGGCACCAGGCGAAAATGTCGGTGACGATGCGCATGGCGGGCCGCACGGGATAAATGTAGGTGCCGCGGGCGATGTATTCCTTGAGGACGTCGTTCTGCACGGTGCCGGAAAGTTTTCCAAGACTGGCGCCTTGTTTTTTTGCCACCGCAACGTACAGACAGAGCAGGATGGCGGCGGTCGCATTGATGGTCATGGAAGTGGAGACTTGTTCGAGAGGGATGCCGTCGAACAGCGTCTCCATGTCTTCGAGCGAATCGATGGCCACGCCGACTTTGCCGACTTCGCCGAGGGCAAGAGCATGGTCGGAGTCGAGGCCGATTTGCGTGGGTAGGTCAAAAGCGACGGAGAGGCCGGCCTGCCCCTTGCTCAGAAGATAGCGATAGCGCCGGTTTGATTCGACGGCGGTGCCAAAACCGGCGTATTGCCGCATGGTCCAGAAGCGGCCGCGGTACATAGTGGGATAAATGCCGCGCGTGTAAGGAAATTCGCCGGGATAGCCGAGCTCGGTTTCCGGGTCCCAGGTGCCAAGACTTTCTCGGGCGTACACGGGGTCGACGGGCAAGCCGGATAGCGTCGAGAATTTTGGTTTGCGCTCGGCCGGAGGCGCGGAGTTGGTTTTGGCGGAGGACATGGTTGCGAAAACGCGAAAAATCCAAATTCGATCAGCCGCGCGAAGTGCCAGCGGCTATAACTTCCGCGCGTAGCGGAACGAAGTCACCGCAAAAAACACGAGCAAGGCTCCCATCGAGACGGCCAGGGCGACCAGCCAGCGCGAGGCGTCGCGGGTCCAGGCGCGAAACGCGGCGTTCAGCCAGCCCAGCGCCAGAATGGCAAAGACCGCGCCCACAACCTCGTGAAAAAGCTGCCGCAGCACACGCCACAGCCGGCGAAAGCCGCCCTGCTGGCGGGAAGCCCTGGCCGCGTGTGCCGTCGTCGACATAAGAGCATCTTAGCGCAAAACCGGCGGCCGAGCCGAAGGCCATGGGCGATCCCATTGGGACGGCGGAGAGGGACGGAGGCCGGGAAATGCCCTGTGGACCGATTGGAGACAACGCCACGAAGCTCTCTTGTATCCAACGATGTGTGAGCCTAAAATGGCAGTGGAAGTACGGGAGAGTTCCCCTTGCAACTCGACGATCACCTCAAGAACCTGCTCCGTGAATTGGGTCACGCGATCAACGATACGGTATCGGAATCCGACCGCATCACCGGCGCAATTGCCGGAGTGAGGGCGCACGGCTACGACATTGTCCTGAAGCTGGACGCCACGATCGGGTTGGCCAAGCGCGACGGCACCACGTCGGAAGATGCAAAACTGACCACCCACGACCGGCGCTTCCTCGAATCGCTTCGCATCCAAGTGGACCAGGAATCGCTGATGGAAGAAGCGGAGAAGAAGCCGGTGGCCCGACTGGCGATGACGCCGCAGGACGTGAGGTTTCTGAAGTCGCTGCGGATTGCGACGGACGACGCCGCATGAAGAGTTTCACCAAAGCCGCCGGGCTTCTGCTGCCAGCAGCGTTTCAGGCTGCAGCCGTTTTTTGCCCGCCTGCCGCGGCGCAGGCTCCGCTAGCGCCCATCGTCGTCGATACGGTGGTGCCGATCATTGTGAACGCCGTGAAGCCAAAGCCCAAAGCCAATGGGCTCGTGAAATTTGAAGGCTTTGTGCTGCACGCGAACGTCGCGCAGATTACCGCGCGCAGCAAGGAAAGCGAACTGACGATCCTGACGTTCCCTCTGGCAGAGGAAGCCTCGCAGAAAATGCAGCAAATCGTGGACAAGGGCGGCTACCAGTACGGCGACAAAGTGACGATTTATTACAACCCCACCACGATGCAAGCGTTGAAGTTCAAAGGGAAACCCTCGAAGCCCATTTGATTTTCGTGAGGCGGCTCATGCTGCGCCTCCCTGCAGTTGCCGGACGCTTTTACCCCTCTGATTCCAACGAACTGACTTCTCTAGTTCGTGAATACTCGCGGTCTGATCCGCAGCAGCAGGCTATTCCCGCAAAAGCGTGTCTCGTGCCCCACGCGGGATACATGTACTCGGGCCACGTCGCCGGGGCGGTGTATGCGCGCTTGGTGTTGCCGCGGAAGATCATTGTTCTCGGCGTGCGGCACTATCCGCGGGGCGAACCGGCGGCGATTCTATCGAGCGGGGCCTGGCGCACGCCGCTCGGGGATGCGCCGATCGACGAAGCGCTTGCCGAGGAACTGCGGCGAGAATGCCCGCTGCTCTGCGAGGACAGCGTGGCGCACAGCACGGAGCATTCGCTTGAGGTGCAGGTGCCGTTTCTTCAGGTGCTGGCGCCGGGATTTTCGTTTGTGCCCGTGGCGCTGGGAACGGTCGAATTCGAGTCGCTCGTGAGGGTGGGCGAAGCGATGGGGCGGGTGCTTGCGCATGCGACGGAAAGCGTGCTGTTGCTGACGACCTCGGATCTGAATCATTACGAAGACGACCGGACGACGCGAGTCAAGGATCGCAAAGCCATCGACCGACTGCTGGCGCTCGATGCCGCCGGACTTTATGACACCTGCCGCAACGAGGAGATTTCCATGTGCGGCCTGGGCCCCGCGGTGGCCATGCTCACGGCGCTCGACGCGCTGGGATGGAAGAAATCGCAACTGGTGAAATACTCGACCTCCGCCGATGTTTCAGGCGATCTGAGCCAGGTCGTCGGCTACGCGGGAATGATTTTTTCCTAGCGAGCGGTTCGACTGCCGCGCGGGAAAACCCCTTCGCTCTCGCCGAAGAGAAAACACTTCTACGGGCGGCCGTGCGAACCACCGCCGCCGCCCGAAGAACCGTGGGACGCTGAGGGCGCTGAAGGCGCTGGCGCCGAATGCCCGGAGCCCCCGCCCATGCTGGAGCCACCGGAAGAACGGGAGCCACTCGATCCGCCCCCGCCCCAGGAGCCGTGCGAACCGCCGACCGAGCTGCGCTCCCCACCGCCTGAGTAGTACGGCACGGGGGGCGGGACGCTATTGCGCGGCGGAGCGACGGCCGTGCGCGCGCTCGTGCGGGGCACATCCACGTTGTTGCGGCCGTCACGGGCTGGAGACGGCACTTTTTCGCGCGCCGCGAGGCTTTCGCGCGATGCGGAGCTCGGCACGTTACTCGAATTTACATAACGATGCTCTTTGGGGTCGTAGACGATCGACGAGTCTTTCATCGTGGAGACGATACGCGTACCCGAAGCGCGCTCGAGCACGGTTCTCGAAACACGCTCGGGGGCGGCGGAAGCGACTAGCCCATTGCTGAAAGCGTCTTTGGGCGGGGACTTCAAGGTTTGCCATTTCTCTCCGGGCTCGGAGGCGATCACGCGCCGTCCCGCCAGATCGCTCGCTCCCCTAGGCGAAACAATTCCATGATCCAGGTTCAGGGGAGTCTTGCCCTTGCCGTCCAGCGGATGCATCGGAACGATCCCGAGCGTTTTGTTGTTGCGAACAAAAACCGCAGTTACGGGACGATAGACGGGCCGCGGCGCATGGACCCTCGGCGGAAAGCGCCGGATGGGAACGCCCGGAGCGGGGTAGTAGCCGCCATACAACAAAGGCGGCGAGTAGTACCAACCTCCGCAGCCGGAGTCGAACAGCCAGCCCCCGTAGTGGTAGGGAGCCCAACCCCAGGGCTGGAAACTGTTCCACGTCCAGCCTAATGCAGGGTCCCAAATCCATTGTCCGTCGGTAAAGGGCGACCAGCTCGCTCCGACACCGAAGGGCCGCCAGCCGTAACCATAGGCTCCGCAGTTAAACCACGAACCGTAGGAATACAGGCTGCCGAATCCCGGGGCGTAATAAGGAGAACTCGTATATTGCATGGCGGCGGAAGTGGCCGTGGAAACGGTGTCAATCCGGCCGGAGACCCAGTGGTCAAATTCGTCCGGTTCGGGGACGCGGCCAATATTCACGGACACTTCGCCACCGGCCTTCATGGAAAGCGACTGGCCCTTTTCAAGCCGCGTCGTTTCGTCCCGATGCAGGACGTTGACGTGGCCCGAGATCGCTTCGACGGTACTGCCGTCGTCAAAATTGTCGAGACGGAAAGTCGCACGGCTGCCGACCTCAACGGTGAAGTCGCCGCCAGTCACGCTGAAATAATCGCCCTCCAAGGGATTCACATGGAAGGAGGCGCTACCCTGGCGCAAAACCAGGCGCGTGATGAGAGCGCCGTCTTTCAGCGAGAGATCATAAAACTCGAGAACGGTGTTTTCCTTCAGGAAGGCCAGCGTGCCGTTTTCGAACTCGACTTCCGTGCGGCCATTGTCCGTCGCGAGAACGTAGCCCTGGCGAATGGGCAGGTTCATTTGAGCCGCATCCCAGCCAGCACGGGAATCCGTCAAAGGATCACCCTGCGTTTTGGCCGCAAAGCGTACGTCCCCGGTGACCACGCTGAGCCGGATGATGCGGGCATGGCTCGAGTCAGCCGAAGCCGACGGCACACTAAGGAACAGCGCCGCCAGCAGAACCAAAAGCAAAAAGGGAAACAGTCTACGGAGAGTCATAAGTCACCCCCTCGCGGGGAACAATCATTAGACGGCAGGGGTGGCGGTCCCGTTGCACCCGGCACGCTGCCTAACAAGGATAGTCTCGCCGGGAGTGGGCGACGTCAAGTGGGGCTACGCCCGCATGCGGATTCGAGGGGTTAGCTAACGTCGCTAGCAAGCGCATGAGGTGCGTGCGGAATTTGATGCACTCGTTTCTTGACACTGCCACGGCGAAACGCTAGCTTCCGAGCGGATATCCAGTTCGTCCGCATGGTGTTCTCGCAGGACCGTTCGCCTTTCCTCTGCAGGGCGCCGTAAGCATATTTGAGTTGCTCACCACTGCGGGGCGGCGGAGTTCGATCGCTAGGGGGTGTTATGCGAATCGTTTATCGAGCGTTATCGACCGCGGCATTCCTGATAGCCCTGTCGGCTGCCCGATGCGCTTACGGCCAAGGCGGCGCGACGGGCGCCATCAGCGGCACGGTGGTGGACACGAGCGGCGGGTCGGTGGCCGGAGCGGATGTACAGATTATCGACACACGCACAGAAACGGTCGTGCGAAAGCTGCCTGCGGGCTCGGACGGTTCTTTTGTTGTGCCCTTGCTGCCTCCCGGTACGTACTCGGTGGTGGTGAACAAATCGGGATTTTCTCAGGCCAAGGCGGACGGCATTGCCGTGCGCGTGACGGAAACCACCAAAGTGACGATCACCTTGAAGCCGGGTGCGGTCAGCGAAAAAGTGGAGATTTCGGCGCAGATCGCGACCGTCGACACCACGAGCGCCACGACCGGAGAGTCGCTAGGCACGGAAACGGTGCGCGAGCTACCCCTGGCCACGCAGAACTACCAACAATTGCTGACACTATCCGCCGGCGCGCAGAGTGAACTAAACGCTGCCGCCCAGCTCGGGCGGGGCAGCGTGAAACTGTTCGTGAACGGGCAGCGCGAGGACAACAACAACTACCTAATCGAAGGCATCAGCGCGACCGACTACAACGTGGCGCAAGCGACCTACGTTCCGCTGCCGAATCCCGACGTGATCCAAGAATTCAAGGTCCAGACTTCGCTGTATGATGCGAGCCAGGGAAGGAACGGCGGCGGAAACGTCAATGCGATTTTGAAGTCCGGCACAAGAGAATGGCATGGCGACATTTACGAGTTCTTTCGAAACGATGTTCTGAACGCCAACGAATACTTCGTCAACCGGCAGGGACAGCCGCGGCCGGCCGTAAAACAGAACATTTTCGGAGGGAGCCTGGGCGGGCCGGTGGTCAAAGAGAATTATGGCTTTTTCTTCGTGAACTATCAGGGAACCCGGCAGCGCAGCGGGCTTTCACCGGGAACGTTCATAAGCACCAACATTCCTTATATTCCGGCAGCGGACCGCGCTTCCATGACCCAGCTCGAAGCCGATTGCGGCGTGCCTAGCATCGATCCTGTCGTGTTTGCGTTGCTCAATTTCAAACAAAACCAGTTTGGAGGTGGCGCCGGAGGTTACCTGTTCCCGGCACCAGCGAATGTTCCCGCCGGCGCCAAGCTCTGCGACCCCGCGAACCCGGTGCCCTTTGTGGTCAGTCGTCCGGGAAAATATACAGACGATCAGTTCACGAGCAACTGGGATCGCGAATTCCGAGGCGGAACAGACAAGCTTTCAGCGCGATTCTTCTTTTCCGATTCGGAAAGCTTTCTTCCGTTTGGCGCTGGCGACTTGCAGGAATCCCTGGGGAGCACGCTCGCCAGCAGCATCAGTTCAGCATCGCTGAATTTTCCTTTCGATACGCCGGTCGGCGCGCGCTTTCTTAACATTACCGAGACGCACCTTTTTTCTCCGGCGCTCGTGAATGAATTTCGTTTCGGGTTCGTACACATCAACGACAACCTCGATAACTTTCCCCCGGTGACGGTGAGTGATTTGAGCATCGACCGGCCGACGAACAATGTCACCAGTTCCATTTATAAATTTGTACTGGCAAGCTCCGGCTTTGAGATCGGGCCGGCGCCTTTCGCCGACCAGCACCAAACCCAGAACAACTACAACTTCGTGGACACCGTGAGTTGGGTGAAAGGGAAGCACGTGCTTCGCTTTGGCGGCGAATACACGCGGGTGCATCTCGACAAGCTCTTTCCACAAGTTTTCAATGGCGAGCTGTTCTTCACCAACACCACAAATGGAAATACCGATTTCCAGAATTTTCTTTTGGGGTCGCCACAATTCAGTTTTGGCGGCGGGGGTGTCTATAACCACGAATACCGCACCAACAATTATGGATTCTTCGCGCAGGATGACTGGAAAATTCGCCGCGATCTGACTTTGAATCTTGGTCTGCGCGCCGAGGTTTTTGGCGCTTTTTACGATAATGCTTGTCATATCGGGAACCTGGACCCCGGTCTCGCGAACTCCGGCCAGTTTCCGTTTGTCTATCCTTCTTGCGTGAAGAACCTCAGCCTCGCGGGCCTGACCGGCAGCGCAACCCGCACCACTCTCGACAACAATTACTCGACGGGGCTGGGACCGCGCATCGGACTGGCTTACGACGTCTTTGGCCGCCATACCACCACCATTCGCGGAGGCTACGGCATCTATTACGTACGCGAAGATGTGGGAAACGTCGACCAGCTTTCCTTCCAGACGCCGTTCTTGCCGGTGGCGTTTGGAGGAGGTCCACCGAACTGCCTTGGCCTGTTTTTCTCCGAGACCCCGCCTCCGGCAACCGGTCCGTTAAGTGGCTGCCCGAATCCCAATCCAAACGGCCTGCCCAAAGCCGGAACGCTCGATCCCACTTTTGTTCCTTGCTTGTCGGTACTCACCGGTTTTGTCGATTCGAGCGGTAATCCCACATCCGATACTTCGCAAAACGCCGTGTACGGACCAACCGCCGGCAGCACTTGCCCGGGCCCGCTCCTGTCCACGAACATTTTCGGGCTCGAAGTGCCGCGGCACTCTGTTGTGCCCAACACCCAGCAATGGAACCTGACCGTGCAACGTTCCCTCGGCAAGCAGTGGGTTCTCGAGGTAGGCTACGTCGGAACGCACGCCGTGCATTTGCGCGAGACGCGCGACAATCTTCAGTCCCTGCGCGCTTCCGCAGCCAACTCCGTGAAGGTCAATAGTCCGTTCTGCAATCCCAATCCTTGCGTTATTACCACCAACACGTTTGGGAATGCGGTCGCGCGGTCGCGGGCCCAAGGCATCAACGGCTACGGAGGTTTCCAGCTCTTCGCCAACGACGCCTATTCCCACTACCACTCGTTGCAGACAACGCTTTCCCGGCGGTGGGTTGCAGGGTACTTCCAAGCTGCCTACACGTTTTCGAAATCGACCGACGCCACCTCGTCTGGAAACACCGCGTTCAACACCGCCTTCAACGACGAATCGACGCTTGCGGCTTCGCGCGGGCTCTCGGACTTCGACCGCCCGCACCGTTTGAGCGTGAGCTACCGCTACGAACTGCCGTTTTACAAGGGTGCGACCGGCCTTAGGGAAAAACTGCTGGCCGGCTGGGCCCTGAGCGGCATCACCATCTTCCAGTCCGGTACGCCTTTCTCCGTGACGGATTCCGGTGCCGGCACGGCCTTCCTTGTGGCGGGCTTTACACCCGGTACCCTCTCAGGAAGCCTCGCAACCGGCAGCACGCTTGCGAGTGCGGTGAGGACCGGCGACATCCATAGGCGAATCGACGGGTATCTGAACTCGAGCGCATTCTCGACAGCGCCATTACTCTATGGGCCGAGCCTGTGCGATCCTAACCAGTCCGACACAAACATTTTGCCAAACGCGAACTATTGCACGACTGACTTCGGAAACCTGGGCAGAAATGTTTTTCGCGGGCCGCATCAGCAGAATTGGGACTTCTCGCTCATCAAGAATTTCAAACTGACCGAGCGGCAAGAACTGCGGTTCGCCGCGGACTTTTTCAATATTTGGAATCACGCCAACTTTGGTAACCCCACGGTGACGGACGTGGAAACCATCGGAGGAGCCAACAGCCCCTTCGGCAAAATCACGAGCACCGTGGGGACGCCGCGGCTGGTTCAGTTTTCGCTGCGCTACGCGTTCTAGGGGCGGCAAAACCAAATGGTCTTCCCGCTAAGGGGTCAATGCGGCTGCGCCTGACTGGAGTTTGCCTTAGCGGGAACCGGGCTCTCGCTTGAGGAGTGATACCATCGTTTCCGGATACAACCGATGACCCGCATCGCATCGCGCGTTTCTCAATTGAACGGAGAAGGCGCGCTCGCCGTGTATTCGCGGGCGAAGGAGCTGGAACGGCTGGGGCGCTCGGTCATTCATTTGGAGCTGGGGGAGCCGGATTTTCATCCCGCCGCGCCCGTCGTGGATGCCGTGCGGGCGGCGGTGGCGGCTGGGCGCGACCGCTACTGCGCGACGCGCGGCCTGCCCAACTTGCGCGAAGCCATCGCCGGTTATTTGAAGCGCACACGACGGCTCGACGTCGCCTCGGAACAAGTGCTTGTCGCGCCCGGCTGCAAGATGGCGCTTTCTCTCGCCATGATGGCGCTCATCGAGCCGGGCGACGAAGTGCTTTATCCCGATCCAGGCTTCCCGATTTATCCCTCGTTCACCCGCGGCCTCGGCGCGAAGGCCGTACCTTTTCTGTTGCAGGAGGAAAACCGCTTTCAACCGGATTTGGAGGAGATCGCCGGAAAGATCACGCCGCGCACCAGCATGATCATTTTCAATTCTCCGAATAATCCGACGGGCACGGTTTTTGCTTTGCCCGCGCTCGAGAGGATCGCCGAACTCGCCCGGAAACACGATCTGTGGGTTGTCTCGGACGAGATTTATGCGCGCATTCTGTTTGGCGGCGAGTACAAATCCATCTGGGCGCTTCCCGGCATGGCCGAGCGCACGGTGATCATTGACGGTTTTTCAAAGAGTTTCGCGATGACCGGCTGGCGGCTGGGATACGCGGTCGGCCCCGCCGAGGTGATCGACGCGATGGATTTGCTCGTGCTGAACACCTTTACGTGCGCGGCGGAGTTCACCCAGGTGGCGGCGATCGAAGCGCTCGGCGATCGGACCGGCGCGGTGGACGCGATGGTCGAGGAGTACCGCAAGCGTCGCGAGCTCTTCGTCCCCGGGCTCAACCGCATTCCCGGATTTCGTTGCCTGCCGCCGCAAGGCGCCTTCTACGCGTGGGTCAACATCGAAGAGACCGGGCTTTCGGCCGAAAAACTGCAGGCGATCTTGCTCGAAGAAGGGGGCGTCGCCGGGATTGCCGGGGCGGCGTTTGGCCCCGGAGGCAGGAATTACCTGCGCTTTTCGCTCGTGAGTGCGCGGAATCTGCTCGAAGACGCCTTGGAACGCATCGCCAGGGTGGCGATGCACTGGCGGGCCGCGGTTTCGCGGTAAGCGGCCGTAGGAATTCTCAAAGAGAGTTTTGAAAGATGGCCATGAACAAGGTGATCGGTATCATTGCGATTTTCTTCGCGGCACTCGGTCGAGCTGCGGCCGCCGGGGCCCAGGCCAAACCGCTTTCCGGCGGCGACGTCGAGAGAATCTACACACGCCTGCGCGAGCAGATCGCCCGCATCCCTATCTACGACAACCATTCGCACGCCACCTTCCCCGACGATGCCGACATGGACGCGATGGCCGCGCCGCCCGGCGAAAGCTCCGTACTTCGCCTGCGCGACGACAATCCCGAATTCGTGGCCGCCGCCAAGGCGCTGTTCGCCTACCCCTACAACGATTTCCAGCCTGAACACGCCAAATGGCTTATCGACAAAAAGAAAGCGGCCGAAGCTTCCGGCAATACCGCGTACTGGGACGGCATTCTGGACAAGATGAACATCGCAACGTGCCTCGCCAATCGCGTTGCGTTTGCCCCTTATCTCGATCCCCAGCGTTTCCACTGGGTGTTTTTCGCCGATTCCTTCCTGTTCCCCTTCGACAATCGCGACCAGGCCGCAAAGAACGGCGACATGGCCGTGTACGTTCCTCTCCAGGAAAAAGTGCTCAAGCGCTACATGAAACAAGAAGGCCTCGGCGGCTTGCCCCTGGACCTCGCCGGTTATGAGAATTTCGTGCGCCAAACGCTCGCCGACAACCAGAAAAAGGGCGGCGTGGCCATGAAATTCGAAGCCGCGTATTTCCGCTCGCTTTATTTTGGCGATCCGCCGCGCGCTTCGGCGGAGGCCATTTACGCGAAGTTTCACGCGGGCGGCCTCCCGTCCGAGCAGGAATACCGCACCTTCCAGGATTACGTTTTTCGCGTGATGATCGATCAGGCGGGGAAGCTCGATCTGCCCGTGCATTTTCACAGCGCCGTGGGCATCGGGGATTACTTCAGCCTGACCAACGGCACTCCGCTGAATCTCGAAAACGTGCTGCGCGATCCGCGCTACAAAAACGTGAAGTTCGTGCTGATTCACGGCGGCTATCCGCACACGCTCGAGATGATCTGGATGACCGCGGCGAAGAATGTGTACACGGACTCTTCCTTAATGGGCTATTACGTTTATCCCTCGGAGCTCAAAAACATTCTCAAGCAGTGGATTTCTTTGTTCCCGGAAAAAATCATGTTTGGGTCCGACGCTTTTCCGTTTAACGACGCCGTCGGGGCGGAAGAGACGTTCTGGCTGGCGGCCGAGTCTGCGCGCACGGCCCTGGCCGCCGCCCTGGCCGAGCTCGTCGCGGAAGGCGCGTTCGGTGAGGCCA
>WNGH01001491.1_pt1 | contig 24378 bp, 23 predicted proteins | sample 5400631 | NCBI WGS metagenome assembly WNGH01 (sample SAMN13153373, study PRJNA577476) | soil metagenome | isolation source: 115 cm soil or saprolite under Garry oak tree replicate 1 | place: USA:California | collected 2016-06-15
AGATTGAGCTGCATGATCAATTCCACCGTAGAACCCGTCCGCCACTTCACCAGCGGAAAGACTACAAGAGGCGAATTTGGAGTGTGACCGTGAGTATTCTGACTCGGTGTCTTCGGAACCGGAGACAGGTACTGAAATCATGGCGCTCCCTAGGGAAGTGCGTCAATCCAACAATTCCAATGGATTATATAACAGTTTGGGTAAAAAATGCTTCATTGATCTTCATGGTGCTTCAGCACGATCACCCAAACCCATTCTCCCGAAGACCAGGCAGACAACGCCCTCTTTTCTTGCCGACGCCACGCTGCGGCGTATATGCTATCGCCATAAAGAAATAAGATCCGAGGGACAACGCATCACGCTAGCAACGTCCACGGCGCTATTTGATGAATAAATCCAGCTTATCACGTCGCCGAGTATAGACATTAAGGGGCGGCCTCGATCTGAGCGAGAGTGCGGGAGACCCGATAGCCGCGCGCCGGACAATCCACCGCGCCCGCGCATGCTGGCTCGGGGCAGCCGATCTCCACGCCTATTGCTTCTAACTCCCGCGTATTGAGTTCAGCGCGATCGATCGGTACGCCCGATCGCGGTATGAAGCGGAACAGCTTGCGCAACACGATCTCCTTCATGACCGGCATTGCCAAGTCTCGAGCGTGTTCGTCTGTGATGCCAGCGATTTTGTCACACAGTTGGGTGTCGTGCCACTTGATCGTGAAATAGACCCTTCCGGTATTTAGGTCAAAGTAATAGCCTGGCCGGAACACATGGTAGGACCGACCACCGAGAACCCAGGTCCAGTCGAACAGGTCGTCAAGCTTGTCGACGGAGATTGTAGTCTGCTCCGGTTTACCCGCCACCTGGTAGGCGACGATGCTGATAAGACGGTTCGTTTGCAACCGACCGCCACCTAACTTGGTGACAGCGGTTCGGCCGGACTCACCGCTCTCAACCGCATACCACAGGACCGGGCGCGAGACCGCGAGTGCTTCCCCTTGGCTCATTGTCTTGTCGAGGCCGCAGTCCAAACAAGTCCATTCGACGGCGAACGCAAGCCTCTCCCCCTGCGCCCGAAAGTACGTCCTGTCGATCTGGACTTTCTTTCCATCGACGAACCAGACCGTCGGACCGCGCTCGTCCAGGCGCGCCGGGTCATTGCAGGCAGATACGCCTAGCAAGATTGCAACGGTGATGGAAGCAATTATCGCGCGGTCCATCTGGGTGCTATCCCATTTCGCAAACGGCACGTCGATATGGACATCCTTGGACCATGTCGAGACGCCGAACGACGCTGACTAGTTTGATTGGCGACCAGCAGAATCATTTCACCGAATTCAACCTCTTCTCACAGCGCGCTTCAGTCATTTTGCTATATCGAGGAGACCTGTAGTCAGAGATGAGTTGTTATTCGCGACCTACGTCGCTTCATGATGTTCCCGGTATACGACGTTATTGTCATGTTAATATCAAATTTGCGAGAACGAAGGCCCATTTCCAGAACCTTGCATTTTGCCGGCGGTGGAGCCCAAATTGCTCGAAGCGCGCGCGGTCTGTCCAGGCTGACCTTGAGGTCTTGGAGCCACTTAGAGAGCCTATCGGGCCACGGCGCTGAGCGAGAAGGCAGGCATGGAGCCACTTAGAGAGCCTATCGGGCCACGGCGCTGAGCGAGAAGGCAGGCATATACGTGAGCCATCTGCTTGTGACAGACGATGAACGGGACCTGGCTGCTTTCCTGTGCGGCGAGCTGGGCGCGAAACTGCTACTCACGGATGTAGCGGCTGCAGGTGAACCCAGGGTCGCGGACGATCCGCTCTCGGCACTGCCTTCCGAGCTTCCCGCTGCGGCGACTTACGGCAGCACGGAAGTTCGCTCGCTCATCTTCTGGCTTCCGGAGATCGGCCCGGTCAAAACCCTCGGCAATGCACCGGCACCCACAAATGCGAGAGATCGTATTGCCAGGCGGCTGACTCAGGACGCTGCAGCGCGGCAGTTCGCGGACGTTATTGACCTTGAGCGCACGCCCGTGTTGACGCTCATCCGATCGCATTGGCACGCGCAGAATCGGCTAGCCCCGGGCAATCTGGGTTCGATGCCCATGACGTTGCGAACCATACCTCCCGAAGTGACGCGCCTATATTCCAGAGCGCTGCGTTGGCTGAAAAAGCGCGGTGTGAAGATGGATCCATTTGCACATTGTGCAGAAGTCAGGGATCGACGTCCCGAACGATTGGGACCCCTGTGGGTGTGGGCGCAGCCAAACGCAAAGACTCTCGTTGAACAGGGCATTGAGATTTGGCCTTGGAACGCCTAGTCACCGGGGACTCCCTAAGTCGAACAAGAACTCAGTAAGGAACATTTTGTGGTGGGCCGCTTGTGTCGGACGTCGTAGCGAAGAATGCGAATCGGATGCGGACCCGCATTCTATGAAGTCGCCGCTTTTCCAGCCGGGCATCGACAGGTACCTGGCCGATCGCGAGCCGCACGCCCGACGAGGACACAAACACCACGATAATCCTGGTGCACAATCATCCCGGAGGCGATCCCACACCCTCGCGCGCCGACATTGACATGACACTGCGAATTATCGAGATCGCGCGTGGGCTTGGGATTGAAGTGCATGACCACATCATCGTCGGGCGCGACGGTCATGCCAGCATGCCAGCTTGAAGGGCCTAAAACTGATCTAGGCCGCGGCCAGCGGAGTACAGACCGTCCCCTAGTGCAGACCCCACTTCATGGGCGCTCACGCGCCTGAAAGATGAACTGGGGAAGATTAAGCTCGACCCTGCCTTCATCGACATCACGAGCGGCGGTGGGAAGAATTCTCCGGCCCGTTGAACCAGCGTATCGGTTTCGTTGAAGAACGACTGAACCATGCGTTCCCCTGAAGAAGTCTTTGAGGATATCGAGAATGATCGTGCGCATCGCGAGCGCGAGATCAGGCTGATCGAGAACATCGCCTCGCGCACCGAGAGCGAATCTGAGGCAAATATGCTTCGCCGCTCTTTGGTTCTTTTGACTTATGCCCACTTCGAGGGCTTCTGCAAATTTGCACTTCTGTCTTACGCGTCAGCCATCAACGCGCTCGGTTTGTCCTGCCGTGATGCGACAACGCCTTTGGTGGCGGCTAGCCGTCCGAGGAGGCATGAGCCTTGTAACGCTCGCGATAGGTCCGGGTCTTTTCCCGGTTGCCGCACAATGTCGACTGGCACCAGCGCCGCGTCGCGGGCTTGGAGCGATCATAGAAAACCCGCTGACATTCCTCCGCCGCGCACATCTTCAGCCGATTGAGCGAGCCGTTCACCGCGCCGTCGTAAAGCTCAGCGACGATGGCCGAAAGGCCCGGCGTCGTGCCGCTTTGCGCGGCCACGAGCTTCATCCCCGCTTTGCCGAGCCCCGCAACACGCAACGAGAACGGTTCCATCGCCTTATTCAACGTATCGATCACGCCTTGCTTGCGTGGCCTCTCGGCAGGATCGCACCTGAGATAGTCGCGGATCGATTGGCGTAGGCGCAGCGCGTTCTCGAACTGCTTTTGCGAGGGAGGCGGGCCATGCTCGCCGAGCCCCCGCTCTCGCATCCACGCACCAAGTGCGGACGGCGTCGCGAGTTCCTCCGCCTGCTCATGCCGCACGCCGTGGTGCACGAACTTTCGCAGGTCCAGCGTGTTGGCGAAATCGTAGAGATTCGCCAACTCGTCCGGAACATGAAATTTACGCGATTCCCTGGACATCGATCCCGCCGTCCTTCCTCAACACCATCTAATTCATTTTACTGGTTGACACAAGGACACCTGTATAATTAGTTTAGTGGTGTTGTACTGAGGAGACTTAACATGGTCGACCCAACCGGCGGCGCCACAGCGAAGCTGCACCAAAGCCAGCAAGGCACCCTGCCGGGCCTGCTCGGCTTTGAATGGTTGCGGCTGGACAAGGAAACAGTCGAAGGCCGCTTTGACGTCCGCAAGGCGACGGCGGCGGACTCAATCTCCGCACTGATCTTCGTTCTGCGATCGGCAAGAAGGAAATAGCCATGGACCGCCGCTTGTTTGTACTCGCCGTAGGAATGTTCGCGCTTGGCACCGATAGTTTCGTGGTCGCCGCCGTGCTTCCCGGGATCTCCCACGCATTTGGCGTAAGCATTGGAGCTGCCGGGCAAATGGCATCGATCTATTCCGTGACCTTCGCCCTCTTGTCGCCGCCGATAGCCGCATTGGCTGCGACCATACCGCGGAAGCGTTTGTTGCTCTGCGGTGGTGTCATCTTCGTTCTTGCGAACCTTGGAACAGTGATCGCGCCGACATTTGGGCTCGCGCTCTTGAGCCGAATCATCGCCGGCGTTGGCGCGGCTACTTTCTCCCCGACCGCGACAGGGGCCGCGGTGATGTTGGTTCGCCCGGAACATCGAGGTTACGCGCTCTCGGTGGTGGTGGCGGGCCTTACAGTCTCCACGGCATTGGGCACACCAATCGGCGCCGTCATTGGCGGGCTGGGCGATTGGCGCTGGACCATGGGATTTGTCGCCGCGCTTGGAGCCTTGTCGGTTGCCGGTATTGCTGTTTTCTTGTCGGAAGTGCCGCTGCCGCCGAAAGTCACCTTGGCAAAACGCCTTGAGCCTCTCATGGATGGCCGCGTCGTTCTGACACTCGCGACCACATTGATCGCTCTGAGCGGCATCTTCACTGTCTACACTTATTTCGCCGTGGTTTTTGATCGTACGATCGGAGGCAACGCGGTCGTTCTGGGATGCCTTCTCGTCCTCTGGGGCATCGGAGGCACCGTTTCCAATCTCTTTGGCGGACGCGTGGTCGATGTCGTGGGTTCGCGGAAGGTCATTGTGACGATACTCATCCTGCTTGCGCTCTTCAGTGCAGTGTTGCCTTGGATTGGCTCGCAATTATGGATCGCTGCGCCAGTCATTTTGATATGGGGAGCGTGCAGCTGGGGTCAGCTGGTGCCGCAGCAATATCGCCTCGTTGCCTTGGCTCCATCCATCGCGCCGATATTGATGGGGCTCAATTCGGCATGCTCTTACTTCGGCATGTCGCTCGGTGGGGTCATTGGTGCACTGGGAATTCGCACTGTTGGCGCTCATTATCTCGGCGTGATCGGCGCCGCGCTGGCGGTACTCGCTCTGATCTTTGCCGAACTTGCCAACCTGAGAATATCCGCCTCAAGCTTCGTGCCGCAGAAAATTCCGAACGAATCCAAGGTGGTTTAATCAGGTGAACGCCTTGATCTAGGCACCGGTGCTCTACCATTCGCTCCCTTGCACGGGCTCAAGGATCGTTTCCTCGGCTATCGCGCGCACAAATTCTCCCCGGTCGTCCAGTGATGGGAATGAAAGGCGGAGACCGCTGATAAAGCTCCTGAACCATGGCACTGCGAACCACAACAGAGCAAGCACCTGGAGAGCAAGGCTCAGCCCGAACGCGGCTTGATAGGCGGCTAGCGGATAGCGCCCATCCTGGGTTGCCCATTGGCTTACGATTAATCCGATTCCATATTGAACCGCGAACGCCCAGCCGAAATGCAAGAGATTCAAAGCACCATTTGCACGCGCTGCGATTTCGACCGGAAAGTAATCCGCTATGATCGCATAGCTCAGCACGGTGGCGGCCCCTACCATCGATACGACGGACCAGGGCAGAATGGGTGGGAGTGGAACGCGTAGAATTAGCGCGAGTTCGGCCAACATAAACAGCGCGCCAAACGCAGCCAATAGAACTTCGGTCGCTACGCCGCGTTTGCGCAGACGATCCGCCAGTATCCCGAGCAACAATGCGCCCAGGCTAATTCCGATGGCCATCGTGAAGAGCTGATTGACAACGGCTTGCCGATTGAAGCCTTCGACGTCCGCGAACCAGGATGCGGCCCATAGGGAATGCATTGCCTAGGACGATCCGATGCATGTTGCGGACAGCGGCGCAATTCTCAGGAAGCGCGGATCCGAAAAGATGGAGCGTAAAGTAAGCGGTTTGCTGAAAGAGACGGAGCTCTTGGAACTCCCATCGGATTTCGGCACTGCGAAATAGATGAGCCCGGCAACCACGAGCGTCGCAATCGTCAGAACTTCGAATAGGCTCCGCCAGCCGATCCAATTCAGCAGCCAATCCGTCGGCGCGGTGGCCGTAGAAAAAATCTCGTGGCTTGTCGTGCGTCGAAAGGACTGAACGTGAGCTAGCGTTAGAGACAGTTACGATCACGAAAGAGCACCCGTTACCGTCCCCAATCCACGTCCCCTCTATTTTTCGGACAGACTATTGGTCTATAAACTTCAGATACTTACGGCGAATAGGCCGATTCTGCACAAGTATCCCACTGGATATCCCACTTGCCCGTTTGGTCACAGTTGATCCCTCAATCGGGATGATTGAGCGTGATCAATCTGCAAGGCATGAAACGGCTTGTGATGCGATCGACTTATAACTCGAGGCTGGTCGGCGGCGGCTGGCCAATCCGCTTTTGAGTTCGGCCTGCTTTGTGAAGGCGACGGCATCGCCGCCGAAGGCGATGTTGACGAACACATCGGCGCCGCTGTTGGCGATGTTCAGCAGCGCCGAGCTGTAATCGGTGGTGCCGAGCGGCACGACTTCCTTGGCGACCTGCTGCCAGCCCTACTCCTTGGAGAATTTGGCGAAGCTATCATGGACGGTGTGGGCGGATCCGATCATGCAAGCCGACACATCCGGCCGGAAAATGCTCGACACACTCTTTGAAACTGACTAAGCGGTTACAATGCGGCCCGCCTGAGAATTGCCTTGCCAATCACGCCGGGTCGTAACCGACAGCCTGTGATTAGGCGCCAGACTTTGCCCCTTCAAAACTCTGCACCACGACTCTGCATGCGTTGAAATATTTGACATCTTGCCGGGGTCCCTGTCGGTGTCGTTCAGGACCCCTGTCACCGGCAAGCGTCGACGAAACCAGAATAACTGGGGTGTCGTCGCGCGTCCCTAGTCTTTTCGAGGTCATACTTTAATCGAGGAAGCTGCGGTTGAGGTCCATATTGGCGACGAGCGGCTTTTCGTCCTCAAGCGCTTTCCGGTAAGAATCGGTCGCTGCAATCCCTTTGAGATACTTTGCGAGCTTCGGATACTGGCCGGCAATTGTGTAGCCCATGTACTGATAGACGATGAAGTTCGACACAATCGCGATGTCCGCCAACGTCAGCGCGTTGCCGACGAGGAATTTCCCATCGATCTGAGAATTGAGATAGCGGACAATCTTCGGCAGTATGTTCTCGAGAACGTTGTCGATGACACCTTTGTCGCTCGGCACCTTGTTGATGTTCGGATTGACAATGGTCTGAACAAAAAGTGGATGTACGACGTGATCGAAAACTTCCGCTACCGCCACTACCTGCGCACCTGACTGGTGATCCAGTTCGATAGCTCTGACAAGCGCATCCCCTCGTCGAGAATATCCTCACCCAAATCCAGCCGCCAGGCGATATCCCGCCGTTTCCGATCAGCCTCAAGAGCCATCAGATCCGCAGCGTAAAACTCCAGTTCCGAGAGATCCTTAAAAAAACCCTCGATGACCAGCATCTCTCCATAGCGGCGGACGACGGCAGCGATGTCGCGCAGCCGATATTCGGGGTGATACTGCACGCCCCAGAATACGCCACCGCCCAAACGGATTTCGGCAGCCTGGACCTCGCTCATCGTATTCCAGGCCGCGATAATTGCGCCTTGCGGTAGCCGCGTCACCACATCGCTGTGAATTGCCGGCGCATCGAAAGCGGGCGGGCGCCAGCGATGCATCGGATGGCTGCGGCCAGTTTCAGTGAGAGTGATCTTGCGGGCGAAAGCCACCTCGCGTCCATGCGGATTGAGAGTGACCTCCCCGCCTGCTGCGACCGCCGCAAGCTGCAGGCCCCAGCAGGAGCCGAACATTGGAATCGCGCGCGCGAAGACTTCACGCACGAAATCGATCTGCCGCAATGACGCGGCCTCGCGCTGGTAGATGTTCAGGGACGATCCGGTGATTGCCACCCCGTCATACGAATCGAGCGGCGCGGGTACCGTAGCTCCCTCGTCTGCCGGCATACAGATATCAACCTGTGCATCCGGCGCGATCGCGCGCAGCACGTCGGCATAACTTTCCGCTGAGGTGGCGCCCGCCGAATCGGCGACGCGGCGTCGGCCCGCTAAAGTATTTCCTTCGGCGACCAGGAGCCGCAACATCACTCACCCTCCGAGGTCGCCGCGAATGGCCGCCAGCGTCAGCTGCTCAAACTCCGCCTCGGTCAACTGCCGCGGATTTGCACCCGCCGTCGGATCCTTCACGGCGCCAGCTGCAATCGCCTTGACGTCGACTTCCTTGACGCCGAGTTCGGCCAGAGTATGGGGAACACCAAGTTTCTTTCTCAAGGCGAGAATCCAGTCCAGTACAGCGGAAAAATCCCTACTCGGCAAATCCAGCGTGCGAGCAATGTGCGGAATCTTGTCGGCGATGGCCGTTTTATTGCAGACCAGCACATACGGAAAGATCACGCCGTTGGTCAGGCCATGATGCGTGTCGTAGCGCGCACCGACGGGGTGGGATACGGAGTGGATCGCACCCAGCCCTTTCTGGAACGCAGTCGCCCCCATCGAGGCGGCGGCGAACATGTAGGCGCGTGCTTCCAGATCGCCGCCGTTGTCGACGGCACGCGGCAGATATTTGTCGATGATCCTCAATCCCTCCAGCGCCACGCCATCGGCGAGCGGATGAAAGGCGTCCACGCAATAGGCCTCGAAGCAATGCGCCAGTGCGTCCATACCGGTCGCCATGGTTAGAAACGGCGGAAGGCCAACAGCGAGTTCCGGATCCTGGACAGCGACTTTCGGCATCATCAACGGATGAAAGATGATCTTCTTCTCGTGCGTTTCCTCACGCGTGATAACGCCTGCCCGGCCAACCTCTGAACCTGTCCCGGCGGTGGTCGGCACCGCGATGATAGGCGCGATGCCTTTGGAATTAGCACGCGTCCACCAGTCTCCGACGTCTTCAAAATCCCACACCGGCCGGGACTGCGGCACCATGAACGCCACGCACTTGCCGACGTCGAGCGCCGAACCGCCGCCGACCGCGATGACGCCGTCATGGCCGCCCGAGCGAAAGGCAGCAATCCCTGCGTTAAGATTTGTTTCCGTTGGATTGCTCTTCACGTCCGCGAAGATCCGCACCTCAATTCCTGCGTCGCAGAGGCGCTTGACGAGACCAGCGATCAGCGCCGTCTCGGCAAGCCCCTTGTCGGTCACCAGCAGCGGCTTGGCGATATCCAGAGCGCGGCAAGTTTCAGGCAGTTCAGCGACTCGTCCAGCGCCAGTGATAACGCGGGTTGGGAAATTCCACGCGCCGGTAATGTGGCTAACCATGGCTTACTCTCAGTGTTTGATGCGGAGGTTGAATGGCGACAGTCGAATTCAGATGATTTCGAAGTAACGCGCCAGCTCCCAGTCGGTGATCGCCTTTTGGAATTCACGTTCCTCCCAGCGGCGGGTCATTGCGTAATGATCGACGAAGACGTCGCCAAACAGGCTGCGCGCGGCGGACGACGCGGCAAGCCTCTCCGCCGCCTCAAAGAGCGTGCGAGGAAGCGCACGTTCGGGCGGATGGCTGATGTCATAAGCGTTTCCAACGATCGGAAAATCTGGTTCGATTCGATTCTCGATACCCCAGAGGCCCGAACCGAGAGCCGCGGCCAGCGCCAGATAAGGATTGATATCGGCGGCAGCGATTCGGTATTCGACGCGCTGAGCGGAAGGCGCACCCGGAATGACTCGGAGCGCGCAGGTGCGGTTCTCGATCCCCCACGTTGCGTCGGTCGGCGCCCAAAACCCCGGGATCAATCGCGAATAGCTGTTCACGGTGGAGGCCACCATCGCGAGAACCTCGGGCAGCAATGCCTGCTGCCCGCCGACGAACCAGCGCATGGTGTCGGACATGTTGCCGGGCCGACCCTCTTCAAAAAAGACCGGCTTCCCCTCCGGATCACGCAGCGATAGATGCAGGTGACCGGATTGTCCTGGATAAGAGTTCGACCATTTCGCCATGAAGGTGAGCATTTTGCCCTGGCGCTCGGCGAAAACCTTGGAGAACGTCTTGAAGATCACCGCGCGGTCTGCGGCTGCCACGACATCGGTGTACTTGATCGCCGCTTCGAGGACGCCCGGACCGGTCTCCGTGTGAAGACCTTCAAGCGGCATGTCCATGTCGTCACAGAGCTTCAGCAGTCCATGATGGAAGTCGGACTCCACCGATGACCTCAACATCGAATAGCCGAACCAGCCTGGCGTCAGGTTTTTCAGACTGCGATAGCCTTTCTCGCGCACGCTGTGAGGTGTCTCGTCGAAGACAAAAAACTCGAACTCTGCGGCCGCCGAAGCTGTGAAACCAAGCTTCGTTGTGCGGTCCACCACGCGGCCCAGCAACTTGCGGGGGCAAAGATCGGCGGCAGCGCCCTCGAACTCACCGAGAAAAAACAGCATGTCGCCTTCCGTCGGCACATCGCGACAGGAGTTGGGAACGACCTGTGCCGTCGCATCGGGAAATGCGGTATGCCATCCAGTGAACGTCGTCTTGTCGTAAAGCTGATCCTGAGAGTCCCAACCGAAAATTACGTCACAGAAATTGAATCCGGAATCCAGAGCAGCGAAGAACTTGTCCCGCGCGATGTATTTGCCACGGATAATGCCGTCGAGATCGACCACGCCCAGCTTGACGTGGGACAGTCCACGCGCAGCCACCAACGCTCGCGCGTCCTCGGCGGCTCTGACGTTTCTGGAATCCATGTTTTCTTCGTATCTTGTTGGTTGGCTTAAGACGGGTGCACTGGATCGGTGGCTGGGTGGCACCAGACCGCCGCTGTATCATGCCGGCAGGTTCTGGCCTAACACCTCATCGCAAGCGTTGATGAACATGTCGGCGTTGTCTTTTGTGAAACATAGTGGAGGACGTATCTTTAGCGTGTTGCCGTATCGACCGGCGGCGCCGACCAGGATGCCGCGCTGGCGGAAATTGTTGATGAGATGGCTCGCGATCTCAGGCGCTGGCGCCTTGGTCTCACGGTCGTTTACAAGTTCGAGCCCGATGAAGAGACCCGCACCACGCACGTCGCCGATCTGGATGTGGCGGTTGCCGATCTCACGGAGCCCATCCATGAGGTAGCCGCCAACTCTGAAAGCATTTTCGATCAGCCTCTCGTCGCGGATCGCATCAAGTACGGCAAGACCCGCGGCGGCGGCAACCGGATTGCCTCCGAAGGTGTTGAAGTACTTTGCTTCTGCCGTGAACCGATCGAGCAGTACCGCGCGCGTCGCAATGCCCCCCATGGGAAAGCCGTTACCCATCGGCTTGCCCATGGTCACGATATCGGGCACGACGCCGTGCCGTGCAAAACCCCACAACGAGGCGCCGGTCCGGCCAAACCCGGGCTGCACCTCGTCGGCGATGAATATACCGCCATGCGCCCGGACAGCCGCAACGGCGGCAGTGAGGAAACCGGGAGGATCGGCGTAGACTCCGTCACTTGAGAAGATTGTGTCGACGAGAAGACCGGCAAAGCGAATCCCGCTCCGTTTCAGGTCGGCGATAGCCCCCGTCACCGACGCGGCAAAACGCTGACCGGGATCGCTGCCGGAATAGCGGAACATCTCCGGCGCGGGAACAGTACGGACGTGTGGCGGCAGCGCTTGCCCTGGACGGCTCGACGGTGAGACATCCGTCACCGCGGCGGTGTTACCGTGATAAGCCGTCTCGGTGACGATGAAACCCGCGCCTCCGGTGGCTGCTTGCGCAATTCGCAGCGCAAGGTCGTTGGCCTCGCTCCCGGTGCATGTCAGGACCAGGCGGTCGATTGCATCGGGGAATGTCGCGAGCAGCCGTTCCGCGTACAGATCGACAACGTCGTTCAGGTAGCGCGTGTGGGTGTTAAGGAGACTTACCTGTTTGCAAATCGCCTCAACGACACGCGGGTGCGAATGCCCAACCGACGGGACGTTGTTGTAGAGGTCGAGATAGCAGCGGCCGTCCGCGTCATACATCCAGACGCCCTCGGCGCGCTCCATGCGCAACGGCTCCTGATAGAACAATACGGAGGCCGAACCGAAGGAACGCAACCGCCGTGCGACGGCGTCGCGTAGCTCGGCGCTCATGGCTGGCGCGTCCTTTTGATCGAAAGCGTTCAGTGCCAGAATTTCCTTTTCATGCGGCATCTGCGCCTTCCTCATCGGCCTCCTGCAGGCCCACCGGAAGGCCACAGGTCGCTCTATCGACTACCCAATACCTTGCGACGATGTGGGAATTTCCACAATATGAAGATGCCCTGAGCAACAACTTGCAGGAGCGTCAGCCGAATGCCGATCGACACCAGATCCATTGCTGAATTGGACGGTTCATGACCGAATTTCTGCGGTCAATGTGCCCAGAGCATAAGCAGAATGCCGCACAAAATTTGAGGGAAGTGCCACAAATTTATTGTAGACATCCAAATCTCGCTGCGAAAGGATTGCGTGTGGTGAGAACCCGGCTCGGTCGGCACCATTCCGAAGGATGCGTTAATGAATAGCGAGCGGCTCCCGGTGCCCAACGCTGCGCCCGCGGAAAAGCGGCCTCCGAGGAGACAAGAAGGCGACCGCTTTTCAAAGCTTGGACGCCACCAACACATCATCTCGCAACTGACAGCAGCCCCGACCCTCCGCGCCTCCGAACTCGCCGCGGCCCTCGGCGTCTCGGGCGAAACGATCCGGCGAGACCTGATGGAATTGCAGGAGCACGGACTCATCAACCGCACCTACGGCGGCGCGTCCCGTCCTTTTGCCCTTGAGCCATCACTAACCGATCGCAGAGCGATCATGATCGCCGAACGCGAAGCGATCGCGTCTGTTGTCGCAAGTCTCGTCCTGCCCAATGAAGTCCTGATGCTTGGCGCGGGGGCAACAACTTTTCACGTCGCGCGGCGACTGGCGGCTCGGGTCCAGGACATTACCGTCATCACCCACGACTTCGCGATCGCAGCGGCACTGGGGACGAATTCGTCTATTCGTGTCTTGTGCTGTCCCGGCCGGTACAATTCCGCCGAGGGTTACGTTTTCGGCACGCAGACAATTGCAAGCATCAATAGTTACGAAGCCAACCGCGCCATCATCGGAGCAACGGGAATCGGCGGACGGGGTGTCAACGACGCGGATGACGAAGCCGGCGCCATCTACGGCGCCATGGCGAAGCGAGCAGCCGAAGCGATAGTTGTCGCCGATCATACCAAGTTCGAACAGCGCGCCCTGACCGTCTTTGCGCAATGGACCGATATCGACCGTCTAGTCACCGACCACCAGCCTGAAGGCGCGCTGGCGACGGCGCTTCGTGAGGCTGGAACGGAAATTCTCGTCGCCCCAAAGTAGGAAAGGCCAAGGCAATGGCAGCTCTTTCAACCCTTGCCCCGCAAGCAGATCACGCCATTGAGGATACTGACCCCGGTTTCCTCGTGTCGCAGAAAATCCATATCGGCCGCCTCGAGCTCGACATCGTAGCCGCCGATCGGCCTTTCATGCGGAACTGGGAACGCATCGATCGCGTGGATGAAGCCTCCTATGTGCTCGCTTTCCCTCTCATCGGAAGCTTTGCTTTCAGTCAAGATGGCAGAATGGGAATCGCGACGGCCGGCGAATATGTTCTCCTCAACGAACTCGCATTCTACGAATTGTCGTCGGATGGAACAGCCCGCCTGCTGATGATGCGTATTCCCGCGTGCGAACTCCGCGGACGTGTGGTGTCCGTTGAAGATCATGTGAGCCGCCACTTCAAGGCAAATGAACACATGACCCATCTGCTGCTGGGACTGGTGACAAGTGTTGTGGAATTGTTTGTCGATCGCTCACCTCCAAATCCCCAGGCCCTCGCAACCGAGATCGTCAGTTTCGTCGCCCTGACCATTGGAGCCGAAGACCGGGGCGCGGCGACCGACGTGCGAAATGCCCGCTATCATTTGCGCCGGCGGATCGTAGACTTCATCGAGAAACACTTAAGCGACCAGAATCTTTCGCCAAAAAAGATTGCTGCCAGCAGCCGCATCTCGCTGAGCTACCTCTACAGCCTGTTCAATGACGACGACACGACCGTGGGTCAGTTCGTCCAGGTGAAGCGGCTGCAGCGAGCTTACGAAATTCTCGTCGGAGACCCGAAGGGGCATCGCACCGTATCGGAGATCGCCTATGAGGTCGGCTTCAAGAACGTTTCCCATTTTTCCCGCACCTTCAGTCGTCACTTCAGAATCCCACCTCGCGACGCTCGAAAACTCAGCCGCGATTCGATTCCGGCGGTCGGCTCTGCTTCCGCCCGCGCCAAGACAACCCTGGCGCCAAGGTCCCTGACATCCGGGGGCCGCTTCGATCTGTCGCGCTGGAATGCGAACAAGCGCCGGTCGTTGTACGAAGCCGTATAAATACCGAGCGTCTCTATCGACGCGTCGCTGCCCGGCGGCACGCGCTCCTGCCTTTGCGGAGATATCATTGGTTGAGAACAAAGATAGTCTGTCTGACAACGAACTGGCCGGCTTCTTTGACCACCTCGCGGATGCGGCACGAAGCATTGCGCTGTTGTATTTTCGCTCCAACCTCGATTTTGAGCGCAAACAGGATCTTTCGCCTGTCACGATCGCGGATCAGGCTATTGAGCATGAACTGACGCGGTTGATTGCCGCCCGCTTTCCTGGCCACGGGATTTTGGGCGAAGAGACTGGATCGACGCCGGGCGAGCGATATACCTGGTATCTCGATCCCATCGATGGAACCAAGAGTTTCATTTCCGGAATGCCGCTGTTCGGGACCTTGGTTGCTCTCGCAGATGAGGAAAATGGCTCCGTGGTGGCGGGCATGATCGACATGCCGGCGCTGGCCGAACGCTGGTATGGAACGCCGGACGGCACCATGTTCAACAACGCGCCCGCCAAGGTAAGTCGTGCGAAGAAACTGGAGAACGCGCAGATTTACACCTCGTCGCCGGATTTTTTTTCGCAGCAGGATTGGGCGCGCTATGATGCCCTCAGCCGCAAGGCGATGTTTCGGCGGTTCGGAGGTGATTGCTACCAGTACGGATTGCTGGCGTCGGGCTATTGCGATCTGGTCGTCGAGACGTCACTGAAGTCATTCGACTTTATGGCACTCGTTCCCGTCGTCGAGGGAGCGGGAGGCGTCATAAGGGATTGGGACGGATGGCCCTTGACGCGCGACTCTGACGGACGCGTCGTTGCGGCTGCAAACGAAGCTTTGCTTGATCAAGCGCTGGCAATCCTTGGCCGCTGAAACTGGTCGCGGCTTACCGCGACCCGGCCGTTCCGACCTCACACCATCAAACCATGCGCAGCCAGCTTTCCCACCGCGGATCATACATCACGTCACGCGCACGCATGTACTTCCATACTCCGTATTTCTGATAGTCGAAGTCCCAGTCCTTCAGCTTGCGATTGACGACCGCCCAAGAGGCCCATTTGATGTCCGCAAGCGCACGGTTGATGGTCATACGCGCCGCCATCTGCGGACTCACCAAGCCCAGATATTGCTCGGTCAATCTCAGCGACAATTGCTCATCGAAGAACATCTCGGCGAACAGCACGCCGAGTTCATAGCTGCGCTCGTTGTTCGATGCGAACTCGTAGTCGATCAGCCGCATCGGCTTGGGGGTGGAGCTCGAATCCGCGCTGATGAGGAAGTTTCCAGGCATCGGATCATTGAAGCAAGGCACAAGATCGAGACCTGAGGCCATGAAGGCGGCCTTCGCTTGACGGTATCGACGCATGATCCACGGCATGTCGAGTGGAAAATGCGAGCACAGTTCGCGACCCTGTTCGACGTGTTCTTCGATCATGTCGAAGATCGTCTTGGTGATACCCAATTTCGGCCCGGCGTGAAGCCGGCGGTAAAGTCCGAGAACATCGGACTGGATCGCGGGATCACCGAAATCTCCATTGGTGCAAGCCCGGTAGCCCTCGAGGAATTCGCTGACCTCTAGACCGTCCTGCGCGTCGAAAAAAATAACCTCGGGGCCAATTCCAGCGGCGTGGGCGTTGCGCGCGGCCTCATTCGCCACCACGCGGTCGATGAACATCTCCGAACCTTCGCCGGGCACCTTGACGAAATATCTTCGCGTATCGCCGGCAATTTCGACCAGCCAGTTTTGATTCATCAAACCGCCGACGAGCGACGTGTAACTTGCGTTTTTGCCTCGCCACAACGGGATACGCCCGACCGCCTGTTCGAGATTACGTTCGTGGATCGTGCTCGCCTCGCCCAGCGTTCTGCGAATCGTCATGTCATCCTCCGTAACGCTTCGCCGAAGCGGGGCTCGCGTACAGCCATGCTGCATCGCAGGAAACGCCAACTCGCAAATTTGTAGAATTCAAGTGTATTTCGTCGCGATTTGGCGGAGAGAAGCGCTCCGATCAACCCCCACCGCAGGTCGTCCGCGACACCGTAGACCCTGGCTCGATTGAACGCACGCTCGTCGAACGTGCCGGCAATCCGAACGAAAGCATCGCGAGCTTCCGGCTCCTGCGCAAACGCTTCAGCCAGGAAGCTGCCGAGATCCTCCAGCGGATCGGCAGTTGTTGCCCGGTCCCAGTCGATCAAGCGCACTTCGCCGGCGTCGCTGATCAAGATGTTCGATACATTGCCGTCTCCGTGGATGGGTACTGGCACGATGTCTGCGCTCTGCAGTGCCGCGGCGGCGAAGCGCAATTCGTCCACAAGCCATTGCGTGTTGGCCGGCAACTGCGCATTTGCCGATGTTGCGGCCGCGTAGAAGTGCTCGATTTCGTCGAACACGCTCTTGTGTTTGGGCAGAGGTTCTCCTTTCTGGAAAAGGCGGCGCGCGGCAATCACCGCATCGACGATCTTGGGATCGAGCATCCGCTCGAGGGTGCCGACCCGCCAACCGCTGTTGAGATCCTCCATGACGAGAATGCCCGCACTGGAATCGGCCAGGATCACTTTTGGGCCGATGCCGAGATCGGACGCGCGTTGCGCCGCCTCGAACGCACACGGCACGTCGACGTAAAGCGTCGCATCCGTATCCATCACCTTGACGAAAATGCTGTCGCCGCTTGCCTTGTTGGTGACGCGCCAGGGGCCACCATCAACGCCGCGCCAGCTTGGCGACGCCAATATCGGAATCGCAGGCTCAATGGCGACATCTTCGCCCCAGCCGGGCAGCGCGCAAATGCTGACCCGGACCTTGCTGAGTTCTGTTTCGAATTCGGTCATGCCATCTTCCAGTTCTTTGCGGTCTCGGACAAAGCGCGATTTCATCGCTGCCTTTTCACGGAAGTTTGGCTGAGATAGATGCAAAAAGGATGCCTCTCGCTCCACCAAATGATGCCCTTGAAAATTGCCGTCTACCCCAATGCCACCGATCTTCGCTATCCCAGTCGGGATCTTGCGAGGCCGCCAACGTCGTGAAGCAGGAGGAACGATGTCCGCTGAAGAACTGGCGAAAATGAGCCTCGCAGACCTTGCCGAGGCCTACGCAAGGCGGCGCCTTTCGCCGGTCGAGGTTATGGAAACGACCCTCGACCACGCCCAAGCCGTCAATCCGTTCATCAATGCGTTGTTTAGTTTCCGCCCCGAGCAGGCGATCGCCGGCGCTCGACAATCAGAGGCCCGATGGAAATCGAACGCGCCATTGGGCCCACTCGACGGCGTTCCGATGACGGTAAAGGACAGCGTCGCCATGGTCGGCTGGCCTTATCTTCATGGCATCCGCGCCAACCGCTCACTACCGCCCTCGAATTACGACTCTCCTCCTGCGATAGCCCTGCGCGAGGCGGGCGCTCCTATCTTTGCCAAGACCACGATGCCCGACTGCGGCCTGATGGCTTCCGGCATCAGTTCTCTTCATGGCATCACGCGCAATCCGTGGGGTCTTGCGTGGAACACGGGAGGGTCGTCGGCGGGTGCGGGGGCGTCAATCGCCGCGGGCGCCGGCTTTGTGTCTATTGGAACCGATATTGCCGGCTCGGTTCGGCTACCGGCGGCCCACTGCGGGCTTGCGTCTTTAAAGCCCACCCACGGACGCGTACCTCATTTGCCAGCCGATACCATGCGTATGGCCGGTCCCATGGGTCGTCGTGTTGACGATACTGCGCGTCTGCTAACCGTATTGACCCGTCAGGACGAACGAGACACGTGGAGCTTCCCGGCCGACAGCACGCAGTATCATGATCGACTTGGCCGCGATCTTAAAGGACTCAGGATAGGTGTACTTGCCGACATGGGCTTCGGGCCAAGACCGGAAGCCGTGGTGCGCGACGCCGTGGAAACAGCCGGCAAGCTTCTCGCCGGAGAGGGCGCGATCGTCGAGCCGTTTGCGTCTCCGATCGACCATGATGCATATGCACCTATCGACCTTTTTCTACAGTTTCGCGGTTTCCTCGAATACAGCGCCCTGCCCTCGCATGAGGACGGCGACATCAATCCATATGTCAGGAAATGGTGCCTCGGTGGCGCCCGCCATTCAGGCGCGGATCTCTATCGGGCTCTCGCCCAGATCGGCAAGATGAAAGCAGCGTTGCTCGCGGCGTTTGATGGCTGGGACTACGTGATCGCGCCGACGCTCCCGGTCGTTAATTTTGCAGCCGAGGAGCCGGGCCTTTCACGGGAGTTTCCGCTGGCTCATACGGTGTTCACCGCGCTATTCAATCAAACCGGCCAACCCGCCTCCACCGTGTGTACCGCGTTTGATGAACGGCATTTGCCGATCGGCGTCCAGGTCATCGGTCACCGCTTTGACGATCTCGGGGTGCTTCAAATCACCAAGGCGCTCGAAACCCTGCGGACTGTGACGATGGATTGGCCGCTAAAGCCGCGGCCGTGACAATTGACGACCACGGAACTGTAACGGCCTTCCCGCCGCCGAAGCTTGCGCCGGTTCCACCGCTCTCGCATCGGTTCCCGTCAGGCCGCCGCGACGTCGGCTTCCTCGACGTCAAGCAGATGACAGGCAACGAGACGCCCGGGCAGATGCTCGAGCAAGCGCGGTGTCTCGACCCGGCAGCGACCAAACACCTTCGGGCATCGCGATGCAAAGCTGCATCCAAGGGGAATGTCGATCGGGCTTGGTGGCTCTCCTTCCAGCAGAAACTCGCCTGCGTTGAAGGGGCTCTCTTCGAGGGTCGGCGCGGCCGACAGTAGCGCCTTCGTATAAGGATGCTGCGGATCGAAAAACAAATCGTGATTGTCCGCAACCTCCACCATCTCGCCGAGATACATCACCGCGATGCGGGTACAGACCTTCCGCACCATTGCAAGATCGTGTGAGATGAACATATAGGTCAGACTGCTCTTTTCCTGGAGCCTGGAGAACAGATCGATCAGCCTGGTCTGCTCGCGCTGGTCAATCGACGACAGCGTCTCGTCAAGGATCAGCAGCTTCGGATCGAGAATCAGGGCTCGCGCGATGGACACGCGCTGGCGCTCGCCTGTAGAGAGCGCATGCGGCAATTCATCGTAGAGGTGAGCGGCCAGACCGACCTCGCTCATGGTGGCGATCACGCGCGCCTTCATGGTGCGGCGCGCGACTTTGCCGCGAATGCGCAGGCTCTCTTCGATCATTCGGCCAACTGTCGTTCGTGGCGGCAGGGCAGTGTAAGGATCCTGCAGGAGCAATTGAAACTCGTTGCGCTTCTTGAGCAGTTCGCGCGGCGACAAGCTTGCCAGCGCGGTCCCACTGAGCACGATCGCCCCCTCGTCGGGGACCTCGAGCCACGCCAGCAACCGCGTCAGCGTCGACTTGCCGCAACCCGACTCGCCGACAATTCCGAAATTCTCACGCGGCATGATGTCAAGCGTGACGCCGCGCACGGCCTGGATGTTGCTGTACGTGTTGAAGGTACCGCGCTTGCGCGTCCTGTAAGTGCGATGGACGTTCTTGATCTGCATCAGCGGCGTTTCACCCAAGGCCTTGCGGCGCGCGAGCGGCCCTTCGCTCGTCGACCAGATACGCGGCACGCTGCCGATGGCACTCCTGGTGTAATCGGTTTGCGGTTCCTTCAGAAGCGTCCTGAAGGCTTGCTGTTCGACGAACCGGCCGTGGTAAAGTACGGCCGTCCGATTGCCGAATTGGCCGAGGGTGGGAAGCGACGACGATAGATAGATCGTCGCCATCTTGTGGCGCAGGCACAAGTCGTGCAGCAGCGCCACAATCTGCGCTGCAATCGTCACATCCAGCGGCTGAGTGACGTTGTCGGCGATCAGTACGGCCGGTTCAGCGCAAATGGCATCGACGATCATGGCGCGTTGCATCATGCCGCCGGAAAACTTCGATGGATATTCCCAATACCGTTCCTTGGGCGATGGAATCCGGACCTCGCCGAGCAATTGCATGACCCGGTCACGGCAGTCTCGAGGCGTCCATTCCGGCCTGACGCTATGCAATTTCTCGGCGATCTGGCTGCCAACCGGAATGGTCGGGTCGAGCGAACTCTGCGGCTTCGAGCCAATGTAAGCGATGTCGCGCCCAACGCGGAACGTTCCTTTCGCGCTCTTCTTGAGAGTATCCTCGCCGGCGAAGATCACGCCGCCGGAGCGATAGCGCACACTGTCTGGGAGCCAGCCGGCCAATGCGCGGCTGAGAACCGTCTTGCCCGCACCGCTTTCGCCGTAAATACCGAAGATTTCGGAAGCATTCAGGCGAAAACTGATGCCCTCGAGGATCGGCGCAGAACCTTCAGTCAACGGTCCCACGGTCAAATTGTCGACTTCAAGAATCAGCGAAAGATCCATCTCAAAGGCCTCCGTAAATCCGGTTGCGCGCCTTCTCCAATGCCGAACCCATCAGATTGATCGAAGTCAGCGCGACCGCAAGGAACACCCCTGGGCTGGTGGCGATCCACCACGCATTGATGAGGTACTTGCGCGAGTCGGCAATGATACTACCGAAGCTCGGCGTCGGCGGCTGAACGCCAAGCCCGAGAAAACCGAGAATCGCTTCGAAAATCATCATGCGCGCGACGTCGAGCACGGCGACAAAGGCGATCGGCGGCAGAATGTTCGGCGCCGCGAACAGCAGCAGGATGCGCCAGTCGCCGGCCCCGAGAACACGAAGGCCGCGAACATATTCCAGACCGCGCTCGGTCACGGCGGCGCTTCGAGCGACGCGTGCATAGAGCGGCCAACCGGACAATGCCAGGACGATGATGATGGTGGGAACGGTCGGACGCGATACGCCGAGGATTGTGATCGCCAGGATGATCATCGGAACCGACAATTGCGCGTCGGTGATCCGCATGACGATCGTATCCCACCATTTTCCCTTGAAACCCGCGAATAACCCCAGACCGCAGCCCATGATAAAAATCAGGACAACCGTAACGATGCCGATCATTAGTGAGTAACGCAGGCCGATAAGGCAACGCAACAGCATGTCCCGACCGAGTTGGTCGGTACCGAGCGGATGGCTCCATATCCAATTATCGCCCAGGAATAGCGGTGGCAGGAACTTGTCTTTCACGACCATCTTGGTCGCGCTCATGGACGTCATTTCGGGATAGATCACCGAAGCCAACAGCAGGGCAACGAAGATAAAGAAGCCGATCCGGAAGCTTTTCATCCGCCATGCAGCGCCGAGGATCCGTTGATTGACGCTCTGCGTCTTGCGCGCCGTCTCTGGTTCCATCGCGACGATTGTGGTTGCTGTCATTTCACAGCTCCACCCGGGGGTCGATCATGTAGGCCACCAGATCGACGATGATATTCACGAATACGAATACAGCACTGGTGGTGATCGCGATGCCCTGAATGACGGGGAAATCGCGGCCGACAACCGAGACCACGGTCAGATTTCCCAAGCCGGGATAGTCGAAGATGTATTCGATGACGAGAACGCCGCCGATCAGGGTGGAAAGCTGAATACCGAGCAGATTGACGAGCGGTACGGCAGCGTTGCGCAGCGCATGAGCGTAAACGATGCGCCGCCGCGAAAGGCCGCGCACGCGCGCCTCATCGATAAACGAAGCCTGCATCACCTGGCCGAACGACGTTGTCAATGTACGAATGATGAAGGGCGCGATCTCAACCGCCAGCACCAACGCCGGCAGCAGCGTGTAGGAAAATCCCTGATAGCCCAGTGCCGGCAGTAGTTTAAGCTTCACCGAAAGGAACAGGATGAGAACGATACCGAGCCAGAAGTTCGGAATCGAGACGAACAGCGACTGTACGGCGAAGGCAAGCGTGTTTTGCCACCCATCCTGATGCAATCCTCCGGCGATCCCGATCGGAAACGAAATAAGCAGCGCAAACAACAACGCCATGCCACCTAATTGCAGGGTGAAAGGGAGGCGCTCAAGGATTTGGTCGATGACCGGCGCCATGTCGGATTTGGTTGGATCGATATATTGGCCGCCTGTCGCGATCATCCCGCTTCGAGGGCGAAGGTACGATTGCCCGAGGTCGCCTCGCAGCAGTCCTCCCATGTAACGGGCATATTGCACGATGATCGGATCGCGAAGACCCATCTTCGCCGCCACTTTCTCCACGACTTCCGGAGGCGCCATTCCCCCCACGATCAGACGCACGGGATCGCCGGGAACAACCCGCAGTAGCGTGAAAATGATGAACGAGGTGATGCAGACGATCAGAAACCCTTGCGCGATCCGCTTGAGGAAGAATTCGAGAATCAGCATCGGGAGTCCTGGTCGGCGGATAAAAGGAGAAGTGGCCGGCGGCGGACGTGCCCCGGCCTGGCTCTTCGCCCGTCGGTCAGACCAGCGTTGCCTTGGTCATGTCCTGCATTCCGTTGGGGTAGATGTAGAGCCCCTCCAGCTTCTTGCTGTAAGCGTGAATGAAGACCGACGTGAACAGCGCCAGCGCAGGCGCCTTCCTGGCGATGGTCGGCAGCGTTTCGGTTTGCAGTACCTTCTTGCGCTCTTCGAGCGAGGTGGCGTTGCGTTCCTTGTCAAGCACCGCGTCGATTTCCGGATCGACGATTCCGCAGATGCGCTTCGACGAGGAGTGGAAATGGGTACGCAGCACCAGATCGGGTTCCGGCGAACCGGTGCACCAGCCGCAATCGATCATGTGGCCTTCGCCGCCGCCGGCCTTGTCGTACAGCAGATTGCCCCACGCCGCGACTTCCAGCGTCTGCAGGTTCACCTTGAAGCCCTGCTCCTGCAGCATGCCGGCGATCAGCTCGGCATATTCCTTGGTCTTGGGATAGAAGCCGACCGACGTATAATAGGTTAGTTCCGGCAGGCCATTTCCTTTTGGGAAACCCGCGTCGGCCAGCAATTTCTGCGCCTTGCCCGGATCGAATTCCGGATAGTCCGCGACCTCGGTGTAACCAAATTTGACCGGAGAGATGTGGGCCTTCGAATAGGTACCGGATACGCCGAGGATCTCGAGGACCTGCTTGCGGTCGATCGAGTGACAGGCCGCAAGCCGCAGACGCGGATCGTCGAACGGCTTCTTCGAGCAACGGAAGAACAGATACTTGTTCTCCACCGAGACTGCTTTGTGGATGTTGAAGCGCGCATCCTTCGATATGGTTTCGACCTGCTCCTGCTCCAGACGTTCGATGATATCAGCCTCACCGTTGAGCAGCGAAAGCGTCCGCGTCGTGGTGTCGCCGACAAAGCGATATTCGACGCTCGGGATCTTCGCCGCGCCGAGAAAGAACTCGGGATTCGCTTTTAGAACCGTCGTGTCTCCTTTTTGTTCGACATACATGTAGGGGCCGGTCCCGTTCATGCGCGCCGAAAGCTGAACTTTGTTGGCGACATCCTTCGCCGACAAGATCGGCAGGAACGACGATAGATAATAAAACAGCGTCGCGGGGTAACCCTGTGCTTTCGTATTGATCCGGCAGGTGTGGTCGTCGACGACATCGACGGTGACAAGTCCGGGATACCATTGCGCAGGGCGATCAAGCTGACAGCCATATTCGTACGTCGCCTTGACATCGGCGGAGGTGAACGGAGCGCCGTTGTGGAACTTGATCCCCTTCCTCAGTTTCACTTCCATCGTGTAGGCGTCGATGGGAGTCAGCGACTCCGCAAGTTCGAATACCAGCTCATCGGGCTTCTCAGGCTTCATTGGCGCGCGCGTCAAATAGCCGAAGACGAAGCCTTCAACGATCAGCTGACCGAGATTGGTGTGTGTGGTCGGATCCCAGTTGCCGGTCAGGGCCTCGGCGCCGAGAAAGCGTAGCGTTCGACCTTCTGCCGCGAACGCAGAATTCATGAGGAAGTCGGGATCGACCCGCCCAAAGCCCAGTGCTGCGGCACCTGCAGCTCCGCCAAGCAACAAATCTCTGCGATTGATCATGTCGTTATCCCTCGATGATTTCGGATAAGGCGGGACCTTTTTGCTCTTCGGAACCATTCGAGCATCAAGCGCCTCCGCCTTT
>WNGH01004728.1_pt1 | contig 24373 bp, 26 predicted proteins | sample 5400631 | NCBI WGS metagenome assembly WNGH01 (sample SAMN13153373, study PRJNA577476) | soil metagenome | isolation source: 115 cm soil or saprolite under Garry oak tree replicate 1 | place: USA:California | collected 2016-06-15
ATGCGGGTGATGGGATGAAGAAGTTTGCCACCGAGCTTCGGGGCAAGACCGTGATGACGAACGACGGTCAGATCCTGGGGACCATCGAGAACTTCATCGTGAACACGAAGAGCGGGAAGCTGTCCGACGTCCTCGTGCTCCCGGCCGAGAACGTCCCGAAGAAAGGCATGAAGACGGACCCCGAGGGCCGTCTCATCTTGCCGTTCCAGGGCATGAAGGCCGTGAAAGACGTCGTCGTGATGAACCTCTAGGCGATCGTCCGATCTAGACGAGGACTCGTCGCTCCTCCTTCACGACGTTAAGGACGACCTGCGTGTACGTGTTCTCAACGTAGTCCATCGAGCCGAGGCGCTTGATGAATGCGTCGAGCTCCCGCGTGTTCTTCAGGCGTACGACTACAATCGAGTCCCATTCCCCCGTCACGTCGTAGACGTGCGTGACGCGGTCGTCCTTTGCGATTCGCCGTTGGACCTCGAGGAGCTTGCCTTTGTGAATCTTGACCCCGACGACAGCGAGGACGTCGTAGCCGAGTCGGGCCTCGTTCAAGACGGGGACGTATCCCATGATGACGCCGAGGTCCTCGAGCTTTCGGACCCGGCTGGAGATGGTGCTGATGCTCGCATCGGTTGCCTTCGCGATGTCGCGATACGATTTTCGTGCGTCTGCATTCAACAGCCGGAGGATCTTGACATCGAGTTCATCGAGAGTCGTCGGTTCCGCCATCCGAATCGCCTCGCCCCACCGTCGCGGTGCTCGAAGTGTAGGACGGTCGTGGGGGTCCATCGAACATTGTTTCGTTCCGTATCAATATTCCGGCCATCTGTACGATTTCACCTCGGAACAGTTTATATATGTTCAAATTTCTGCCGAGGCAACGGACGGAACGGTGGCTCCGTCCAGGCGGGAAGCCTATGGCGATTTCTGCGAGTAGCCCAGCGAAGTCGAAGAAGATGACCATGGCGTCGGTGCTGAAGCGGATCGAGACCGAGGGGATCCGATGGATTGACCTCCAGTTCGTCGACCTGCTTGGCGCCCTCCAGCACATCACGATTCCGTCGACATCTCTCGGGCCGGAGGAATTCAAGCGAGGCGTGGGCAAGCTGGACGGCTCCTCGATCAAGGGGTTCAAGGAGATCCACGAGTCCGACATGGTGATGGACCCCGACCCGTCCACCTTCGCCGTGCTCCCGTGGTACGAGGTCGCCCACAAGACGGCGCGGTTCCTCGTCGATGTGTACGAGGGCGGGAGTCACGAGCGGTTCACGCGCGACTCTCGGTATATGGCCCAGCGGGCAGTGCAATTCGCGGCCGATCAAGGCTACGACACGACGTACTGGGGTCCGGAGATCGAGTTCTTCGTCTTCGACGGCATCAGGATGGTCCCGAACGCGGACGCGGCCCGTAACCCTTGGTCTGGTGCCGGGTACGAGATTATGTCGCGGGAGGCGCCGTGGCAGGACACCAACGGCAAGAACTTCCCGATTCGGTTCAAGGAAGGCTACTATCCCGCCCCGCCCGTCGACAGCTTGCAAGACTTCCGCAACGAGGCGTGTCGTGTGCTCATCGATTCCTTCGGCATGACGTTGGACGCACACCACCACGAGGTCGCCACGGCCGGGCAGTGCGAGATCGACATGCGCTACGATGAGCTCGTGCCCATGGCCGATAACGTCGTCACGTACCGCTACGTGATGAAGATGGTCGCCCACAAGATGGGCATGATGGCGACGTTCATGCCGAAGCCGATTTTCGGCGACAACGCGAGCGGGATGCACGTCCACCAGAGCCTCTGGACGAAAGGCAAGAACATGATGTACGATCCGAAGGACGAGTACGCGGAGATCAGCCAGACGTGCCGGTACTACATCGGAGGGTTGATGGAGCACGCTCGCAGCCTGTGTGCCTTCACGAACCCGACGACGAACTCGTACCGCCGGCTCGTGCCGGGCTACGAGGCGCCCGTGTTCATCGCCTGGTCGAAGCGGAACCGCAGCGCAAACATCCGGATTCCGATGTACTATCAGGGCATCGAGGCGGCGAAGCGGATCGAATACCGCACGCCGGACCCTGCCTGCAACCCGTACCTGTCCTTCGCGGCGATGCTGTGCGCCGGCTTGGATGGCGTCAAGCGAAAGATCGATCCCGGCAATCCGGTGGACGAGGACCTGTACCATCTCAGTGCGAGCAAGCGCAAGGAGTATGGCGTCCGCGAGCTGCCTGGCTCCCTCAAGGAATCGATCGAGCACCTGCAGACCGACTACATGTTCCTGAAGACGGTCTTCCCGCAGGATCTCCTCGAGAAGTACGAGGAGCTGAAGCTCGACGAGCATCTGCAGACGTCGCTACGGCCTTCGCCGTACGAGTTCTATCGGTACATGGACGCCTGAACTGAGCCACGCGTCGGGGCCCTTCGTGGCTCAACGGACGACCGTCCTCGGACCAGCGAAATTGAGGAGCCCAGGTCCAACACGCACGAGTATGGTCGGTACGTGTCCATCCCTCAAATACCGCCCCGGAGCTGGCCTCGCGAGGAGAGCATCCATGGCATCCGTTCAGGTCTTCCTCGACAACTGGTTCGTGCGGCACTTGGGATCCCTGAAGACCACGATGCGGGTGATCTTCGGCGTCGTCTGGATCATTGATGGAGCGTTCAAGTTCCAACCGGGCTTCGCCGACTCGTTGGCTCAGATGGTCTCCGACGCCGGCCAGGGCCAGCCGAGCTGGCTGCAGCCCTGGTTCGCCTTCTGGAGCCAAACTGTGAGCACGAACCCCGGTTTCTTCGTCTCGACGATTGGCGTGCTAGAGTTGGCGCTGGGGTTCGCCCTCCTCCTCGGATTCATGCGGAAGGTGGCCTACACGGCCGGCATCTTCCTCAGTCTCGTCATCTGGTCCGTGCCCGAGGGGTTCGGAGGTCCCTATGGTCCGAGTTCCACGGACATCGGGACGGGGATCATCTACGCCTTCGTGTTCCTCCTGCTGATGATCATCAACGCCGCCTTCGGCCCGAGCCGATGGTCTCTGGACTACGCCATCGAGAGACGGTGGCCCGCTTGGAAGAAGGCCTCGGAGATTCGGAGCGCCGCTTGATCGAGCGACGACCATTGCCCGCGATAGAGAGACGCGAGGCGCTGGTTTAAGACAAACGGCGGCTGTCTCGCTGGGCACCATGGCGGAGCTCAAGGACGACATCACAGAGGAGCGTCGCATCCTCAAAGAGGCTGGGATCCTCGACGAGAAGCTCCTCGAGAAGATGGACATCTTTCCGGGGGACCGCGTCCGTTTCCGTTTCTACTATCCCCATTCCGGGTTCGAGGAGACGATTGGTCACTTCCTGGGTTTCTACACGTTGTACGAGGGCCCGGAAGGCGGGGGCGACCTCAACCTCGTGATCCGGATCGTGAAGGACGGACGCACGACGGTCGTCTACAAGGACCGGAATTACCTCGAGGAGTACGAGATCCTCGAACCGAACGTAAAGGTCCGGGACAAGATTCGCGATCTGGACGCGCGCCACGGCCGCCACGTCGGGCACGAATTCGGTTGAGCTTCAGTACTTGTCGACGCCTTGGGCGAGGGCCCGCAGGCGCGCGATGCGCTCTTGGATCGGCGGGTGGGTGCTGAACATCCGCACGAACGTACCGGCGGCGAACGGGTTCACGATGAACAGGCTCTGGGACGCGGGACTGCCGAATGTGAACGGTCGGCGCTTGTTCGCCACTTCGAGCTTCTCGAGCGCCGACGCGAGGGCGAGCGGCTGTCCGATCGTCTTCGCGCCGCTGTAGTCTGCCTTGTACTCCCGGCTGCGGGAGATCGCGAGCTGCACGAGGATGGCCGCAATGGGCGCAAGGATCATCCCGACGAGGGCCAGGATGAGCGTCCCCGCGTTCCCGTTCCGATCCCGGGATCCGCCCCCGAAGAGCATGTTCCAGCCGAACATCCGCGCCATGAAGGAAATGGCACCGGCGAGGGTCGCCGCCACGGACATGACCAGGATGTCCCGGTTCCGGACGTGGGAGATTTCGTGGGCCAAGACGCCACGAAGTTCGTCTTCCGTCAGCAGAGTCAGGATCCCTTGGGTCACCGCGACGACCGCATGCTTCGGATTCCGGCCAGTCGCCATCGCGTTCGGCGTCTGGGTCGGAATGATGGCCACCTTGGGCATCGGCAGGTTCGCCTGCTGCGTGACCTCCCGGATGATCCAGTACAGCTTCGGGGCCTCTGCTTCCGTCACGAGCTTGGCCCGGTACGACCACAAAACGATGCGGTCCGAGGCGAAGTATGCGATCGCGTTCATCGCGCCCGCGAGGAGGAGGAACGTCACGATTCCGCCGACTGCGTTCCCGAGCCAGACGGTCCCGATCGCGTAGCCGAAGACGACGAAGATGCCCGTCAGCAACACGAAGAGGGCGAAGGTACGCAGATACGCTCCCATGGACTCCCCACCCCACCGAGTGGCATCTCCTGAGCACTCGGACGTCCTTAATCAACTTGATGCGGGAAGGCCGCTCGCCGCTCAGAGGCCCAACACGTCCGCGTATCCTTCCATGTCCATGAATCCGTGGCCGCTGACGTTGAAGGCGATCACGCTGCGCACCCCGCTCTCCTTCGCTTTGAGGGCCTCGTCCATCGCGCATGCGATGCTGTACGCGCTCTCCGGGGCGGGCAGGAAGCCCTCCGCCTGGACGAACATGCGCGCCCGCTCGAACACGTGTCGCTCGTCGGTGGGGTACCCGATCGTGTCGATCAATCCGCGGTGGCGCAAGAGCGAGAGGATCGGAGAGCAGCCATGGTACCGCAGGCCGTCCCCCCGGACCGGTTTCATCTCCGTGCGGTGGCCGAGGGTGTACATCTTGAGCATCGGCGTGAGCTCCGCGTGGTCCGCGAAGTCGTATCGGTACTCCCCCTGGAGGTTCGGGGCCGCGGCGCTCTGGGCCGCGAGGAAGCGAATCTCCTTGCCGTGGAACGCGTCCGCGAAGAACGGAAGGGTGAATCCCCCGAAATTCGAGCCGCCGCCCAGGCTCGAGACCATCAGGTCCGGATACTCGCCGATCTGCTCGAACTGCCGTTGGGTCTCGAGGCCGATGACCGTCTGATGGAGGAGGACATGGTTCAGGACGGAGCCGAGGCAATAGATCGCCTTCTCATCGCGACCCGCGTCCTCGAGGCCTTCCGACACCGCGATGCCGAGGGAGCCCGGGTGATGCGGGTCCTTCTCGAGGAGGGCCCGTCCGGTCGCGGTCTCCGAACTCGGGGAGGCGTGGACCGTCGCGCCGTACAGCCGCATGAACTGGCGGCGTTGCGTCTTCCAATCGTGGACCGCTCGGACCCAGAAGACCGTCGTCTTCAGACCCGCGAGGCTCGCCGCGTACGCGAGGGCCGTACCCCACTGCCCTGCGCCGGTTTCCGTGGTGAGGCGCTCGTACCCCTCCTGCTTCGCATACCAGGCCTGCGCGAGCGCCGTGTTCACCTTGTGGCTGCCGGTCGGGCTGTAGAACTCGGTCTTGTAGTACAGGTGCGCGGGAGTCCCGAGTCGTTCCTCGAGGCGGCGTGCGCGGATCAACGGCCTCGGTCGACCCGCCTGGCGGTACAGGTCTTGAATCTCCGGAGGGATGTCAATCCATCGCTGCGTCGAGTTCTCTTGGCGCAAGCACTCGCCGACCAACAGGTCTGGTAGCGCTTTGATTCGCGAAGGTCCGGTCGCGGGATCCTTCGGAGGGGGCAGGGGCTCCGGGAGGTCCGCTTGAATGTTGTACCATTTCGTCGGCCGCTCATCGTCCGGGAGCTGGACGACGAACGCATCGGCTTGAGACATCAATCCTCCAAAACCCGCCGGAGCGTAATGGTACTCGGATGTATAGGGCTTGTCGCTGCGAATCTTCGCACGTTCATGACTCGATGCCGTGGGACTCGACGATTTCGACGCTCCCGGGCGGCATCGCACGGGCGATTTCCTCGATTGGCACCGCGAAGACCGATGCGAGTTTCCTCGTGATCGCTTCGCGGTCTCCCTTCCCCGGGCCTACGACCACGTATCGAGCGGACCGCGCCGCGACCGCGGTGACCGGCCCGCCCATGATCTTGCGGTGGCCCTCGACCTCGACCTCGCCGACCGCCATCCGGACCGGCAAGTCGTGAATGTAGTTCCGTTTCCCGCGGATGACGAACGCGCCCCGCGGCAGGAACTCGCCGGACTCCGCTTGCTTCGAGACCTGTTCCGGCAGGACCCAGTAGGCGCTGCCGCTCGCCAGTCCCGAAGACCACGCCTTGCTGTACGCGAGCGCGAATTCGCACGCCTCCCGCAAGGTGACGTCAGAAGCCCGAGCACCGTCCTTGATCACGGTCGACGGCGCCCCGTGGACATCGGCATGGGCGTACCGATCCCCTTCTTTCAGGTGCTTCTTCACGAGCTGGTCGTTCGTGCGGGCGTCTCGACCGCCAAGGATGAGGAACCCTTCCGACGAGATCGTCCAGCGGTACGCGTCGAACCACATCGACTTCGTCGACTTGATTCGTGGCCGTCTTGCTACCTTGACCGCCTTCGCTTGTGCGGCTTCCATTTCCGCCCGAGTGGCGGCGGTCGCTTCGTCGACCCGTTGGCCTTTGGCCAATGCGTCTTTGCGGCGGTCGTAGAGGGCCTGGGCGTTCGCGGTCACGTCCTTTTCGTAGTCCAACGTGATCGCATCGAAGTCGCCGATTGCGAGGGTGACCGTGTGATCCTTCCGGTCGATCGCTTTGATCTGCGCATGTTCCGGCGGGTTCCGGCCCTCGCGGATCGCCTTCAGGAGCTCGTCGAAGACGGCATAGTGGCCATAGAGGAAGACCGCCTGGGCTTCGAGCCGCATCGCCTCCTCCCGCAAGGCCTCCATGGACTCCCGCTGTTGCGCGATGCGCCGTTCGAATTTCGCCGCGGCGTCTTTCACGGTCGCGGTTTCCGGCTCCGCGACGGTTAAGAAGTGGGAAAGGGCCCCGTTAAGTGTTGGAAACTCTCGCGGCTCGAACTCGCGGTACTGAGCGAGCTCGATGGGCGTTGCGTCGATCGCCCGACCGAGTTGGAAGACCACTCGGGGGCGTCGCTCCTGGTCGACGGCCACCGCGAGGTTGTTGAGGGCGGTATACAATCCGTCCACCTGGGCGTCGCTGAGCTCTCGAACTTTCGTCTGCTTCTCGATGTCGGCCCGCAGGCAGATTTCCTCGGCGTAGGTGCCGCCTAGGTTCAGGACGCTCGCAAGGACCCGGACGACCTGACCCTTGGCATTGCGGATCGCGTCCCCGAAGGCGCCGCGGTCGAGCTCGAGCGGGTCCACGCCCCCTTCGGGGAATCGGTACGGTTCGCCGATTTGGACCGCTCGGTCTTTGAACGTCTGCGGAAAGAGGACCGCGGCGATCGCGTCCTTCTTGGCGACCACGATGTTCCCTTTGCCGAACGCCTCGAAGATGAGGTCAATCGGTTCGCCTCCGCGGTCAAGATGGAAGACCGCAATCCGATCGAACCCGCGTTGCTCGATGCCCTGAATGCGGGCGTTGTCGAGGAGCCGCCGCAAACTCTGCGCGAACGGCGGCGGGGATTCCGGCTTGTTCTCGACGTCGTGGAGGCAGAGCCAGCGCCCCGCCTGGTAGAACAGTTCGACCTTGCCGCGCGCCGGTACATTGATTCGAAGGATGACTTCGTCTCCATTCTGGTACGCCTTGTCGACATGGCCGCCGAGGAGGTCTTGCCACTCCGCAACAAGGGCCCGCAGATCGAAGGAGGAAAGGGCTGTCTTCATTTTCGTCGAAGCGAAGACCCGTGCTTTACTTAATGATTGGTCCGCGTCCCGATAGGGCTAAGTAAGTTCCATCGTTTGGTCCGGCTGCCGCAGTGGCTTAGGGGTAGAGCGGCGCCTTGGTAAGGCGCAGGTCGGGGGTTCAATTCCCCCCTGCGGCTCTAACTTCCATCACGCGCCCGGCCTTCTTGCGATCCGGGTCAGCAAGGAGCCCATACAGCATCGTCGGAACGATCTGCCACGAGAGCCCGTAGCGGTCCTTCACCCAGCCGCATTGTTCGGCCGCGGGAACCGCCGAGAGGGCCTTCCAGTAACGGTCAACCTCGGCTTGGCTCTCGCACGGGACGGTGAAGGAGACGGCTTCGTTGAACTTGAAGTACGGTCCCCCATTCAGGCCGCTGAACTTTCGGCCTATCAGGGTGAAGTCGACGGACAGGACGTCTCCCCGCTTCCCGCTCGGGAAGTCCGCGGGCGCTTCGACGACCTCGTCCACATGCGAATCCGGGAATAGGGATACGTAGAACCTCGCGGCCTCCTCGGCTTGGCGGTCGAACCAGAGGCACGGGATGATGCTCTTTACGGCGGTCTCGATCTTGCGTAGTAATCTCTTCTTCTTCTGCGGCATGTCGGTAGCTCCTTGTGAGTTCGCGGGACGCTAACCGAGCGTTGCCTATTGAATTTGTCTTCGAATTGGGTCTCCCTCGACGCTTTCGTCTGGCTGGCCTGTCAGAAATGGAGAGCGGAACGGGAAAACGTATCTTTACTCCGACCGGCATGCGGGGTCAGCATGGTCGTTTCGTCCCGCGTGACGAGGTTTCACGACCGAAGTTGATGAAGAAATCGTGTGTCAGGGAAGGGGACGAGGGGACGAGAGTGAAAGCGGCGGTATGCACAAAATACGGACCACCGGAAGTTCTCCAGGTCAAGGAGGTGGAAAAGCCCGTTCCTAAGGACAATCAAGTCCTCATCAGAATCTTCGCGACCAGCGTAACATCGGGGGATGTTCGCCTGCGGAAAGCCGACCCGTTTATCGTACGGTTTTTCGCTGGGCTCACACGGCCGAAGAAACCGATTCTCGGGTCCGAGCTGGCCGGAGAAATCGAAGCCGTAGGCAAGGATGTGAAACGATTCCGACCAGGGGACCAAGTCTTCGGCGCCGGCGTAAGCACGTACGCCGAGTACACCTGTCTCCTTGAAAACGGTCCGCGGGCAATGAGACCGGCGAACATGGACTTTGAGGAAGCCGCCGCCATTCCCTTTGGGGCGTTGTCCGCACTGCACTTTCTTCGAAAGGGAAACATCCAGCGGGGTCAACGAGTTCTCATCTACGGAGCATCCGGAGCCGTGGGCACTGCCGCGGTACAGCTTGCCAAGCATTTCGGAGCGAATGTAACCGGCGTTTGCAGTACCGCGAATCTGGCACTGGTGAAATCGCTCGGCGCGGATGACGTGATTGACTATGCCAAAGAGGATTTCACCAAGCCCGCAACGTATGATCTCATTTTTCACACCGTGGGCAAGATTTCTTTTTCCGCCTGCATGAAATCGCTCAAAAAGGGCGGCGTCTACGCGAGCGATCTGTTACTGGCCGCCCTTCTTCGAAAGCCCTGGGCGTTCGTGAGCGGGCGCAAGAAATTAGTCGGTGGGATCGCGAAACCGAAGGCCGAAGATCTCGTCTTCCTCAAAGAGCTCATCGAGGCGGGAAAGCTCAGAGCGGTCATCGATCGGCGCTATCCGCTCGAGCAGATTGCCGAGGCTCACCGGTATGTCGAGGGAGGCCACAAAAAGGGAAACGTCGTCATAACTTTGCGCTAAGTCACATTCCTCTGGAGCGACGCTGCGGCTCCTTGTCAGGGATGATGCAGAGTTCTGTGAGTCGCCTCACGTCTGTCGGTTCTCGCCTTTTCTTCGTCGCGAAAGCGCCCAGCTGATGAGCAGTCCAACACCCGCAATCGCAGCACTTGCCGCCAGGAGCCCGCCGATGAACGACAGGAGGATCACGGAGACCGCGAGGGAGATCCAGGGAAGCGCCCGTCGCATCCCTCGTTCCTTGAGAAGTCGGATTCCCGCGATGGAGCCGATCACATAGGTAAGGATCGCCGCGCCGCTGGCCATGAGGAATGCGGACACAAAGTCCACGGCAAGCATGTAGAAGACAAAGAGACTCAGAAGCACCGGAACAATCAGAAAGACGAGAGAGTGATGGGGCACACCCGTCCGGCGATCGACGGTGGCGAGCATCTTCGGGAACACGCCGTCGCGCGCCGCGGCATAATAGACCCTGGCCATCCCCGCGACGTACGCGTTCACGGTTCCGAAGGTGACGAAGACGGCGAGGAGTGGAGGGGATCCCGCACGCCCTTCCTTCGTTGGATCCGATGCGGCGCCCACGGCGGTCGGTTCATCGAGTTCCGATTCATGACCTTGCCGCTCGGCGCCTCCACGAAGACTGAAGTATTGGTCTTCGGTTGAACGGAGCGGATGTGAATCGATGGCCGGAACGCGCACCTTGGCCGCCACCCTGTTCGTCTCGCTGGACGGCGTCGTCGAATCGCCTGAGAAGTGGAGCTTCCCATTCTGGAGCGAGGAGACTCAGAAGTTCAAGTTCGACGAGACCTTCGCCTCGGACGCGCTCCTCCTGGGACGTGTGACATACGAGGGGTTCGCGGCGGCCTGGCCCGGCAGGAAAGACCCCGACGGGTTCGCGGACCGGTTCAACAGCATGCCGAAGTACGTCGCGTCGAGGACCTTGACGAAGCTCGCGTGGAACAATTCGCATTTGATCAAGGGTGATCTTGCGGCCGAAGTCTCGAAGTTGAAACAGCAGCCGGGCCATGACATCGTGATCCACGGCAGTCCCGGCCTGATCCGGTCTCTGCTGCCGAACGGACTGATCGACGAATTCCGGTTGCTCGTCTACCCGCTTGTCTTGGGTCAAGGAAAGCGCCTTTTCGACGAAGGAAGCCAGGCGAGCCTGAAGCTCGTCGAGTCAACGACGTTCAGCAAAGGCGTCGTCAAGCTGGTGTACCGACCCACGGACAAGGCGCGCCGGGCTAAGCAAAGCGATACCGTGCGCCGGAAACGGAACACCAAACGGCGCAGGGCCTAGGCTGCGGCGAGAAACGATTCGCCTATCGGCGCGCCTCCCAACCTGGGTAGTTCGCCCGGACCTCGTCGACGCGGGTGCGCCAGTCGACGAGCGGTACGTCGTCGAGTTCGTCCTCGAGCCGGTCGAGGAAGGCGTGGATGCCTGAGGTGAAGCCGATCGCGGTCGGGCGTGTGAGCCGCTTGTGCGTGATCCGGAGGATCGTGCCATCACCGTCGGGGGTCAGCTCCCAGCGTACGATGCTCTCCTCGCCCTTCGGAAGCTCCTTCCGGGGCTCGACGTTCCACTCGTGCTCGAAGACCCTCGGCGGCTGCCACGCGAGGATCTTCCCCGTCACATGGTACTGGGCCGGCCCGCTCCAATAGTCGATGCTGCCTCCTGGGCGCGCGTCGAGACGAGCCCTCGTCATGTACCAGCGCGCGAGGTGCTCGGACTCGGTCAGCGCTTCCCACACGACCTGGATCGGGTGGCGGATGCGTCGTTCGAAGGTGATGGTCGCGTAGTCGCCCTCGAACGTCACGGTGCCAGCCCGCGAGGAGTGAGGCGTCGCCACTTGAATTCGGTCTCCCGGATCCGCGTGCCGTGATACCTGTCGATGCATATTCAAACCGCCGCTCGCTGCTCGCGCAGGAACCTTGGATCGATTTGAAGGATCCCGCCCATCATCGCTTCCTCCCCTTCGGCTTTTGACGGACCCCCCGGCCATCGAGATACCGTTCCAGGGCCTCGAGCGTGTCGGGCCACATCGCTTGGTACTTCGCGACCCACTCGTAGAGTTCCGCGAGTCCCTCCGGTTTCAACTCGTAGATCCTCTGCTGCGCATTCACCTCGACGTTCACGAGCCCCGCCTCGCGGAGAACTTTGAGGTGGCGAGACACGGCGGGCTGCGTGAGATGCCGGAACCTCGCGGCGATGTCGCCCGCTTTCCGACTGCTGGTCGCGAGAAGGTCGAGCACCGCCCGGCGCGTCGGATCCGAGATCGCGAGGAAGACGCTTGTCGTCACGGTCGTCCTCACCCGAACTTCTTCCCGAGCTCGTCGAAAAAGGCTTTGGAGAGGCGCTCGAAGTCGGCTTCACTCAGCCGGACCTCGTCACCTGATTTGAGCTTCAGCACGGACTTCTCCGGGGGGAGCTTGATTCCCGCAACGGCCGAGTTCGGCCACCCTGGGAGCTTGTCGACTTGCAGCTTGCCTCGGTTGAGCAGAATCGAGTTGCAGAGGACGCGGACTTCGTTGAGTGGGTTGCCGTCCTTGCCCTCGATGCCAGAGAGCCGGTGCACGAACATGTAGTCCAGGAGCAGGACTTGGTCGTTGAAGAAGCGGGCCTCGAACTCCTTGGAGGGCGTCTTGCCGACTTGGTTTCGGTACGCACGCAGGTCGGCATCGACCCTCGCGCGACACGCCGCGATGTACTCCTTCGGGTACTTCTTCATCCCGAGCACGGGATCATGCCGTCCGCGGGCGCTGGGCCGGCACGGGCCCCGGTTGGAGCAGCGTGAGGTGGTTCCCGTCCGGGTCGGTGAAGTAGGCCGCGATGCCATAGTTCGCCTCGACGGGTGCGGGGTCCTTGAACTTCAGTCCGCGCGCCTTGAAGATCTCGAAGTCCTTTCGGCAATCGTTCGTCCTGAAAACGAGGTGATTGCCTCCGCTCCCCGCTTCGGGCGGCGCGCGAGGATCCAGCGTGTACCGACCTTCGAACAGGATGAGCTCGACGTCGGTCCCCTTCGGCGCCACGGTGAGCCAGCGGGGGTTGCCAGGGTTCTGGTAGTCCGCGCGCTTCTCGAAGCCGAGCACCTCGGTGTAGAATTTCAGGGCTGTCTCTTGGTCGCTCACGACAATCGGAACGTGCGTCAGTTTCTCGATCATGGTTTCCGTCTCCGGCACCGTATAACAGATTGATTATTTAACACTTAGATTATTTATGGTCGCTCAGCGGGCGGTCCCGCACAAGGTCGCCGCGAAACCCTTCAGACCAACGTGTCCCTTTCTAGCGATCGTCCAAGTGAAAGCGACCCACGAAAGCTCTTTCGCTGACTCCTGCGATCTACCCCTCCGGCGGCGGCCGCAGGACGGCGATATCGATGGCCCAAACGCGTGACTGGCAAGGGATGAAAGACATGTCGGCTCGACTCCTGAAGGAGCGCACCGGAGAGGGCGTGGATGCTTGGAATCGACGCATCACGCGGGAGAGGCTGGACGATGAAGGAGCCCTCCGGGCGTGGCTCACGAAGCAAGGCGTGACCGGCTACGCTCAGTCGCTTCTGGTGATGGAGCGATTTGGCTACCCAGACTTTCTCCTCGCTACCGCGGACGAACTGATCGACGGACAGTACGCGGATCGGCCAATGTTGCGACCGATTTTCGACGCGATCATCGACGCTGCCTCGGGTCTTGGCAAGGTCACGATCCAGGCCCGCAAGACCTACGTCTCGCTCGTATCGGCGCGGAGGACCTTCGCGCGGATCCAAGCGACGACGAAGAACCGCGTCGATCTCGGCCTTCGGCTCGAGGGGCGAAAGCCGGGCGGACGCCTGCAACCGTCGAGAATCCAGGAGACGATGCAAGTTCAGATTGGACTCAGGGCCCCTGGTGAGGTCGATTCAGAAGTGCTGAGTTGGCTCCAGCAAGCCTACGTTGAAAACAGCTGACGGGCGGACCTACCGGACGATTTCCTCGACCTCTCGGAACCACGGTTTCGCGGTACCCACTTTCGCCCTCTTCTCCCAGTGCCGCCCCTTCGGCGCGGCCTGTAGCGCGGCCTCGAGTTTTCCAATCCGATTCTCGATCCGAGCTGCGAAGTCCGCGGGGATCTTCCCCTCCACTACGAAATTGCCGAGCAACTGTCTCGACTTCATGAGGTTCTGCGTCGATTCGTACCAGAACCCCCAGTCGTCCGCGAGGAGATTGGCAATGTGTCCGGCGTTGATCGTTTCCCGGTCCCCGTCGGCAGAGGGTTTCACGTCGTGCCCGAGGAACAGCACGATCAGGTCCACCAGATCCTTCCGCCCGATCTGGTGAATCTGCAGCTTCTCAAGGACCATGTCCGTGAGCGAAATCGTGGGGGAGTCGAGCTCGAGCCGCCCATTCCCGGGTTTCTTTCCGAACAAAACGTCGTGGCTGAATTCGAGCTTGTCGAGGAAGACGTCGACGTGGAACCGATTTTTGCCCTCGTAGTACACGAGTCGTCGGTCCCCGAAGAAACCGTTGATCATGTCGTCCGGCCTGAATCCGAGGTCGTCGAACACGCGGCTGATCGAGCGGCCTTGACTCGCGTACCCCATCAAGTCGAGGTCCGTGAACAAGGGCGTGCCCTCGCTGATGCGCCCCACGCGGTGGAAGACCGAAATGCATTCGGGCACGTGCAGCGAATGCGCGTAGATCCCGAGGGATCCTAAGATCCGCAGTGCTGTCCCCTGCGCCTGGGCGGCGTCGACGATCGCCCGCGCCTCGCGGAGGAACTCATCTTCTCCGAGAGCCACGAAGGACGGTTCGTTTGGCATGGTTGCACGGGAGTGAGGCGGGCGGCCTCTGAGGCCACTCCGAACGGCGGATGACAGAGGCTCGCCGCAGCCAACGCGCGTCGCGCGAATCGCAAGGACGGTATAAGCCTGTGCCCGCTGCGTCCCGTTGCAAACGATTGAGCGGCGTGCAAAAGCTTGATGAGCGGACCGCCGGTTACCGGGCGCGGGAGCGGGGGGCGAGGCCCGTGGGCGAAGTCGACGTCTTTGCGAGACGGGGAGCGCAGGCGACCGCACAAGTTCAGGTGTTTACGCGGCGGGCATCGGGTCTCGTCCGCGTCATGTCACCGTATTCGGCGTTCGCGTATAACGTGCTGAATATCGGCGTCATTTTCCCGTGGGTCTACATCACGCCCCTGGCCCTCGACAACGGTGCCTCCATATGGGCGGGGATTCTCATTTGCGGTTCCTTTGCATCGATCCTCGCCGTGGTGTACGCGGGTCTCGCGTCCGCCATGCCGCGCACCGGCGGCGACTACGTGTTCCAGAGTCGGACATTGCGGCCGTGGTTTGGGTTTGCCACGGTGGCCATGATGATCATCACTTTCTTCCTTCAGTGGCAAGCGCTCGGCGGCTGGCTCGTGTCCGTCTTGGGCGTCTACCCGTTGCTCACGGGCCTCGGCATCATGACGAACAACCGCACGTTGGTCGATTGGGGCGCGTGGTACCTCGTGGGTTGGGGCCCCACGATCGTGACGATGGTGTCGAGTACGATTGCGGCCGTCATCCTCATCAAGAGCTTCCGATGGTTCGTCAAGCTCCAGTGGATCATGTGGTACGGTTTCCTGCTCAGCTACGTTCTCATGGTGGTCCTGTTCCTGGTCACCTCCAACGCGACCTTCCATTCTCGATTTGATGCCGCGTCGGCCTTCGTCGGCGGTGGCGCCAACGCGTACGACACGATCCTGAACAACGCGATGGCGAACGGCTTCACCCCCGCCCGCACGGTCTCCATCCTCGGAACAATTCTCGTGACGCCTGTCGCGCTGACGAGCCTCGGATGGGTGGGGTACGCGCAGGAGCAGGCCGGCGAGATCCAGGGGGCGCAGAGCCTCAAGAACCAGATGTTCATCAACTTCGGGGGCGGCGTCTTCAGCATGATCCTGATGGCCATCCTGGCCATCGTCGTGGTCCGCACGGTGGACCAGAACTGGCTCTCCGCGGCGGCCTACGCGGCGGGTCTGTACAATCCGGCGATCCCCCCGCCGGCGATCCCGCCCTGGTTCAGTTCCCTCGCGATCATGCTCACCGACAGCCCGATTCTCCTGTTCCTCATGATCATCGGGATCATGCTCAACGCGATCCAGGTGGTCTTCAACGTCATCGTCGGCTGGACCCGAGTGGCTGTCGCGATGTCCATCGACGGCGTGCTCCCGAAGATTATCAGCCATGTGAGCCCGCGAACCCACACCCCGGTCTATGCCCACGTGATTTTCCTGATCCTCGGTGGTTACGTCTTCGCGTACGTCTACAACCTCGTCCCGAACTATCAGGTGTACACGTTGGCCGTGACCGCCGTGGCCACCGTGATGTACATCGGTACCGCGATCGGCGGAGCGGTGTTCCCATGGACGCGGAAAGAGGTCTACCGGACCGCCCCGATCTCGAAGTACAAGGTCGGTCCCGTCCCGCTCATCACGATCTGCGGTGTGATCGCGGCCCTCTTCAGCGCGGCGATGCTCTATTACTTCCTGAGCGTGCCGCTTTTGGTGAATGTCGACATCAGCAATCCGGGCTACAGCGGCAACTGGTTCCTGTATGCGGTGATTGCCATCTTCTTCGGTTGGGTGGCATACTATTTTGTGCGTCGGGCGTACCTTCGGCGGATCGGGATTAACCTCGACCTCGCATACAAGGAGATCCCGCCAATCTAGTCGCGCCCTTGCCGCGGTTCGTGGCGGGCGGCGGCCACGGGCGGCAGTCAGCCCGTGGTGAACTGGTAGCTCAGGACACGGTCTCGCTCGAGGTTGACGATTGCACCGCGGAGCGTACCGGCGCTGTATTCGGAACCCGGATCGACGCAGACGGTCCGTTTGAGTTTCGCCGCATTCTTCGTCTCGTGGATGTGTCCATGGAGGCCAAGGACCGGCTGCGTTTCGAGGATTGCGGCACGGAAGGTCGTGCTGCCGACCGGGATCAAGACCTGTTGGCCTCCTTGCACCACCGGACGTGGCGGGTCCGTCGTCTCGTCGAGCTTCGGCGCGATGTCCAATCCGGTCTCAAACGGAGGTGCGTGCATCAGATAGATCGCATGAGCGGGATCCTCGACGCGACTCAGGAGTGGATCGAGCCGCTTCTTCAGGCGGTCTTCCGAGAGTTCCCTCGGCGTGTGCCAGGGTGAGGGGTTGGTCCATCCGAATCCCAGGATCTCATGATCCTCATCGAATCGGGCGACCTTCTCGTCGACATAATGGACGTGCGGTGTATCTTGAACGTGCAACAAAGCCTCGGACTTGTCGTCGTTCCCGCCGATCCAGTACAACGGGATGTTGATCCGGGCCAGGTGCCGCTCAGCCATCTCGGTCCATCGCCGGATCTGATCGATCATCAGGTCCGTGAAGAGCGTCTCGACCTTGTCCGGGCTCGCTCGGAAGCGGGCGTATTCGTCCTCCGTCATCCGGACCGGGTACGGACCGGAGTCCGCGATCGCTTTCTCGATGGGCGCCAACTCGGCGTCCGAGAGTTCGTCGCGGACCGCTCCGGCGAGCCTCGTTTGGAACCGGCCATTCTCCTTCTGGACGATCGGCGTGATGGACTTCGCGGTGATGTCGCCTCCGATCAGGAGTGCGTCGGCTTCGTAGAACGTCGCAGCCGCGAGGAACTTGCGGAAGACGACCTCCGAACCGTGGAGATCGGCGGCGAGAAAGAGCCGCTTGTACTTTCGTTTTCCCCGTTCGGTCGGCATGCGGCGTACTGCAGACTCTGGCCCGGTCCTTAGCCTTTTGGGCGCACTCGGGACCAATCGAATCTTCGTCGCCCTGTGGCGTGCGGACGAGGGAATCCTTTTCTCGGTCTGCGCGGTCCCTCCCGCATGCCCGGCACCGGTCCGTTCCTGTGGTTGATGAGGCACGCCCCGCCCGCGGGATTTCAAGAGGTTCCGCCCGGCGGGATGTGTGTGTGCGCGTACCTGTTCGTCACGCGGGGCGGCCAGGTCCTCCTGGGAAAGTATGCGGACGACCCTCGATGGGAGGCGCTTGCCGGCTTGGATCCCGATCGCCGGCGGACCCACGGAAAGGGATGGACCGTGCCCGCGACGCATTTGAAGCTCGGCGAGGATCCCCGCGTGGCGGCTCAGCGGGTGGGGGAGGAAATCCTCGAGATTCGCGGGTTGCGGTATTCCGAGCCGCGGTCCGAGACGGATTTCTATCCGTCCAAAATGGTCCCGGGAGAAATGCACTACGACATCTGGTTCTTCATCGAAGGGACGCCGCCGAAGGAATATGAGGTCCGCGTCCCGCCCTGGTACACGGAACTGTCGTGGCAGGATCCGCGGTCCGTCCCTGCGACGGCGTATGCTCGGGGCCACGAGGACGTCGTCGCGCGGTGGCTCGCCGCGAAAACCGCCGAGGGACCGACGGACCTTCGGCCGCCCGCCAGGTTCTAGCGCGCCCGACTTCTCGAGCGTCGACGAGGTCGTAAGAGCTAATGGGCGATCGCGCCTTCACGCCTCGATGGCGAAACTGGAAATCATCGTGCTGATCCCGGAGAGCACACGCAAGGCGAGAGGCGGCTCGCCCGATTCCCTCGAGGTCGATTCGATTGCCGCCGCGTTGCCCGCAACGGTCCGAGCGAAGCTCGGTGGATTGCGGGAGGAGGTCCTCCACAAGAGCCCGCAAGGATCGGTGCGTTCCGGTGGACTCCTTCCGGCACACCGTCGCTTCCAGGGCAACATGTACATGAGCGTTCCCGATGAGGCGTGGGCGAAACGCGCTCCGAACGTCGAAATCGTCATCGCCTCGGGACTCCGCGGTCTCGTCGCGTCGCGGGACACGGTCCCCTCATACGCCCTGTCAATGGCGGAGCCGACGCCGCCGTTCGGCAAGATGAACCGATGGTGGCACGACCGCGGCCTCCCCGGGATCCTCGCATCGTACCTGGAGTCGATGCAGCCCCGCCTCGTCGTCGACCTGCTTTCCTTGGAGTACCGGCAGTCGGTGGTCGGATACGCCGCGGGCCTCAAGGGCGTCGACGTTCGGGCGATCGACTTTCCCGGAATGGGCCGTGCGAGCCAGCCGCTTCGAGGCGAACGCATCGCTCGCATCCTGCAGTCCGGAACGGCGTGATTCTCGTTAGCGAGGCTTTCGGGCCTTCAGGACGACCTCGGTCTGCCGACGGAAGTCGGCGCGCTCTCCGAGGAGGAACGGGGTGAGGTGGCTCCCGTCAATCGTGCGGTCCGCGTAGTCCAGGAAGGCGAGGGCCGACCGCGGGTCGTCCCTGCCGAGAGACCGAACCGCCAAGCTCGCGAGGTAATGGGATTTCTTCTGGGAGAGGTCGCGGCGGTCCGGGGCCATGCCGATCAACTCGCGCAGCATCGGCCAGAAACGTTCCAGGTCTCCTCCCTTGAACACCGGGTCGATCGCCTTGACCCGAGCGACGAACCCCTCGCGGACCTCGTCCGACATACGCCAGGAATCGCTTCCCACGATTTCCCGGTTTGCTCCGGCCGCACGGGGGCCCCTACGCTTTCGGAATCTCTTTGCCCGGGTCCAGGAACGGCTTCTTCACGACGGTCGCATGTCGCCGCCCGTCCGGGTGCTCGACCGTGAGCTCCGTACCCATGTCCGCGTGGACAATCGGGAGCATTGCGTAACCGATGTTCGCCCTGAGGCGGGGCGAGTGAATCGCGGATGTGACCCGGCCAACCGGTCTTCCCCCGGCCGACACGGTCCACTTCGTCATGTTGAACCCGATCGGCTTGCCGTCGATCTCGACCCCGACGAGTTTCCATTTCGGGCCTTCGTCCTTGATTCGCTGCAGAGCTGCTTTGCCGACGAAGTCGCCTGGCTTGTCGAGGTCCACGGTCCAGCCGAGTCCGACCTCGTACGGATTGTTCTCGATCATCATGTCCGCGCCGTAGTTCAGGATGCCCGCCTCGATCCGGCGAATGTCGGAAGGGCCCGTGGGCCGCAGATTGTACTTTTTCCCGGCTTTGACGACGGCATCCCAGAGCTGACCGCCACGAGAAGCATCGAGGAGGTACAGTTCGTAGCCGACCTCCCCCGTCCAACCCGTGCGGGTGACGAGGAGCGGGATTCCGTCCAGATCGGTCCTCGTGAAGAAATAATATGGGAGGGTCGTGACCTTCTCCCCGAAGAGGTCCGCCATCAACTCCTTGGACTTCGGCCCCTGCACCTGGAGCGGCGAGGCATCCGGCTCACGGATCGTCACCTTCATGCCGGCGTGCTGCGCGACGCCTTTCGCCCAGAGGAGGATGTCGCTGTCCGCGAGGGCGATCCAGAATCGGTTCTCTTCCAGTCGCAGCAGGACGGGATCGTTCAGGATGCCGCCGTCCTCGTCCGTGATCAGGACGTACTTCCCCTGGCCCACCCGGCACTTCGACATGTCGCGCGGGGTGAGGAGCTGCATGAACGCGAATCCGTCGGGTCCGCTGATCTCGACGTTGCGTTCGACGGCAACATCCCACAAGGCGACGTGCTTGAGCAAGTGCCAGTATTCGTTCACGGGATCGTCGTAGTAGCTGGGCAGGAACGTGTGGTTGTACACCGTGTACGCGCGGCATCCCGCTTCGAGCGTCTTGTCGAAGAACGGGGACCTGCGGAGACGCGCCCCGCGCTGGATGAGCGCCATGTCATACGGCCTTTTTCTCGAGGGAGACCGCTTCGGTGCCGTCGTCTTCCGGATGCGCTTCTTCGCGGCCATGAACGTCTCAGATCCTTGTGCCCTCGGGAGGCGCGCGGCAATCGCGGATGCCTGCATAAAGGATTCCGTCGCGGCGGTGCGGCAACCGGTGATGAGGCTCAGCCGGAGCGGACCCACGCGTCGAGTTTCGCCTCGAAGATGGTCTTCGGCGGCCAACCGATTGAGCTTGCGAATGCGTTGAAGTCCCGGAGGCTTTTCCCGTGTTTCAGCGCGTCCTGTTGCAGCTCCCGGATCCGCTCGCCGATGATCGCGTACGTCGAGGCATAGCCCGGTCCGATGATCTGATGCGCCGGGAACAGCTGGTAGTAGACCGTCGCCCGTTCCAGACCCGTCGTGCCTGATGCGCCGGGAACAGCTGGTAGTAGACCGTCGCCCGTTCCAGACCCGTCGTGCGGTGCGCCCATTCGACGAAGTGGACCACGTCCTGCTTCCCCGAGTTGATGCGCGCGTCGCCGATGACCCGCAAGAACCGGACGATCCGCCAGAGCGCCGCGAGGAACTCGTACTCGCGCGAGACCCGCCCGATGCCTCCCCAGCGCTCCAGGGCGGTCGCAAAGGAATCCTCGTCCGATCCGGAGAGCTTGCCCGCCGCAATCTCCTGGAGGACCGGGAGGAACTCGAGTTCCCGCTGGAACGCGATTCCCTCAGAGACGCAGACGAACGTCGAGGCGATGAGGCTCAGGAGGTCGGGTGAGGCGGCGAATTCGTTCGCGGAATTCGAGCCGTGCACGCAATGGCCATACTCCTCGTGGACGAGGAGGTTGAGCAGCTCGCCGGGGCACGGTCGCGCGGCGCTCCGCTCGTCCGTCGTCGCCAGGAAGATTTCCCGCGAGTGGTCCGTGAGGGTGTCGAGACCGTACGCGGCGCCGGACGGCGTCGAGTTCGCCAAGTACGGCGGGGTCTCGATGATTTCCGTCGAGTAGTGGGGGTTGATGGCGACGATGTGGCGGTCCGCGACGCGTTGCGCGAGCTCCCGGACCTCGTGGAGGAATGGAAGGATCTGGTCCGGACGCAGGCCTCGTTTCTCCTTGAGCGCCTTCGTCACGGCCTCGGCCGTCGCCTCGCATCGGAGTTCGGTAGCCATGCGCTCAGCCAGCGATTTGAAGTGCGGCAGTTCCCGGCGCAGCATGCGGAGGCCCGCGGACTCCACTTGGGCCGGCGTCTGCGTGTAGTCCCAGAGATCTCGAAGGGCGCGCGGATACGATCGGGATCGGCCGAGTCCGCATCCGGCCCGTTTGAACAACGCGTACGTCTCGTCGAACGTTCCTGCGGGGGAGAAGCCGGGGAGGTCGAACGCTTTCGCGTACCGCCCGTTCGCGGTGCCGAGCGCTTCGATGGCGGCCCGTGCGTCCTTGTCGCGGAGCTCGCCTTCCACGACCTTCAGGATCTCAGCGAGGCCGCTGCACGCAAGCTGGACGAGCGCCCGCATGCCCGGAGCGGTCGGACCGCGCATCCGCCTCCGGGTCGCGTCGAGGGCCTTCCGGCCGTCGATGGCCAGGGTCCGCATGTGATTCGCCTTCACGCCCTCTTTGATTATGTAGCCGAAGAGGGATTCGAGCAGCGTCTGCGGGAGGCGGGCAGGCTCTCGTAGCTCGAGGCTCGCGCGGTACGAGGCGAGGAGCTTCCGCTCGATCGCGTTCTGTGTCGACTTCTGGATCCGAGAAATTTTGGCCAGGACCGACTCCACCCGCCGTTGGGTCGGGACAAACACGTGGCCCGCGCAGTCGTCGAGGCCGAAAACGAACGCCTCGTCCGGACGCAGCTCCTTCCAGAGCTCAAACACCGCCCGCTCGGTCTCGGTCCGCGGCGTCAGCATTCGGCGGTCGTGATTGCGGGCCGGCAATTAAGGATGCGCCCGAGACGGCGCTATGGTTCACGGAACGAGAATTCGGGTGCCACTCAGTGTTCGTCCGCGCCCGCGATTAGAGTCGCGGTGCGGGCCTCGGAAGCATCGGCGGGCGCGATCGGGTCGCCCACGCGGATCTCCCCTCCGACGAGGATTTGGGCGCGGAGCCCGCCCCGATGAATCAACCCGGCGAGCACGCCTCTTCGCGTCAGGCCCTCGAGGTGGGAGCACGGCTCGCACAGACGGATGCCGCGGAGCCGAACGCCGCCCACGAGGAACTCCCGGCCGACCAGATGGTTCAGCGGCGCTCCCCGCGTGACGACGTTCCGCCGCGCCTCGCCCGGCGCGATCGCAAGGTCGTTGTCGCGGGCCATCGCCTCGATCGCCTCGGATTCGATCAGCGTGATTTCCCGCCCCGGCCCGGGCCGGTCGGAGTACGTGCCGGAGGCTCGGAAGTACCGGTCGCCTTCGAGGCCCTTCCCGGGGATCGCCCGCACGGCTTTCACGGACTTCACCGGGTCCTCCGCCTTCGGCGCGATGTGGATCGAGACGACTTCGCCGTGCCACAGGGGTGCGCGGGCCATCGGGCCGCCATCGGCGCGGGAGACTTAACGGTTCCCTACCCAGATGCTGCGAGGATCGCATCGGCCTCGATTTCCACGAGCACCTGAGGATCGATCAATCGGCTGACCTGGACCAACGTGGCGGCGGGCCGGATTTTCGAGAAGAACTCGGCGTGCGCCCGACCGACCTTCTCCCAATCGTCGATGTTCGTCACGAACATGCGGGTCCGCACTACATCCTCGAGCCGCGCGCCGGCCTGGGCGAGGGCGGCCTCGATTTTGCGGAAGATGTGCACTGCCTGGCCGTATGCGTCCCCGGGCGCGAGGACCTTGCCCTTCGAATCCGTCGCGGTGGTCCCGGCGACCGCCACGTGGTTGCCGATGCAGACCGCCCGCGAATAGCCAACGATCGGCTCCCAGCGCGCGCCCGATGCGACGTTCTTCCGCTCCATGGACTGCGGAATCGGTCGAGGGTCGAAAAGCCTTGCCTTCGTCACGAGGCCTTCCGCGGTTTCACGTCCGGCGAGACCTTCGGCAGCCGGGGCGGGACCGTGGGTTCCGGGTGCTCCAAGAAGTTCGACAATTCCTTCGAGGCCTCCTCGGCGATCGAGGTCGCGTCTTCCCACGTGCCGAGTTGCCGCCAGCTCCGTTCCTCGAACGCTTTCAAAGCGCGGGTGAGCTCGCCTCGGAGGGCGTCGTAAGCCGGCCCGTCGTAGACCGCCGCGACGATGACGAATTCCCCGCGGACCGCGACGATCCCCAGGCCTTCGTAGCGCATCGCGGTGACGGCATAGCCGGCGGACAAGGGGACGCTCGTCTCGACGAAGTTCCCCACGACGGCTAGGAGGCCTTCGAGTTGCTCCGCCCCGATTGGGAGGTTCCGGCTCGATGCGAGGGCCACGAGCGGCTCTCCGGTGCGGTAGAACATGTAGATCGCGGTGACCCGTTCCTGGATGGTGGAGGCCCCGCGGAAGGCTCGATTCCAGTCGTCGGCGGAGAGCGGCAGAATCGCCGCCAGGATGAGGACCGCCGGGATCAGGAGGAAGGCCGCGGACCACAGCTCGTCGAACGAGAATGTCAGCGTCTCGTAGATGTTCGCCAACAAGGAGATGGCGACCGCGGCGAGAAGGATCCCGAGCGTCCAGATGGAGCGCCACCGGAAAGCCGCGGACGGGTCCGTTCGTCCTCGAACCGATGAGACCGTCAGGACGATCGAGGCAGCGACGTACGCGATTTGCTGCACCGCCCAGAGTCCGTAGCCCCACGATGGACTTCCGGCCCTCGCCGGGAGTTCGGTCCACGCGAGTCCGAGCGAGCCGATGATGGGCAGGAGGAGCAGCGGTTCATAGCGCGAGGGCCCTCGGGCGACCCATTTCACCGTGAGTAGGAGCGCGAGCGTCCCGAACGTGAGGAAGGTCAGCCGCAGGCCGATGAAGACGAGGTCCGGCGACGCGCCGGACAGGATCGGGTGGACCGCCTCGAGGAACGCCCATCCTCCGAGGAAGAATGCCGTGGCCGCTAGGCCCCGCTCGAACCGCGAGGCGAGGTGCGTCCGGATTACGGGGACGAATCCGACGGCCCACCAGGCGATCCCGGAACCAAGGGAGACGATGCGGGGAGCGTCGAACGTGGCCGGCATAGGGAGTCGCGAACGGTACCGGTGAGCGTTTTCCCAAGCGGAAAATGATTTCGGTGATT
>WNGH01004320.1_pt1 | contig 24334 bp, 26 predicted proteins | sample 5400631 | NCBI WGS metagenome assembly WNGH01 (sample SAMN13153373, study PRJNA577476) | soil metagenome | isolation source: 115 cm soil or saprolite under Garry oak tree replicate 1 | place: USA:California | collected 2016-06-15
GGCCTGACTGTGCCACCTTCTCGAGCACAGGCAGGAGGTCTTTCATCGTCGAGACCTTCTTGTCGTAGATGAGGATGTAGGCATCCTCGATCGTGCACTCCATCTTCTCGGGATCGGTGATGAAGTAGGGCGAGAGGTAACCGCGATCGAACTGCATCCCGTCTACCGTCTCCAGCGTGGTCTCGAGGCTCTTGGCTTCCTCGACCGTGATCACGCCGTCCTTACCGACCTTATCCATCGCGTCGGCGATCTTGTCACCGATTTCAGCGTCGCCGTTGGCGGAAATCGTGGCGACCTGCTTGATGTCTTTCCGCCCCGAGGTCGGCACCGAAATCTTCTTCAGCTCGGTGACGACGGTCTCGACGGCGTTCTCGATGCCGCGCTTCAGCGCCATCGGATTCGCGCCGGCCGTGACCGACTTCAATCCTTCCCGATAAATCGCCTGCGCGAGTACCGTTGCCGTCGTGGTGCCGTCGCCCGCGAGGTCGGAGGTCTTGGTCGCGACTTCCTTCACCATCTGGGCGCCCATGTTCTCGATCTCGTCATCGAGCTCGACTTCCTTCGCGACAGTTACGCCGTCCTTGGTGACGGTCGGACTGCCGAACTTCTTGTCGATGACCACGTTCCGGCCCTTGGGGCCGAGGGTCACCTTCACCGCGTCGGCCAGTTGGTCCACGCCGCGCTTCAGGCGGGCCCGGGCCTCGGTGCTGAACTCCAAAAACTTGGCTGCCATGTCTGTGCTTCCTCCCTGGGGCTGCTTACGCGAGCTTCGCGATGACGTCGGATTCTTTGATCAGGATGATCTCTTCGTTGTCCAACTCGACCTGCGTGCCGCTGTACTTCCCGTAGATGACGCGGTCCCCAACCTTCAGCTCCATCGGGACCTGCTCCCCCTTCTCCCGCCGGCCCGGACCCACAGCGATGATTTCGCCCTGGATTGGCTTCTCTTTGGCAGTATCGGGGATGTACAGCCCGCCCTTCATCGTCTCGGTCTCCTCCATCGGCCGAATCGCGACGCGATCCGCCAACGGGTAGACCTTGAACTTCGCCTTCGTTGCCGTTGCCATTGCTTGAAGCCTCCGTAACTCTTTGATTTGATTAGCCGTTAGCACTCGCGGCTGATGAGTGCTAATTGACGACAGGGAGAATCTCTCCAGCCTGCACAACCGTGTCAAGGGGCCAGCGCGCGGACGGCCGCCACGGCTCGGGCGCGTTGGGTGGCGGTAGCGGAGTCAAGCGGGATGGTCGCGGCGCTCACGACCGCGCCGGATCGGGTATCGGCCAGGCGAATGTGAAACCAGGTCGGCTGCCCGGGGCCGGGATCGCTGAAAATAAAGTAGAAGAGCTGCGCCGTGGGCCCACTCCCACCCCGCAACTTCGGCCGCACCTTGATCCCGCGTGCGCGCAGGGCGCGTGCCAGTTCAACGCTTTGCGGATCCTTCTCCTCGACAACGATGGAGTAGCCGCGAAGTTGGGCTGGCAGCTGATTCGTGGCACATCCGATCACCAGAAAAATGCATGTCGGCACGACGGCACGACGCATCATGGGACCATGCGGCGCGCCCCCACCCACCGCGCAGCCCACCACGCACCTTCGGGATCCTGCGCCTGGAGACGTGATAGCTTGACACCTGTGTTCGAGCTGTGGATGAACGTCTGGTCGCCGACATACATCCCCACATGAGTGACGCCTCCGCCGGGCTGAGCGGCAAACAGCAAGATGTCGCCCGGTTGCAAGGCAGCGACATCGGGGGTCACCTCGGTTCCTGAGTGGGCTTGATCGCGACTCATGCGCGGCAGTCGAATGCCATGCTGGGCGTATGCCCATTGCACGAGGCCCGAACAATCAAACCCGTTTTCTGCAGTCCCGCCCCAGAGGTATGGACTGCCGAGCGCATCGAGTGCCGTCGTGACGATGTTGGCAGCATTCCCAGTGATGGTGCTGGGCGCCACGAGGAGCAAGGGCGGCGTCGACTCGTTGCGCCCCCCCCGCCCCGCCCGGCTCGGCCAGCGGCGATCCACGGCCTTGCCGATCGTCACCGAGAAACCGATGGAGGCCCCAACTCCATCACGTGCGTTTGAAGACGTGCGCCAGAACCCGCGTGGCCCGACGTCCTGCAGTCGGTACACGATTTCGCTGCCGACGGCCGCCCACCAGATCGGACGCCACTCCACGCCCGCCCCGAGCGTCCAGAGTGCGGCGAGCTCCTGCGACGTGGTATCTGTCGACACACCGAGGGCGACGCCCGCCAGGGCGTACGGCCCCAGCGTCGAGCGGCGTCGCAGTGCATGCAGCTGCCACCCCGCCCCATAAAAGGCGTGGTGGCGGCCGAGACTGTCGTGAATCAGAACCTGTGCGGTGAGACCCTGCGAGAAGATGCCGGCGAGCGGTGCGTCGGTGCGCAGCTCGTACGTCGTGGATCGATTGCCCTGATACCACCGACCTAATCGGAGATCGACGTCACGACTCTGGGCGGGGAGTTGTGAGACGCCGGCTATGAAAAGGAGCAGCTCAATCCGCGGCCGCGATCGCGGCATTTTCCTCGGAGGCTCGAGGCGCCATGTGATGCGAGAGCAGGTGTGGCAGACGCCGCATCAGCCGGACCCAGGTCCAGAGCACGGCGAATCCGAACACCAGGGCTCCGCTCCCTGCGATCACCAGCATGAGCACCGGACTCTCAAACCGCAGCGCCACGAGCGCGCCCAGCCAGAAGCCGACATGCGACGCCGCCCATGCCCACGCAGGGGTCAGGAGCCACCCCACCACGACGAGCAAGTGCGCTAACCACCTCGGCATGATTCCCTACCCTTTACGGACGATGACGGCAACGGCGAGGATGGTGAGAACCAGCGGGAACCCCGCGCCGGCGGCGACCGGGAGATAGATGTGAATCCGGGCGAGCGTGAGCACGAGAGCGATGAGCGCCGCGCCCACGACAACCGGGAGCGCGAGCGCCGGAATCGAGACGTCTCCGCCGTGCGCCGCTCGACCAGCCGTCACGACGCCACCCATCCAGGCGAGGAAGGTGCCGAGCATCCACCAAACCGGCAGGTACCACCAGGTGCTGCCACCGCCGACGGCGTCCCACGTCCACGGGTACGCCTTGAACGGCCGCAACAAGATGATATCGATCGCCATGAACACGATCGTGCCCCACAGCCCGATGGCCGCGGCACTCGCGATGCCCTGCGTCGTGCGTGAGCCGGCAAAGAAACCCGGCAAGAACGCCGCGGCGACGCCGCCGGCGAGCACGAGGACGGTCTCGAGCAGCGACGTCACCATTCCAGGAGATACGAGCCGTGCGACCAGGAGATAGAGGATCACCGCCGCGGCGGTGACCACACCCACGATCGTCCCGCTGAGCAACACGTGGCGGAATTCAGAGCGATCCATGGTCGCGGAGGTCATGCGTCTCCCGAAGAAGTGAGTGAAATCCCTCTGGCAGCTAATCTAAACGACCCATCTTACGTCGCAAACACATACAGAACTGCGACATCAGTCACAGCCCACGCGGCTAACGCCCGGTACATCCCGCGCTGGTGTTGTTGCGGGTGCCACGCCGCATGATGGAGCAACCACGGCACGAGCACCGCCAGCCAGAGTGCCAGTGGCAGCAGCAGCGCCATGCTCTTGATCCCCACCCCAAGCACGGCGAGCGCCCATCCGAGCAACGCAAATGCCAGCAGCGTGGACAGTGTGGCGACCACCAGACTGGCCCGCATACCAAGAATCAGTGCCAGCGTGCGATCGCCGCGCCGCCGGTCCTCATCGAACTGATACAGCTGGGTGAGCGGATAGAGCCCCGCGAAGAGGGGGCAAAATGCCAGGAGCACGAGGCCGTGACCGGCATCGAGGGGTCGCCCAGTCGCGGCCCACGCGGCGTACGGCGTGATAGTACCGAACCCCCACATGTTGATGACCCAATCCACACCGGCGACCGCCTTGAATCGAAATGGCGGGACCGAGTAGAGGACGGACAGGATGAAACAGATGGCGTACGCGATCTGAAAACCAACCGGCAGCGCGAACGCAAACAGCTGGCCGATCACGAGCAGTGCAACACTGAAGTGCAGCAAATACCGTGGCAGCGGCGGCGGCGCGTTCAGGTACCCGATGTCTCCTTCGTCCTTGTCGAAGACGCTATTAATCGCGAGCGTACCGCCGTTGAGAAAAACGACCCAGATGACGAGCGCGAGAATCGCGCGACCCAAGTGCTCCCCGCCCCAGGCTCCGCGCACGCCGACCGCAAGGATGTACCCGAGCAGCGTATGCCCCGCCATGATCGGCCATTCGGCGGGACGCATGTGCAAGAGATAGGAATAGAGTTCGCCGGGAAGGAGCCGGTAGCCCCATCGCCGCCAGGCGTTGAGTGTGCGGGCGTCTCTCCCGCTCACCACTTCAGGCCGAGCGCCGATGCCGCGATCCGGAGACCGATGAGCGTAAGATCAGCATGAACGGATTCGATTTCCTTGCACAGCGGCACGACGAGACTAGCGAGTCCCCCGGTCGCCACCACCATCGGCCGCGTCTTGGAAGGCCACTCGGCCTTGATGCGACGAACGAGCCCGTCCACGGCGTCGGCGGTGCCCCAGAGCACGCCGACCCGAATGCAGTCCTCGGTGCGCCGACCGATCGCGCGCGTCGGCGGCGTGAGCTCCGTCGCCGGGAGCTTGGCCGTTTTGCGGACAAGCTCATCGGATGCGGTCCGCAATCCTGGCATTATCACGCCACCGATGAAGCGCACCGCTCGATCGACGGTAATGCAGTCGAACGTCGTCGCCGTCCCAAAGTCCACGACGATCGTGTCCTGCTTGAAGAGCTCAGCAGCGGCCAGGGTGTTGACGATGCGGTCGGCGCCGACCGTCAGCGGCTCATCGACGTCGAGGACGAGGGGCAGCTTCGACCGCCCGTCCACGCGTGTGGGCTTGCGCGTCGTCGCCGCCTCGACGCCGTCGGACAAGTTTGCCGTGATCTGCGGGGCAACTGACGCGACGATGGCGGCGCGAATCTCCTGGGTCGAGTGGCCAGACTGCGTGAGCTGCGCAGTGAGGGCGTAGGCCCACTCGTCGGGTGTCCGACGCGGCGTCGAGTGCAGCCGCCAGTGCGCCTCAAGCCGGTCTCCGGCAAACAGCCCGACAGTCGTCTCGGTATTGCCGATGTCGAAGGCGAGGAGCATGGGGCGGCTAAGATAGCTCGACGTGACCGCCCTGCACCATCGTCGTGCCCGCACCGGTGTCCACGAGCAACGCGCCATCGGGCCGGATGCCGGCGGCGCGGCCCGCGAGCGGCGTGCGGATTTGCCGGCCGCGCAGCCAATCACGACGCGCGAAGGCCGCGCATTCGAATTCCGTCAGCTGCGCCCCGTGGGCCGTGAGCCGGACCAGCGCGGGCACGAGCAGATCCAGGACGTCGACACGCCGGACGCTGGGCCGCAGCTCACGTAGCGCCACGGCCCGATCGGCAAGCTCGGCCGGGATGTCGTTGGCCACGTTGATGCCGACTCCGACGCCGAGCCACTGCAGCGTGTCACCTTGCCAGCGGCTCTCGCACAACACACCCGCGACTTTGCGATCGTCCACGAGCACGTCGTTCGGCCATTTGAGTCCTGCATGTGGACCCGATAGCGACGCAGGACGGACGCCGAGCACCGCTTCGACGATATCGGCGACCACCAGTCCGACGCGTACTGACAAAACGCCCGCGGCCGGCACCGGCGGCCGCAGCAGCATGCCGAGCCAGACGCCGCCCGGAGGCGAGCGCCAGGTGCGGCCGTCGCGACCCCGCCCCGCGGTCTGCTCCTCGGCGAGGACTACGGTCCCGGCGGGCGCGCCCTGTGCACCGAGGTCATGAATGGCATCGAGGCTGGAGGTGAGGGAACGAAACACACCGCACTGCGGCACGCCCCAGCGCCGCGCCAGGACCGCCGCGGGTATGCCGTCGATTTCTAGCCGTGCCACAGCGCGTAGGCGAGCGTGAACAGACCGACCGCAACGCAATACGGCGCGAAGGCGTAGAAACGGCCGCGCCGCAGCATCGCCACGAGAAACCGGATGGCCCAAATACCACTCGCGAACGCAACCACAAAGCTTGCAGCAAGCGGGAGGGCGCCGACCGATGCGATGTCAGTGACTGCGTGGCGAGCCTCGAAGACTCCGCTCCCGGCGATGATGATCACGGCGAGGAGGAAACTGAACTCCGCTGCCTCTACAGGAGGAAGTCCGCGCCACAGCGCCGCGGTGACGGTCGATCCCGAACGCGAGACCCCCGGAAAGATCGCGACCGCCTGCGCGAGGCCGATTTGCAACGCACCGCCCACGGTCAGGGGGTCAGGCCGTACCTTCGCCCAGCGAGTCGACCAGAGGATGAGTCCCGTGATGATGAACGCGACGCCGATAAAGCGCAGTGAGCCGAACGCCTGCTCGAAGCGCTCATGAAAGAGCGCTCCAAGCAACGCTCCCGGAACGGTCCCGATGATGAGAAGGACCGCATACCGCCGATCGACGGCATTGCCACGGACCGTGCCGACGACGATCTGCCACAGCTTGCGACCGTAGACGACCAGGACGGAGCACAAGGTCGCGACGTGTAACGTGACCGCGACAAACACGAAGGTCTCTTCGCTCATCGGCATGACCGTGAGGGAGCGCGTGACCGCGAGATGACCCGAGCTTGAGACGGGCAGAAACTCGGTGAGGCCCTGTATCAGACCGAGGAGGATTCCTTGCCAGAGATTCATGCGACCTTTCCCGCGACGAGCGCGACGAGTCCAATGACCATGGCGCCTTTGAGGAGCGCACTCACTCGTTCCACCTTGCCCAAGAGCATCCACGTAGCTGCCACGAGCACCGCCAGCTGCGCGAACAGCGCGATCAGGTAGTACGCGCCGCCGTAGCCGGCCGCTCGCGGCAGCAACAGGCTGGCGGGGACGAAGAGTAACCCGACCCCCGCGCCCACCACCAAGGCCGGCCGCCGGCCCACAGCGATCGGCAAGGTCCGCCGCCCGATTGCGCGGTCGCCGGCCTCATCCTCGACATCCTTCACGACCTCGCGCACGAAATGCAGCCACGCCGCGAGGATCCAGGGGACCACGCCCGCAGCCGGGAGACCGACCGCGAGCGCGCCATAAAACGGCGGCGAGCCCGCCACGAGCGCCACGGCGAGGTTCCCCACGAACGGTCGCGGTTTGAGCAACGGTGAGTACAGCAACATGACGGCAAGGGCGGCAAAGGCGGCAATGACTTGGCGGCCGCTCACCAACGCCGCGGAAACGAGCCCGATCAACGTGCCCAGAAAGATGAGGAAATTCGCGGTGTCTCGCGACAGCGCTCCAGCGGCGAGGGGACGCGCGGCAGGCCGATTGATCCGATCGGCCGCGATGTCACGGATATCGTTCCACGTGTTGCCGACCGCCCCGAGCGCGATCCCGGACAACGCAGCGAACAGGAGCTCCTTCGGAGCGCCGATGTGCGCCAGCGCGATCCAGCCGCCGGCGAGGACGCCCGCCGCGGCGATCAGTAAATTGGCCGCGCGCATCAGCCGCCAGACCGCCACTACGACAGCACCTCTTCATACAGCGCCTCGTAGCGCGGCACCACCTTCTCGGCGGAGAAATCGAGCGCGCGGTCGGCCGCCTGTTGTTTGAGACGCGCGTGTTCGTCGGCGTTCTGGAGCACCTGCACGGCCCGCGCCGCCATGGTCGTGACCGCGCCGGGCGGAGCCAGAAAACCGGTCTTCCCATCTTCGACCACCTCGGGAATGCCGCCCGCTGCGCTCGCGATCACCGGCACGCCGCACGCCATGGCTTCGAGCGCCGCGAGGCCGAACGACTCAGTTGCCGACGGGAGCAGAAACAAATCCGCACCGCGCAGCACATCGCCGACGTTCTCGACCTTTCCGAGGAAGCGCACATCCTTGCGCAGCCCGAGGCCATCGACGTGTTGCTCCGCGGCATCGCGGTCAGGACCGTCGCCGACGAGGACCAGGGTGGCGGGGAGCTCCTTGCGGACACTCGCGAAGATCTTCACGACATCACCCACTCGCTTCACGGGCCGGAAGTTCGACACGTGGACCAGGACACGATGCCCCTTGGGCGCGAGACGGCGCCGGAACGCATCATCCGCGGGCGGATAGTAATCCGCCGCGGAGATGAAGTTCGGGATCACGCGCACTTCGCACTCGCCGCAGCCGAAGGCGCGATACGTTTCCTCGCGCAGATACGCCGACACGGCGGTCACGGCGTCGGACTGCTCGATGGAGAATTTGGTGAGGGTGTAGTAGGAGGGATCCTGGCCGACCAGGGTGATGTCCGTGCCGTGCAGTGTCGTGACGATCTTGAGATTCAAGCCTTCGTGCTCGAGCATCTGTTTCGCGAGCCAGGCGGTCGCGGCGTGCGGGATCGCATAATGGACGTGCATCAGATCGAGCTGCTCGCGCTTGGCGACTTCGTGTTGTTTGACCGCGAGTGCCAGCGCATAGGGGGACGACTGCTCGAACAGCGGATACTCGAGCTGCGTGACTTCATGAAAGGTCACTCGCTCGGCAAAACCACGCAGGCGGAATGGGCTCGCGTAGGAGACGAAGTGAATGTCGTGGCCGCGTCGCGCGAGCTCGAGCCCCAGCTCGGTCGCGACGGCGCCCGATCCGCCGTACGTCGGATAACAGGTGATGCCGATTCTCATAAACCGGGAAGGGGGACGGGGGACGGGGGAAGGGTATGCCAACGCGCGAGAATCCTAGTGGCTAACGTGTCGGGCGACTCGGTGGCATCCAGCATCCACACCCCGTCCCCCTTCCCCCGTCCCTCGTCCCCTCGAAGTTGGTTTCGAAGCCACGTCTCCTGCCGTTTCGCGTACCGTCGCGTGGAGACCTGAATCGCGTCGCGCAATTCGTTCTCGGCCAGCTCACCATTCAGCATCGCCACGACCTCCCGATACCCGATCCCATCGAGTCCCGGCGCATCCTGTGCGATGCCCGCGGCAAGCGCGCCCTGCACCTCAGACACAAGACCGGCTCGCACCATGTCATCCACTCGCGCCGCCAGCCGGCGGTGCAGCACCTCGCGCGGCACGGTGAGGTGAATGTACCAGGGATGCAGGGTCCCGCTCTCGCGCGCTTCGCGTTGCCACCACGAGAGCGCGTGCCCTGTCAGCAGCGCCACCTCGATGGCGCGCGCCGCCCGCTGGCGGCCCCCGCCGAGAAACTTGGCATCGAGGCGGCCAGCCCAGCGGGCCAGGTCGCCGGCATCGAGCGATTCGGTCCACCGACGCAGCTGCTCGCGCCGCGCGGGATCGAACGGGGGCTCGCGGAACAGTCCGTCCGCCAACGCGCGGATGTACAGGCCAGTTCCACCCACGACGACCGGCCCGCGTCCAGCGGCGCGGGCCTCGGCGATCCATCCCGCGGCGTCGCGCGCGAATCGTCCTGCGCTGTAACGCTCTCCCGGAGGTATCAGATCGAGTCCGCGGTGCGGAACGCGCGCTCGCGTCGCGCGATCGGGCTTTGCGGTACCGATATCGAGGCCGCGATAGACCTGGCGGGCGTCGGCGGAGATGACGGTGATTGGCGTGAGCGATGCGAGCGCGACGGCAACGGCCGTCTTGCCGACGCCGGTGGGGCCGACAACGACAGGAGTCAGGAGTCGGGAGTCAGGACCGACCAAACCTGCGTTCCAGTTCCTCTTTGGGGAGCTGCACCAAGGAAGGCCTTCCATGCACGTCATGCGCGGGGAGCGTCGCCGCAAGCAGCCGGACGATCAGTTGGCGCATCTCGTCCACGTCGAGGGTCTGGCCCGCTTTGATGGCCGCGCGGCACGCGTACGTCGCTGCAAAGCGTTCCAAACGATTCTGCCAGCCGCCAAACCGGCCGCCGGCGAGATCAGCGACGAGCTCCTGCAAGCAGCGCGCGGCTTCGAAGCGCGGGTGGGGATTCGGCGCCGTGTGGACGACGATGCTGCGGCCGGAGAACGGCTCGATTTCGTACCCGATGCGCGCGAGCAGCTCGCGATGCGCCTCGATCGCATCGAGCTCCGCGGGCGCAAAGTCGAGCGTCAGGGGGAGGAGCAAGCGCTGCGCCGGCGCGCCGTCGCCGGAGAGCTGGCGCATCACATCTTCGTAGAGCACGCGCTCGTGGGCGGAATGCTGGTCGACGATCGCGACCCCGCCGTCGGTCTGGAAGAGGATGTAGGTATCGAAAACTTGAAGCAGAGGCGGGGTTCGGGGCTCGGGGCTCGGGCCTAGGGCTCCGGCGGAAAAGAGCTCGAGCGGCACACTGATCCCGCCTGCGAATTCCCCAGCCCCTAGCCCCGAGCCCCGAACCCCGCCCAGCGGGAACGCCGCCTCCAAAGGTGCCAACGCTTCTTTCACCGCCTCCTCAACCACCCTTTCAACAAAAAACTTGTCCCGAAACCGGGCCTCGAGCTTTGCGGGATGCACGTTCACATCCACCGCGTCGCCCGGCAGATCGAGAAACAGCAGCAGCGAGGGCCGGTCACCCGGCGCAATCGTCGAGCGATAGCCTGCTTCCGCCGCCCAGACGTAGCCCTTGCGGCCGGCGGGACGTGCCTGCGCCGGTCGTTGCACGAGCCCTGTCACTTCCAGCGGCCCCGCGCGATGCGAGACCGCGACCAGCGTGTCGGCCAGCTCGCCACCCCACAACGCCCGCACGCGATCGATCAAGCGAGTGGCCGGTGGGCAGTCGAGCAAGACGCGACCGTCGCTCGTCAGCGAGTACGCGACGTCGGGGCGCGTCAGGGCGAGCACGGTGAGCGCCTCGACTGCGGCGCGGGTCTCGGTCGCGGTGGCGCGCAAGAATTTTCGCCGCGCGGGTGTGTTGTAGAACAGGCCGCGGACCGTGACGGTCGTGCCCCGCTGGCGCGCGGATTCGTCTTCGCCATCCAGCTTGCCGCCGATCAACCGGAGGCGCGTCGCTCCGCCTTCGGCGTCGTTGCTCGTTTCCAGCTCGACGCGCGAGACGGAGGCGATGGCCGGAAGCGCCTCGCCGCGGAAGCCGAACGTCGCCACGCCGATCAGATCGGTCGCCGTTCGGATCTTGCTGGTGGCGTGGCGCTGCAGCGCGAGCCGCGCGTCCTCGCGGTCCATGCCCGCGCCGTCGTCGCTGACGCGAATCAGCGTCTTGCCGCCGTCCTCCAGGTCCACGCGCACCGCCTGCGCGCCGGCATCGAGCGCGTTCTCGACCAGCTCCTTGACCACAGATGCGGGGCGCTCGACGACTTCGCCAGCCGCGATCTGATCCGCAACGTGCCCTGCCAGCAACTGGACGCGCGCGCGGGCGACGACGCTCACAATCCGATGATTTCCTCTCCGAGCACCCACCCGTGAATTCCGTCCGAGCGATACACTTCCCGCCAGGGACCATAGCTCCGGTCCACGAGGAACGCACCACCGGCCGGGACTGTCGCCGCGGCGCTCGCCGCACCGTACGGCGCTGCTCGGACCGGCGCCGCGTCCACGGCCACCACGGCGACAGGCCGATTTCGCCGCTGCCACTCTATCGCCCCGAGGACCGTGGCCGCCGCTGCGACGGCGCCGATCAGCACGAGCGCCACGCGGCGGCGGGCACCCGCGGCGACGGCGAGCCACAGAACCACCCAACTCGCCGCGCCCAGAAATCCCCATTCGATCGGTGTGGCCCAGCCGACGCGGAGGAGCTGTTCGGTCACAGGATCCGGTGCCGGCAGCAGCCGCAGCGCTCGGCGAATCGCCTCATTACGCGGCGCCAGTCGCGCCGCACGAATCCATGCCGCCGTGGCCTTGCCGTCCGCCCCCGCGCGATACAGCGTGGCGCCGAGATTGTACCAGTGCGCTGGATCGCGCGGGTCGCGCGTGGCGCGCGCGGCGAACGAGTCGGCCGCGGCCCGCAGGGCCCCGGCCTCGAATAATGCTTCCGCGCTGGCGGTCTGCTGCGATTCGACCCGTGGAACGAAAACCAGCAGCAGCAGCAGCCCCGTAGTCACGAGCGGGTGCGGTCGCCTGGTCCCACCCCCCGTTGGTCCGTCCGCGCCCAGGACGCGCAGCACCTGTTGGATCTCGGCCGCGAGCTCGGCCGCGTCGCCTAAGCCACGAGGCCCATAACGCGCGGCACGCAGCCGGTCGCGCAGCCGTTTGACGTGATCGGCAACGGCGCTATCGACGCCGGCGGCGCGTAACGCTTGCGCCAAGCCATCCCCATCGCGCGCGAACGGATCTGAGACATGACTCGCGAGCACCGCAAGAAACTCACGCTCAACGCGACCCAGCGGCGTCACCTCCGGTCCGACAGTCGCGATGGACGGCGTGCCTGCCCGCGAGCGGCGCCGCACCATCCACGCGAACAGCGGCGGCACAAACAGCACCAGTAGCCAGCCTTCCCACCCGAGGCGCCGGCCCAGGCGTTCGCTGGAAAGCTCGCCGCGGGCCGGCAGCAGCGGTGGAAGCACCCGCGCGGCACGCGGCTCGGCCCCAGGCGCCACGGCGAGCGCTTGGGGCGACGATGTCGCCGTCTCGTAGCGCCCGGTTGTGGCATTGAAGTAGGGGTACCGCACTTCGGGCAACTTGAAGTTGCCGGCGGAATCCGGCACGGCCAGGAAGTGGAATGTCTTGCCACCGGCGACCCGCCCAGCCACCGGCGCGACACGGACCTCGGTCTGCGCCGGGTAGACACGAAACCCGGTGGGCCAGCGCAGCGCGGGCTCGGGCCAGAGCGCCACGTTGCCGATGCCGGTGACCGTGACCGACGCTTCGACCGGCTCGCCAACACGCGTCGTCGCGGGATCCACCTGCAGCTCGAGACTCAGACGTTCGCCGACGACGTTCGTCGCCGGGGTGCTAGGGGGCAGCGGCAGGACCGTAATGGCAATTGAATCACTGCGGAGCGCGTACCGCTCCTCACGACTGAAGAACGAGAACGTCACGGGAAGCGCGTATTCGACGGAGGCCGGCGGGATAATCAATCGGCCAGGCGTAAGTGGGAACACGACCTGATGTGCAATGAACAGATCCAGCCAGCGACCGCTCACCTGTCGTGAGAGCGCAACGCCAGATGAGGTGGCGGCCGGATATGCCCATACGCCTTCCGGCGTGACGAGCGTCAGGAAGGGCGGGCGGCGCATGCGCTGACCCAAGTCACGTGGGATCCAGGCAGCGGCAATCACATCGACCTGCTGACCGGCGAACACCGTGTCGCTCGGCACGAGCATGGTGAGCGCGACGCGATCGGCGCGCCGCGAGACGGGCGCGCGCGTGGTTTCGAGCAACGAGCGGGCCAGCGGGCTCAGCGTCAGCGCGGTGCGATCGGCGGCACTGTCCACGGTGACGAGAATCGGATCGGTCGATACGATGCTGCCCCCTTGCCGCGCCCGCACCGGACCGATGAGAAGCGCGCCAGGCTGCTGCGCACGCAGCTGCAGCTCGCGGACGGTCGTCCGCGTAGATCCGGAGGCGCCGTTGATCGCGACTTCCGTCATATCGCGGGAGCCCACGATTGCGAATCCGTTCATTGAAGGAAGCACGATCTCGACGGCATCGGCGGAGCGCGTGCGCGCGCGCACCGTCAGCGTCAGTTCTTCGCCGACGCGCAGCTGCGTGCGATCGACGCTGGCGGTGACTTCGGCCCCTTGTAAAAGGGCCAGGACAGCGACCAGCGAAAGCGTCACCAGTCCTTCACTCCCGCGGGCGCGGCGCGCCGCGTGCGACCGGTGCGATCACGCCGCGTGCGCAGCTCTTCCTGCCCGATCGACTGCAGCACCTGATCCGCTTGCGACTCGCTCATGCCGCTTCCGCCACGCGGCGGCGGTGGCGGCGGTTGGGCCGCTCCGCCTCCCCCACCACCAGACGGCGGAGGTGGAGGATTGGGCGTGTTCTGTCCGCCGCCGCCACGCAGCCGATTGACGAGCTCGAGGTTCCATTTGGCGCGGATGTGGTGCGGCTGCAGCAGTAACGCCTCGCGATAGGCACGCTCGGCGTCCGCCAGATGCGCCTCGCGATTGACGCTGTCCGCCTTCGCTTCGCGCAACCCGAGGAGACCAAGATTGTACAGCGCCCGGAACCGCAGGTCGGGATCGAGTGAGGAGGCCGCCCGGGCAAGCGCCGCGCGCGCCAGCGCCGGATCGCCCGCGGCGAGTGCCGCGGTGCCGGTGTTGTACCATGCCGTGTCATCGTCCCCGTGTGACTTCAGCTCGGCCAAGTACGCCGCGGCCGCGGCGCGCGAGTCCCCCTTGTCCCACGCTTTCTCGGCGGGTGAGCGCGGCCGCTGCGCGTGCAGCGCAGGCACGACGCACAGCAACAGACCAATCAGCGCGGCGGTGCGTCGGGTGAACGTCTGGGCAGCCAGCACCAGACCGGCCAGGAGCAGTGGAATCCAGGCGCGCGGCCGGCCGTGTTGCGTGCGACTCTCAGTCGCCGTGGCCCGCTTGTACGAGGCGACGAGATCACGCACAGCACCGGCCTGATCCGGCAGCTCCGCCGCGACAATCGTTCCCTGCGCCGCGTCCGCGATCGCACCCAGCACATCGTCGCGCCGGCTCGTGAGGATCTGATTCCCGGATTCGTCCTGCTGCCACGAGACCAGCGTGCCCCGATCGTCGCGCACCGGGATTTTCGTCGGCTGCTTTCCGCCTTCCGCCACCAGGATCAAATGAATGCCGAGTCCCGCGAGCCGGCGCGCTTCCTGAACCGCCTGCTCCAGCGAGTCGTGCGCTTCGCCATCGGTAAACAGCACGAGCACGCGATCGGCGATTTCGGGACTGGCATGCAGGAGATCGATCCCCTGAGCCAGCGCCGGTGCCAGCGACGTCCCGCCTTCGGACGCGACATCCGGATCCAGGGCATCGAGATACAGTGTCAATGCCGAGCCATCGACCGACAGGGGCGAGAGGATGTAGCTTGTGCCCGCGAAGGCGGAGAGCCCAAGGCGATCGCCGTCGAGGTCCTGCACGAGGCGGCGCGCCTCGCGCAGCGCCCGCCGCAAGCGGCTGGGCTTGACGTCTTCCGCCAGCATCGAGCGCGAAATGTCGATCGCGAGCACGAGGTTGAGCCCGCGCGTCTCGGTGACGATCCGCTCTTCGCCCCAACGTGGTCCCGACAGGGCGACGGCGGCGAGCCCCGCGGCCAGGCCCAGGGCGGGAGCGCCGAATTGACCCGCCGAGCGCGCGATGCGGGCCGTTGCCTCCGACCAGGCCGCCGCGCGCCGCAGCCGTATGCGGCGCGCCCAGGCCCCCGCCGACCACACCGCGGCGGCGACCACGGGGGCGAGTGCCACGACGACCGGCGCGTCGAACGTGATCACGGGACCCGCACCGCGAAGGTGCCGGCGAGCACCAGCTCGAGCGCAAGCGCCAGCAGCCCAATGCCGAGCGGCCAGCGATAGGCTTCCTCGTAGCGATGGTAGACGAGATGCTGCACCGGCGTCTTCTCGAGGCGATTGATCTCGCTGAAAATGTTCGAGAGCGACGCCGCGTCGGTCGCGCGGAAATAGCGGCCGCCGGTCGTGTGCGCGACTTCATCGAGCAGCTGCTCGTCGATTTTCACCGGCATCGTCTCATACCGCAGACCGAGCGGCCCCTGCCCCGTCGGCACGGGCGCCTCACCCTGCGTGCCGACGCCAATCGTGTAGATCTTGATGCCGAATGCCGCCGCGGCCTGCGCCGCGGTGCGCGGATCGACCGTGCCCTTGTTGTTCTCCCCATCCGTGAGCAGCACCACGACCTTGCTCTTCCCCGGGGCGCGGCGTAACCGGTTCGCGCTCGTGGCGATCGCGGTGCCGATCGCCGTCCCATCCTCGAGAATGCCCACGCGCAGCTGACGAATCGCTTCCTCCAGCACCTCGTAATCCGTCGTGATGGGCACCTGCGTCAACGCCTGCCCGGCAAAAGCGACGAGCCCGATCCGATCCGACGACCGCGCGCGCACGAATTCGGTCGCCGTGCGCCGCGCGACATCGAGCCGGTTGGCGGGCGAGAAGTCTTCCGCCAGCATGCTGCTGGAGATATCGACCGCCAGCACGATCGAGATCCCCTCGCTGCGCAGCTCCGCGCGCGCCGAGCCGAGACGCAGACCGGCCGCGGCGACGATCCACGCGGCGAGGCAGAGCGATCGCAGCGAGACCGGCAGGCGTGCGATCCACAACCGCTCCACCGGTCCGAACGCCGGCCGGACATCGCTCATCGGCGCGCCCGCGAGCTTCGCGAGCCGCCGGCGCCGCCACCACCACCACAGCGGGAGCGCCGCGAGCAGCAACAGCAGCAGCGGCCGTCCGAAGCTCATGCCGACGATCCGTTCGAGCCGAATTCGCGCGCGAGGGCACGGGCGCGCGCGGCGAGTGGCGCGATGTCCACTCCGTGGGCCGTCGCAAACGCGACCTGATCGAGCGCCTGCAGCAGCTCACGCAGGTCGCGCAGCGGCGCGTTCGGCCGGGCCCGTTCGACGGCTTCCAAGCATTCCGTCGTGCTGAGCGCCTCGTGCGCATCGGGAATCGCGCGCGCCACCGCTCGCCGCAGACGCTGGGTCGCGCGCGCCGCCACCGCCTTCGGCTCACCGGCAGAGAGCCAGCGCGTGTCCGGGACCTCCCCATCGACCACGAGCCCCGCTAGGGCACTGGTCGCGATGACGCGTGGGCCGCGGCGTCGCCAGACAATCAGGAGCAGCAGCGCACCGCCGGCGACAATCACCCCCACAAAAGCGGGAATCGGGCTGGTTCGCGCAAGCCGGAGCGGTCCGACGGCGGGTTGCGGCGCGGGCGCCTTCACGCTGTCCGGGATCACACTCGCGATATGGAACGCGGCCGTACCGCCCGGCAGGGAGTCCGCCGTACCATCAGGACCCAGTCGCCAGATCGGCGGCATGTCGAGCGTGATCTCGCCCGGCCTCCACGCCACCACCGTATAGCGCACGACCCAGTAGCCGGCAGCCGTGGCGACCACCACCGGATCGCCGAGCGGCTCGGCAACCATGCTGGAGGCGAGCTTGGCCGTGCGCACGCGCCAACCGGCGGGCGCGGGCAATGTGCGCTCGAGCCGGATCGTATCACCGACCGTCGTCCGGCTCGGCGAGGCGGTCCAGCCATCGCCTTGCAGCAGCAGCACGACGAGGGTCAGAGCGATCATCGGCTCAAGCGCTTTGCGCGCTCAGCGAAGGCACGCCGCAGCGGCACACCGTACGGGACGGTCGTGGAGAGCGAGACCCGATCCACCCCGGCCTGCACGAGCTTCCGGCTGCGCTCCTGCTGCATCCCTTCAGCCGCGACGCGAATCCGCGTCCGCGTCGGCGCGTGGCTCGTGTCCACGAGCAAGCGTTGCCCCGTCTCCGCGTCTTCGAGCTCGACCCACCCCGCGTCCGGGAGATCGTACTCGCGCGGATCGTCGATGGTGATCGCCACCACTTCGTGGCGCGCGGCGAGTTGACTGAGCGGGACTTCCCACTCTGCCGCCCTGAAGTCCGAGAGGACGACGATGATCGCCCGGTGCCGCAGCAACTTCGCCGCATACGTCAGCGCCCCACCGAGGTTCGTGCCCCGGCCGCGTGGAGCGAACGCCACGAGGTCGCGGATGACCCGGAGCGCGTGCGCGCGGCCCTTCGCGGGTCGCACCACGTATTCCGGTGCGTCGGCGAAGAGCAGCGCGCCGACGCGGTCGTTGTGTCGCGCGGCGGCGAGCGCCAACACCGCGGCGACCTCTACTGCCAGGCCGGCTTTCGTGTAGGGGTGTCCGAAGTGCAGCGAACCGGACTGGTCCACCACGAGCAGGAGTGTGAGCTCGCGCTCCTCCATGAACGTCTTGACGAAGGGATGTCCCATCCGTGCGGAGACGTTCCAGTCGATTGCCCGGAAGTCGTCGCCCTGCTGGTAGGCGCGGACCTCCGCGAACTCGATGCCCTGACCACGGAAGACCGACCGGTATTCGCCCGTGAACAGCGTATTGACCAGGCTGCGGGCGCGAAGCTCGATCCCCTTGACGTGCCGCAAAACTTCCGCGGTCACGGCCCGCCGGCGCACCCGGTGGGCTGGAGTCCCGCCGCGCCGACGATCCTTGCCCTCGAATGTCACGGCACTCCCACGGCCTCCAGGATCTTCGCGATGACCTGGTCGGCGGTCATGTCTTCCGCTTCGGCCTCGAAGGTGAGCAGCACGCGATGCCGCAGCACGTCGAAGGCCATCGCCTTCACGTCTTCCGGCACGACGAACGCGCGCCCGCGGAGATAGGCGTGCGCGCGGGCAGCCTGGGCGAGGTAGATGGAGGCGCGTGGCGACGCCCCGAACGCGATCAGCGGCTTGAGCTCGGGCAAGCCGACGGCCTGCGGCTCGCGCGTGGCCCGCACGGCATCCACGATGTAGTCGACCACCTTCTGATCCATGAACAGCTCAGCGATCGCGCTCCGCGCCGCGAGGATGTCCTCCGCCTCCGCAATCCGCTGGACTTCGATGGGCCGTCCCGATGCCATCCTGCCGACGATCTCCTTCTCGGCGTCGCGCGTCGGATAGCCGACACGCACCTTCAGCATGAAGCGGTCGAGCTGCGCTTCCGGGAGTGGATACGTCCCTTCGTGCTCGATCGGGTTTTGCGTCGCGAGCACAAGGAACGGCTCGCCGAGGTAGAAGGTCTCGCCGCCGATCGTGACCTGTTTCTCCTGCATCGCCTCGAGCAGCGCCGACTGCACCTTCGCAGGCGCGCGATTGATTTCGTCGGCGAGCACGAGGTTGGCAAAGAGCGGACCCTTCTTAGGATAGAACTCCTGCGAGCGCTGATCGAACACCATCGTGCCGATCACGTCCGCCGGCAGCAGATCGGGCGTGAACTGAATCCGGGAGAAGCTGATGCGCAGGCATTCGGCGACCGTTCGCACCGCCAGCGTCTTGGCCAGACCCGGCACGCCCTCGAGTAGAATGTGTCCCCCGGTGAGCAGCCCGATCAGCAGCCGCTCCACCATGACCTCCTGCCCCACCACGCGCTTCGCGACTTCGCGCGTGATAGTCTGCGCCAACACCGCGTCGGTCGTTTTTGCCGTGCGTGTAGTCATCGGAGCGACGCCTCCGCGGCGCGCTTCACCGTCGGTTCCTTGTCCCGCGCGTAGAGCTCGAGCAACGCTTTTGCCTCCATTCGATCCAGTCGCGCCAGTCCTTCGATCGCGGCCGCGCGCACGAACGGCGTGCGGCGTGGTCTTCCACCGGGCTCGGCGTACTTCGCCAGCACTTCCAGCGCCTCCTTGGCGCCGAGCTGGCCGATCGCCTTCAGCAACGCAGCCAATACCCCTTCGTCCTTTTCCTGCTCCAAACGGCGCACCAGCACCGTCGTCGCCCCCACGTCGCCGGCAGCCGCAATCGCGCGCGCCGCGGCGGTGCGGACCAGCACCGATTCGTCTTTCAGCGCGGGCATCGCGGGTCGCGCGATCTCCCACCCTCCCAGCTCGGCCAGACCAAGCAGCGCCGCTTCGCGCACGCGCTCATCGGCGTGCCGCGTCAGTCCGACGAGCGATTCGGTGACCGCCGGGCTCCCGCTCAACCCTAAGAACTCCGCCGCCGCCGCGACCACCTCGGGAACTTTGCTCGCAATGCGGCTCTGCAAAAGCTCTATGCTGCGCTCGCCGGCCGCGCGCACGGCGGCGCGATACGCTTCCCGCAGCTCCGGCGCCGCGTGCAGGTACGCGTCCACCACGAGACCGGCGGAGACGGCGCCCAGCGCGCCGACCGCGTTCACGAGATGCGCGCGCTCGGCAGGCGGGACCCGGGGCTCGCCCAGCCGCGTCACCATACGCTCCACAATAGCTTCGTCCGCAAGCGCTCCCGCCACCTCCCCGATGGCTTCCTGAATCTCGGGATCCTGAATCTTGCTAAGTGACCGGTCGAGTCCGGCAACGACTTCGGCTACCGCACCAATGTCGCGTAATGCAATCACGTCCGGGGTGAGACGTCGCAGTTTCTCGATGATTGTGCGCTGATCTTCCGGCCGTGAGGCAGCTTGCAACGCGATAACCGCACGTCGTGCTTCTACATCGGCCGGCAGCACATCCGGCCGGAACGCCCCGGTCTGTCGCGCCGGCGCCACCGTTTCGGACCGCAGCGGCGGCGCGGCGGCGACGAAGACGGGCGCCGATGGGACGACCGTTGGTGGAGGTTCTGGAGGTGCGGGGGAAGGTTGCGGAGGCGGTGCAGCCGGTGGAGCTGCGGCTGGTGGCGCTTCACCGAGCACGCGCGACGCCGACAGCCGCTGGCTCGCGCGACGTCCCAGCAACACGGCGATGCGGCCCAGGATCGCGTCGTCAGGCGCGACGGTGCCGACGGCGACGCCGAACAGCCCGAGCCACTGCTCCGCGGTGACGCCGGGATTGATCTGAATCGCGCGCACGCCGCGCGCGAACAAGAGTCCCGCGATCTCAGCCACCTGGGTGTTGCGTGGCAGCAGGTGTTGGCCGTGCCAGTGCAGTCCCGTCGCGCCGATCTTCCATTCGACCGTCCCGAGCGCGGCGAGCGCCGGCAAGCAGGAGCTGATCTGGCGCATGGCTTCCAGCACCGCCGGGTGCGACGGCGGATACAGGCGCGTCAGCCGGAACGTCGTGCCGATCGCGCCGAGCGCGCGGTCCACTGCTCCCGTGTCAATCGCCATCAGCGCTTGATACGCGTCCCCTTGTCCTCGACCGTAAACACCCATGTTGCGAAGCGCGAGGGCTCGATCGGATCATCAGGCTCGATCGCGTTCCACTCCACGTCGCTGCCGGAGCTTTGGGGTCCGGCGGCGCGCGCGTCCGCGTGCTGCACCATCGCGCCCGCCCGTTTAATCCACACGCCAAACTGCTCGGGACGCAGGTCGACCCACCCGCGCGGCGCGGCACTCAGCAGATCACCGGCCCCGCCGCCCCAGCCGCCCCCGCCGCCCCGGCCCGCCTCTGGTGCCACGACGACACTACTGCCACGGTAGAGAGTCTTGCCGTCCGGCGCCACGATCGGCAACCCGACCGAGATAATCTGTTGCCGCAGCGCAGCGTCCGTGGCGAGCAGACGGCGAGGCGGCGGTGTCGCCGCCAGCACCCGGCGCGCGACGGCGTAGCCGACGAGGCCACTCCCGCCCAGCAACATTACCGTCCGGTCAGCGAGATTCATGCAGTCGCTCGATCGCTCCGATCTCTTGCCGGGTGAGCTCGCGCCAATGACCCTCCGCCAGCTTCCCGAGGCGGACCGGGCCATAGGCCACACGATGCAACCATTCGACCTTGAGACCCAACGCTTCCGCGATGCGGCGCACAATCCGCTGCCGGCCCTCGGCGAGTGTCAGCTCGATCTCGACTGACTTGCCTGCCGGGCGAACACGGGAGGTGAGGATACGCACCGCGCGCCCTTCGATCACGATGCGTTGCGCCAGCGCCTGTCGAATCGCGTCCGTCCCCCCGCCCCCCGCGGCGCCGTGCACCGCGAGCCAATACGTGCGCGGCACTTCGTAGCGTGGATGCATGAGCCGGTGCGCCGCGGTTCCATCCGTCGTCAGGAGCAGCAGCCCTGAGGTCATCACGTCCAGCCGTCCAACGTACGTGAGGCCGGGAATCTTCGGGAGCAACCCGAAGACGGTGCGGCGCCCCTCAGGGTCGGAGCGGCTGACCACGTAGCCGATCGGCTTATTGAGCGCGAGCCAGGCGGTGCGCGTCGCGCTCCGTACCGCACGGCCGTCGACCGTGATTTTCTGCGCGCCTGGATCGACGCTCATCCCGATCGTCGCCGGTGCACCGTCCACGCGCACGCGACCGGCGCGGATCAAGTCTTCCGCCTTGCGGCGTGACGCGACGCCCGCGCGCGCCAGGGCGCGCTGCAGGCGCATGAGGGTCATTCGGGCTCGTCGACGGGGGTGGGACGCCGGAGGGCCACGGTCAGCTCTTCGAGCCGCGGCAAATCCTCCAGGTTCTTCAAGCCGAGAATCTCCAGGAATGAGGGCGTGGTGCCATACAGCAGCGGGCGGCCCAGACCTGCGCCGCGCGTCACGACCTCGATGAGACCGCGCTCGAGCAGCTTGTCGATGACCGCCCCCGAGTCCACGCCGCGGATCTCGTCCACCTCCAGCCGCCCCACCGGCTGGCGATAGGCAATGATCGCCAGCGTTTCGAGCGCGGCCGGTGACAAACGGCGCGGCCGCAGCGCAAACTGCGCACGCTCGATGGTCTCGGCGTATTCGCGGCGCGTAAGGAACTGCCACCCCTCCGCGATCTCGACGAGCTCGACGCCGTGCTCCTCACCGTACATCGATCGGATTTCGTCGATGGCAGCACGCACTGCGATTTCTCCCGCGCCCTGGTCGAGCGACGCGAGCTCTTCGAGCGTCAGCGGGCGCGACGCCGCAAACAGCGCGGCTTCAAGCAGCTTCGCGAGGGGGCTGTTGGGCCGCACGGGTGATGACTATGGGGCCGAAGGGTTCGGGTTGCGAGAGCGTCAGCGCGCTGCGCTTGGCCAGCTCGAGGAGGGCGATGAACGCCGACAGTACGTCGACGATCGTGGCGCCCCGGCCCACGATGTCGGACCAGCCGAACTGCTCCCGCGCCGCCAGGAGCGCGTTGATCCGGGCGGTCGCCCCTTCGACGTCGAGCGGGCGCGGCACCACGCGGTGGAGCATCGGTTCTGGGATGAGCGCGATGACGCGCTCTGCGGCGGCGAGCAGATCGTTGAGGTCGATCTGGAGCGGTGCGGGCGGCGCATCCGGCGGCGGTGCCTCATAGCCGCGGCCAAGACGCTCAGCGCGAACGTCCGCGGCATGTCCCAGCCAGTCCACGAGCTCACGGATCTGCTGGTATTCCAGCAGCCGGCGGACCAGCTCGGCCCGCGGATCTTCCCATTCGTCATCGCCGAGCCGGCGCGGCAGCAGCAGCTGCGCCTTGATGCGCAAGAGGCGCGCGGCCATTTCGAGATAATCGGCGGCCTGGTTGAGTCCGAGCTCGTTGATCACTGAGAGGAACTGGTCGGCGATCTTGGCGATGGGCAGATCGGTGATGTCGACTTCGTCTTCGCGGATGAGATGCAGCAGCAGGTCGAGCGGACCGGAGAACTTCTCCAGCTCGACGATAAAGCCGCTGTTGCCGGGATCGCGAAGGATAGGCGTACCCGTCATGAGGGCAGCCCGTGCGGCAACGCGACCGGAATCACCATGGTCAGGGCAACGCGCATCAGCTTCACCGCGGGCCAGAGGAAGAACTGAATCACCCCCGGCAACACGAAGCTGACGAGCATGATCGGCAGGAAGCCGAAGCGCTGCAGCTGCCGGTACTGCATGCCGGCGCCGGGCGGTAACAGATGATAGAAGACGTGGCTGCCATCAAGCGGCGGGATCGGAATCAGATTGAAAAACGCGAGCACGAGATTGAGCCACATGCCGTAGTACATCATGCGCTGGAGAATCTCGAGGGTCGGGCCGAGCGCCGGTAACGCTTCGGCGATCGTGCCGACGGTCGCAAACAGCGCCGTGAAAATCAGGAACAACACGAGATTGACGACAATGCCCGCGAGCGAGACGATGACGTCCCCCCTGACGTACTGCCGGTAATTGCGGGGGTTCACCGGCACCGGCTTCGCGCCGCCGAAGGTGTAGGTGCCGTGCGATCCGAACCACAGCACTAACGGCAGGATCACCGTCATAAACGGATCGATGTGCTTGAGCGGATTGAACGTCAGCCGCCCGAGCATGTAGGCGGTGGAGTCACCCTGCCGGTAGGCGGCCTCGGCGTGGGCATATTCGTGGGCGATCATCGAGAACAGCAACACCGGGGCCCAGACGAAGAACTCGAACGAGATAGCGTTGCTCGGGTAAGCGACCGCCAAAGATATGTATAGTCTTGACCCGACGCAACTTACCGTCTACTTTCCGCGCCATGCCGAAGATCAAATCCGCGAAGAAAGCGATGCGCCAGGCGCGCACGCGCACCATCCGCAACCGCGCCCAACGCTCGTCGCTGCGCACCGCGCTGAAGCACTACGCCCTCGCCGCCAGCGTCCTCGATCGCGCCGCGCGCAAAGGACTCATCCACAAAAACAACGCCGCGCGGCAGAAGTCCCGCCTCGCGGCGCTCGTGAAAAAGCTGAAGGAAAAAGCTTCGGCATAGGCTACATCGCGGCCAGCTCCGCGCCGCAGTTTTCGCAGTACCATTCCGTCGCCAGATTCATCGTCCCGCATTGGCGGCACTTGAGCGTCTTCTCGACGGGCGCGTCTTCGTCGACCGGGGCGTGGGGTGTGGCATCCTGCGGATCGTCGACCTGATATTGCGCGCCGCTCGCCCGTCGCGGCGACGGCGCGTTCTTGTCGTCTTCCGTCACCGACTTGAGGAACGCGAGTTCGTCCATCGGTGTCTTGCGCTTCTCGGATTTGGGCGGCGGCGAAGG
>WNGH01004111.1_pt1 | contig 24309 bp, 26 predicted proteins | sample 5400631 | NCBI WGS metagenome assembly WNGH01 (sample SAMN13153373, study PRJNA577476) | soil metagenome | isolation source: 115 cm soil or saprolite under Garry oak tree replicate 1 | place: USA:California | collected 2016-06-15
TGCTCCGTTCGTTAAATACGATAACAAAAGAGTCGGCGATACCGGCGATGATCCTTGGGCGGACGTCCCCAGACCCAGGGGTTGGCCCGCAGGTTGAGTTGCGTGGTCGCCACACGAGTGGCCTGTTCGATCTCTTTGGGGTTGGCAAAGCTCTGGCCAGCGAGGGCATCGCGGCGGAAGAGCCGCCACCAGCCCTCTTGCAGATTGAGCCAGCACGCCCCCGTGGGGATGAAGACATGATGGATGCGTGGATGATCGACCAGCCAGGTGCAGGTCTCGAGACTGTTGTGACTGGAGAGATTATCGCTGATGATGAAGATATCTCCCGTCGGATTGTCGGCTTCGATGTCAGCGAGCAAGGCGATGTAGCCCTTGGAGTTGCGCGAAGCTGCACACCTGGTCAGTTCCTTGCCATCGCGCACCCGTAGCGCCCCATAGACCCAGGTTTTCTCGGGCCCGCGTCCATAGTCCAGCGGCACTTTGATGCGGTGACCATCCACAGACCAGCCGGGGGCTGGGGGAAAGGTGCGAGGCACTACCGGTCCGAGTTCGTCAGTACAGACGGTCGTCGAGCCCTCCGGTGGCTGGGTGTAATGGCTGACGACCGCCGTTCTTTTGGGACAAAGTCTTTGTCGCGAGGCGTACCCCAACTGTGGGTCTGTCGCCAGCGCACGCCTTCGCGCAGCAGAATGGTGCGGATCTGGCTGCGTTTGACCCGCATGCCGGCCTCTTTGGCGGCTTGTGCCAGGGCATTCAAACTCCACTTGGCCTCTCCCTCTTCGTCGCGGGCCACCATCGTTCCATCCCGTTGCGTCACCAGCCGCCCTGGTGGCGCCTGGCGCACCAACGCGATCAGTTGGCTGTCATCTTCCACCGTCAAGCGGCGCGGCCGTCCCGATTTGGGCCGCTCTCCCAGACCTTCGATACCCAGGGCATCAAAGCGGTGCAGCCGACGACGCACCGTCTGGGGGTTACATTGCAACTCCCTGGCAATCGCTTCGACTCGCTCGCCATCCCAGCTGCGCGCTACCATGCGCGCATGCAGAATCCAATCCGCTGGCCCGTGCCGGCTCGCTGCCAGTTTGCGCACCTGCTTCTCTTCCTTCTCATCGCGTGGCGCTCGCACGCGCAAGATCTTTGGCATGTCCTTGCTCCTTTCCCTGAGTTGACCTCCTTTCTTATTTTATCACACTTAACGAACGGAGCACTAAGAGAGGTATGACCCATCATCGCTCTTTTTGCAAGTCTTTTTCTTCCGCCTGCACCTTGCCACTACTTTGGACTAAATTTAGGTGAGGCCTGGTCATAAATAGGAAGCCAAGCTGGAGGGTTGCCCCAGCAAGGCATTGCTCCTATCATTGTGGTAATCACACCCAACAAGGATAGGAGGCACCCCTATGGTATCCCAAGACTCATTACTTGTCACGTTAATCAAACTCGTAGATCGGCTGCCACTGCCCGCGCTTCCCACGAAACGGGGGCGTGGACATCCAAAGGTGTACACAGATCGACTGTTCTTAAAGGCATTAGTCATCATGATTGTGCGTCATTTACACAACGTGCATGAATTGCTCAGCATCCTGGCGCAGCCCACCGCAGAAATGCGGCGACTGCACGAGGTCCTCAGCGAGCACGGACGATTTCCAGCGCGTCGGACGTGGGAACGGCGCTTGAAAGCCATCCCCGACACGTTACCCGCCCAAATTGGCTGTCTGGGTCGTCATCTCATCGACCTGATCCAACCTTGGGCCGCCTACGGGCGAGCGGCTGCTATCGACAGTACCATCCTGCGAGCCCGAGGAGGCGTCTGGCATCAAAAGCATCGTGAGCAAGGCGAACTTCCTCACACCTCGATCGATCCTGAAGCCCATTGGACCAAATCCGGCTGGCACGGGTGGGTCTATGGCTGGAAACTGCATGTGGTCTCCGTGGTGGCAGCCGTCTGGTTTCCCATCGCCGCTGTGCTGACCCCGGCCAATGTCGCAGATAGCGAGCCTGCTCCCGATCTCTTGCGCGAAGTTCCCGCCGAAGTCCGCTTCATCCTGGGCGATCGCCATTACAACACACCTGACCTGCACCAGACCTGTGCGCAAGCGGATCGGCTGCTGGTGACCACCCAGTATGGACGCTACCCCCACCCTGATGATGGCGTGGAAGTCCGACGCCTCTTTCACAAGCTCCGTTCCACCGCCATGGAAAATATTAATGAGCTGATCTTCGGCATCTTTGATGGGCATGGACAAGTGCCCACCAAAGGCTTGCTCGCCACCCAACGCTTCGCCTTGGGCGCGATCTTTATCTATCAATTGGCTTTACTGTACCGCTTTGAGCACGACCTAGAACTTTGTGTCGGCCTCAAAGCCTTTCTTAAGGCAGCCTGATGATTTATGACCAGGCCTCATTTAGGTAAGTAGAGAGCCGAGGTAAAACCTGCACACTTTCAGCGCGTCTCCTCATGCTCTGAGTTCAGAAAGTCCTGCACGTCTTTCTGCATTTCGGAGAGTCCCAGTGCCCGCAAATCATCGTTCATCACCACCACTGAGTCGGGGTCCGCCTCATATCCTGTTGGCCCCATAACCCCTGTGCTCATGTAGGCATAGATGTCGGGGGCTGGGTGCCAGGCAGAGTGGCTCTGTACGATGATCGCGAGGACCTCGCGCTGCTCCTCGGTTAACTGTTGCACCATGATTGGTTCTGGAAGCTTTTCGCGGCCGAAGGCCACATACAGCAACGTCTGGATGACCTCCCCTACATCATAGGCATCCACGACCTCAAGCGCCTCGACGAGGCGGGGCAGAGCCACTCTCAAACGCTCACGTGAGAGCTGCCAACGGAGCGTACGCCCCGCAAAGCGTGCGAGACTGCTATCCACCCAGGGCAGCTCAACATACACATCGAAGAGCAACGTGGGCTTGGGCCTCGTCAGCATGTCCACCAGCACATGAACCGCCTCTTCGGGCGTCTCCTCCCTGGCTATCCACGTCAGAGCCGTTGCAGCAACTAAATGGATCAGGGCATTTCCCGCCTCTGCACCTTCCGCTCTTAAGAATCGCTTCGAGCAGGGCAAGGTTCTCTGCCGTTGGCTCACCGAGGAAGCCCAGACTCAATATCATGCTCGCTTTGGCCCGTTGATCGTCTTCCCGTTCCAGGAGCGTGCGCAGAAGCGACACCGTGGTAGGTGCATCTTCCTTGAATCACGCCAGGGTATAGGCCGCGTTCATCCGTATCTTTGGTTCGGCGTGGGAAAGTAACTCCTGGTAGGTGTCCAGTCCCTGGTGGACCGCTTCGCGTGTCCTCTGGACCCACACGACTTGCTCCGCTAACTCCCTCTGGAATGCCGGGTCCTGCCTTCTCGCTTCCGGATACATACGCAGGTGTTGCCGATGGTATGCATCACCTCTTGCTAAAGAGGCGAGTAAGAGGAGAAGTCCCTCTTTGTCCTGGGTGGCTTCACTCCTGAGCAATTTGATGAGAAAGGGTGCGGCGTATGCCGAGGCCGAGTAGACGGTTCCCTGATGGTAGATGGAGATAAAGAGCTTTCCGAGAGCGGTGCCCCGAATCTCTTCATCGTGCGATGCCAGATCTCGAAGCAATGTTGGCACATCATCGGCCTCTCCATACGCATGCTCAAGCGTATGCCACTCGACCTGATCCAGACCTTCTCACACTGATTGCTCCTCCTCCAGCTTACTCATGCTCAAACTGCTGACACCCTTGATGCTCGAACGTCAACAGCCCGCACCGGTGGCTCCGGGCATTGGTACAGACACCCCAATCGAGTCCCAGGCTGCCTTGCAGCTTCACGTACCAGCGACAGCCCATTGAGCAGTCAGGACTCTCCCTTCCGTCAGCCCATCGCTCTATGGTGCCAAAGTCCTGATAATCGTCAGGCAAACGCGCAACGATGGCTAACAGGTGCTCGTGTGTGATGATTGGTTCTTTCATAAAAATACCTCAAACAGATGAGATTTCTCCAGCATATTCTTTCTCATAGGCTTAAACGCGGCGAGTGTGGAAGGAAACTCGGCCAAGCTTCCAATCACTACCTTGCTGCTACAACAGTTGGAGCTGCAGCGTTCTGTGATGGCCGCGCTATTATTCAACAACTGCCAGGATATACCTCTGCGCCTGCTCCACCGCCTACAAGCAGTATACCAGAAATCAAGGGTATTGCCTGGAGTAGGCAAAAAAGCATTCCCCTCTCTCGTTTTGCCCTACCAGATCTGATCGTATGAGAGGATGAGCTACGCGCATGGATGAATACAAGAAGGGAAGGAACGGGGAGTGTCCATACCGAGAAGCGTCACAATAGCTGGCACCTGATCCCTCACATGTGGTATACTGGAAGTGCGGCTCGATCCGCATTCCTCGCGAGAGGGAAGATGCAGCCTGACGGGTCTCAAAATCGGTAGGGCTGCATTTTTGTGGTCATTGAGAGGGAGGCGAGCACCGCTAAAAAAGTGGAGTAGGTACACCGCACAGGCGGCATACCCACTCCGGGTGAGCGAATCGCCTACCTCTCTGTGGGCAGGCGGTGCTGCTTGCTCACCAGACGGCTGCGGGCCAGGCAGTAGCGCCTGATCGCGTACCTCGCCATGCCGCGCAGGTACGCACCCGGCCTCGTGGCCGTCAGCGCTTTCACGATGCCCTCCACGACTGCCATGTTGCCCACGCTCACCAGGTCCAGGTAGTCGTCCTGTCGCACGTAGCAGACATACCGCCACGCGAAGCTGGCGACGTACTGCAGACTCGACTCGATGAGCTGCTGACGCGCCTGCTCATCTCCCAGGCGAGCGCGTTGTTCCAGATCGCGCTCCTCGCTTGCCGTTAAGCGAAGCAGGCGGAGCACTTCACTACGGTACTGCTCTAAGCTGGTCAAAACGTTCTCTTGCTGCGCCATTGGACTCGATCCTTTCTAGCTGGTCGGATGCCGGGTCTCAATCGGGCATCGACCGCCTACGCGAACTCGTGGCGGCGCTTCTCACTACCACGCTCGACGCGGACCACACGCCCGCAGCAAAGTCAAGGCGGTGCGAGGACGTGTGGTAGACTTGGAAGAGTGGGCGGGAGAGCGGCCATGTCATTCACTGGGGAGGGGTTGGCATAGATCTCTACCAGGGTCGCGCAGGATCACCTACATGCTTCCATCTTGGATGTGCATAATAACTGTCCACCAAGTCCATGCCTCTCACTCGGTGCCAAGCTACTGCGAGCAACGCCAATACCGCAACTTCTCATTGGAAGCATGTAGACATCCTCTCTCTTCTCCAGGCAGAGGTGTACCTGGTGGCAATCGGGCTGACGTCCCACAGGACACTTGGCCGGGCGTTCTATTTCTGCACATCCCAAAAACAAGCTCCTGGGAAGGTAGCCTCTGGTCCAGGGAGGAGTCGTTGAAGGAATATGTATAACACAGACTCAATAGTATGTTCATCTATCCAAGAACTTTTGGCGGGTTCCGATATTTCTGCCCTACAAGGATGTAACGACCTAAAAACGACCTAAAAACGACCTACGATCTATCTTTTCAGGGAGCAAGATGGATTCTGTGGCCTCGGAACGTGCTCTGGCATGACAGTGATCCTTCCAGGCTCAATATCACGTAAGCAGCAGCGAAGTGCAATGTAGCGGTCAATAGGTGACACGATGGAACCTATTCCTGTAGAAAAGCTCACAGATCTTGTTCTTAACGAGAAAACGGCATGTATTTAGCGTCGCGCAGGGGAAATGAGAGAAACGAGCAGCGGCGATGGAACGGGTGCCATTTCCACTTTTACCCGGTCTCTTTCAGAATATGAGGAGGGAGACCTATCGCGTCGTGAAGGAGGAAGTCTGCACATGCTTTCCAGCGAAACCGACGGCGACTCCTACAAACACACCAAGCTGGACTACCACGCCACCGTGCGCGACCTTCCCAGCAACGAGCGCCCGCGCGAGCGCCTGCAGCACTTCGGCCCCCAGGCGCTCTCAATGGCCGAGCTGCTCGCCATCATCCTGCGCACCGGCACCCGGGGCGATAATGCCATGGAGCTGGCCAACAAACTCCTCGCGAAGTACGGTGGGCTCCCAGGCCTGGTGCGCGCCGACTTCCGTGAGCTGTGCGCCGAGCACGGCATGGGGGAGGCCAAGTCGGCGCAGGTGAAGGCGGCGCTCGAGATCGGGCGCAGGCTGGCGCTCGTGCAGGTGGACACCCGCTACAAGATCCGCACGCCGGCAGACGCCGCCAACCTGGTGATGCTGGACCTGGCCTACCTGGACACCGAGCACATGCGCATCCTGCTCTTAGACGCCAAGAGCCAGCTGGTCGAGAAGGTGAGCCTCTACCAGGGCACCGCCAACAGCGCGGTGCTGCGCGCCGCCGAGATCTTCCGCCAGGCGATTGTCCGCAACTGCCCGGGCCTCATCCTCTGCCATAACCATCCCAGCGGCGACCCGACGCCCTCCTCTGAGGATATCACCTCCACCAGGCAGCTGGTGGAGGCGGGCCGCATCCTCGACATCGAACTGGTCGACCACATTATCATCGGCCACCAGCGCTTCGTGAGCCTGAAAGAGCACCTGCGGTGGGAATAGGGTGAGGCTGCGACTGCATGAAGGACCGGCACCTGGTCCGCAGCGGGCACTCCGGGCAGCGCGGTCGCCTGGCACGGCACACGAGCGCCCCGAAGTCGAGCACGGCCCAGTTGACATCGAGGCTGCGCTTCCCGCTCACCAGGCGCAGCGCGAATGCGTGTAGCAGGCCCTTGATCCCAGCCCCAGGGCTCCCGCGCGATCCAAGGAGCCGCCCCAGGAGGCGGGCCATGTTCACATCCAGGAGCGGCTCGGCCCGCCCGTACACGATGGCCAGCACCGCGCTCGCCGTGTAGGGGCCGATCCCTCGCAGGCGCTCCAGTTCGGCCCGCGTGCGAGGAATGGCGCCACCGCGCTCTTCGATGGACTCTGCCAGGTGGTGGAAGACCAGCGCCTTTTGCCGCCAGAGCCCAAATGGCCTGAGCGCCTTCTCGAGGCCCTCGCAGGGCGCGCGCGCGAGGGTAGTCCACGACGGGTAGCGCTCGATGAACCCGGCGTAGGCTCGTGCAACCCCGCCCGCAGCTGTCCTCTGCAACAGGATTTCCGCGACAACCACCTCGTAGGGTGTCCTATCCGGGTCGCGCCAGGGGAAGGAGCGGCCGTTTCGCTCGAACCAGGAGAGGAGGCGCCTGCGCAACCAGGGGATGCGCTCGACCACCTCGGATGGGAGTTCACATGGTGGGTATCCTGGCTGTCGCATCACACTGATTCCTTCCTGGATAGGAAGCCGCCTCGCCTCTATCACGGGCTGGGATTCTCTGTTCACTGGTTTGCCTCTCGGTCAGAAATGTCCAGGCCGAGGTATCCGGACACGAGGGCAACGATCCGCTGCCGTACCAGCGGCTTCATCACCACCTGCTGCGCACCTGCCAAACGGGCTTTCACGCGGCTCAGGACCCCGTCGTGCTCACTGAGCAGGGCGATGGAAACCATCGAGTGGAAACGCGGTTCGCCTCTCAGGTACTTGAGCACGTCGAAGCCATCCATCTTGGGGAGGGCCATGCCCAGGAAGAGCAGGTCGGCAGGGCCATGCCGGGAGAGAAAGCGCAGCGCCTCCAGCGAATCAGCGAAACAGGCGACCTGGTGGCCCTCGCGCCGGAGGATGACCTCGAGGATCTTGCGCGAGGTCGGCGAGGTGTCCAGCACCATGACCCTCAACTGCCCAATCACAAAGTTCCTCCTTCCTGCCTGGCAACTGTTTCCTCTCAACCGTCGTTCTTGATCTCCACAGCGAGCATAGCATGCCTCCCTCATGCGCTCCTCATAAGCGTTCACGACTCGCTCACGACGTTTGGCGGGGAGGAAACAAACGCACTATGCGCGACCGGTGAGGCGATGCGCGTGCAATGAGAAGCTCCCTTTCCACTCTTCGGCGGTCCGGGAAGAATACGTCGGAGAGGGGGAGCAAGCCCAGGCTAGCGAGAACGAGAGCAGGGGATTCGCTTCACGAATTGCTCACGAAGAATCACGACTTTCTCGTTCAACCAATGGCCGTTTCTGCTATAATCGGTGGGTGGGCAGCGGAGAGCCCCAGCACGGCAGGGCAGTCACGGCCTCACCAGCGGATTCCGCGCCTGCCTTCCTGGATCGACCAGCAAGGCCGGGAGAGGAGATTCGGAGGCGATGCACAGCACGGATGAGCACGATCAGACACTACATCCGCTGATGCGGATTACCACGCTGGGGGAATTCGCCCTCGAGCGGCTCGTCCGCACTTCCTCGCGGGCCCCGGATGAGCCGCCGCGTTACGCGCGTGTGGCACGGAGCGAGTGGAGCAACCGGGGACCGGCGGTGGCCCTGCTGAAAGTGCTCTTGTGCCGGGCGAACCGCCGGGCATCGCGGGATGAGATCATCGAGGCCATCTGGCCCGACCATGAGGCGATCAACGCCGCTCACGCGCTCGACTCGGCGGCGTCCGTCCTCCGGCGGCACATCCTGCGCACGGGCGAGGTGGGAAGCCTGCTGCTCACGCTGCGCAGCGGCGGGGAAACGATCTTCAAACTGGCCGGCCAGCAGCGCCTCTGGGTCGACGCCGATGCGTTGCTCTCACTTTTGTCGAAGGCGATGCGGGCAGAGTGCCAGGAGCAGAACCCGCTTCCCCTGCTCGAGGAGGCGCATGCCCTCGCCGGGGGCGAGTTTCTCGAGGACGACCTGTACGCTGCGTGGGCGCAGGGCAGGCGGCACACGATCAACGGCGCGCGGCACCGCGTGCTCTTCAAGCTGGTCGACCTCTACCTCGAGGACGAGCGGGTGGGCCTGGCCGAGGAGCTGCTCTTCGCCGCGCTGGAGGAGGACCCGGCCGACGAGGACGCCCTGTGCCGCCTGATGGTCCTGCTGGTGGGGCAGGAGAGGCGACAGGAGGCGCTCCAGCTCTACCAGTACACCGAGGATGTGCTCCAGGAGGAGCAGGCCGAGCCCGCCGTCTATACCCGCGAGCTCGCGCGACGCATCCGCCAGGGGCTGGTCCTGCGTGAGCGGGGAGAGCGTTACGCTGCCGTGAGGCTGCAGAGGCTGTCCCTGGTGGGGCAGGATGTGGCGTCGAGAGACCGTGGGGACGGCTTCGGCGCGAAGCAAGCCCGGCTGACGACCAACGCTGCTCCGTGCGGGGGCCAAACGCCATCCCCCTATCGGTACCGCCCACCGCGCCGCCGATCCCGGAGACAGGCAGCGCCCCCCATTGGTTGAGCCAGGAGTAGGCCTCCGGATGGAGCGAGCATCACAGCACAGCAAACACCTCTCACCACCTGGAACAAGGGCGCCTGAGAGGCTACCGTGGCTCCGCACCTGGTAAGGCTATCTCACGCGTCTGCTCATCCAGCGACCAATCCGCGGGGGGCTTGAAGGCAATCGCGTACGGAAGCACCCGTTCCAGCCAGGTCTCCTCGCTCGGTTTGCCGACGACATGATAGAGAACGCGCAGGGTCGGCACAAACAGCTCCGCCGTTTCCTGCATCAGCAGCGTCTCCTGCGCTTTCGTGAGGCGGCGCTGCGTCAGTGGCCGTGGGGGAGCAATGCCTCCGGCGTGGATGTCCTCGACGCCCGAGCCGTTGCGCCAGTGCTCGTTGAGTATCCCATTGGCCAGCGCGCGCGTGGGATGGACGAGGACGCGCGCCTTCTCCCGTTCCAACCACTCCGACCCGAAGTCCCGCGCAAAGGCCTCCATCAGGGAGCGTCTGCCAGTGGCGGAATTGATGGCGCCCAACGCCCGGAAGCGGTGGTCATACGTCGACTCGTCGAGCTGCGCGATGGGGAAGGGGAGGAGTTGGACGGCGGCCTTGACCAGCTTGCGGAAGCGCTGCTGATCCGCCTGCATGAGGTCGATCCAGTCGGCCAGGGCCGCCGAGGCCTCGATGTTGATGCGAGCCATCTCCCCGTCGCCGATGCAGCTGGCCTCCGGATCGAACGCGGCGGCCCACTGCGGCAGGTCGTGGTTGGCCAGCACGGCGAAGTACGAACCCCAGCGCAGACACACCGCGACGGTCGCGATCGCCACTTCGCCAAAGTGCAGCCGGGACTTCGCAGGAGCCTTCATATCTTTGGTCGCTTCCTCCAAATGCGAGAGGGCCTGCCGGTACATGGCGGTTCGCGGGGGCGAGATGAGGCGGTAGGGCGTTTGATCTTCTTCGACGCATGCTTGCCAGTATCCCGCGTCGAGGGTGAGCTGATCGTTGACTGTGATCGTCAGAGGATGGTGCTGCGGCATGGATCTGCTACCTCTTTTCCTGCTGTGCTCCATCTGTTCCCAGATGAGAAACCGTTGGCTTATGTGTCACAAGCTGTGACAGGGCGCATTGTTAAACGAGGTATGAGGGAAAGCGCCGGGTCTGCTACTGATCTGGCTCGGTCTGCCGAAAGAGCGATGATTGCTCCGGCGACAGTAGCTGTTTCCTCCATTTCCTTCTGGGCGCGTCCAGAAAGTTTGTTGAGGAGACAACTGGGCGTCCGAGGGCTTTCTCGGTGGCAAGGCGCGCAGTCTCACCTGCTTCCGCAGCCTTTAGTACGTCCCTTTGGAGTTCGTCTGTCCCCTGGCTGTCGTTTTCGATGTGGCTTGCGGTCGCGGTCGCCTCCGTCAGCGTCGACATTGAGAGCGGGGAGGAAGAGCCCGCCGCCTCTGCGGAAGAGCATCTTGCACGTTTTGTACATTTGTGCTATACTCTGCCTGTAGGCCAAGGCACTCTCCTTCGGGAGAGAGAGACAGTTCGCCTACACGGTACCTTTCCAACTGAACGGACGGGTTCTGAGCAAGAATGCCATGCTCAGGTAAAACGTTCTTGGTCGATTGATCACGTTCCTTGCTCGCAAATGGTTCGGCCACGGTGGGTAAGGACTGGTACCTTGTCATGGTGCCATATATCTTGGGAGTTCGCTCCCAGGGTGATGTTGCGGTCATTGAAGCCAAAGCGGAAGGATCTCCTTTCGAGTTGAGGCAGAGGCTAGCAACAAGCCCCCGGCATGTATGCGGGGGTTCATGACTCTTTAGTTGTCTCCCAGATCGTTGTCGGGCCGCTTGGTGATCTCCTCTACCGCCTTGATTCTCGCCGCGAACACCGGGACAAACTGGGTGTCGGGAGAGTCCCTCCGTATCCGCACCAGCTTCCAGCCGTCCTCCACATCCCGGTACAGGAGCAGATAGAAGCCATTCCACCTGGGGTAGTGGCCAGCTTTGCGCTTGTAGGGACGGCGGGCGAAAAAAGAAGCGACGATGTGAGGGAGCGGCGCCATGACCTTTGAATCCATGCGGCAAAAGGTGATCCCTCCCACGTCTTCCCGGCCATCCACCAGCAGGCGCTCCCCTTCGATCCAGGCAGAGAGGAGGGCGAAGGCCTCGGCGGGAACTTCTTCGCGGGCAAGCGCCACTTTCGTCAATGCGTACTCTTCGCGCGTGAAGTAAGACGGCTCTCTCACCGGTTTCTCCCTCCTCGTTTCCCTCTTTGCTTGCCCCGCGCCTTACCCCTTCCCGGCAGGATCACGCTGACCTGCCGTGCGCCTTTCGGGAGAGAGCCCCAATGTGGGTGCAGCGCGGCTGCTGTTTGCGCGGCCATCGCGTCCTCTTGCTGCTGAATCCGGGAGAGCCAGCCTTTTCGTTCAGCGTGAACAGGGGACCAGCCGTCTCCCTCGGTAATCCCATAGAGGGCGAGGGTATCCAGAAGGTCTTTCAATGGACCCATTCCCCACATGTCCGCGTCCTTCCCGCTTGCCCCGCTGGAAAGACAATAGATGGGAGTGTCCTGGGCCTCCTTCTCAACCTCTGTTACCAGGAACCAGTTCTCACCTCTCTCGATATGGGCGGCAGCGAAAGGACTCTGCGCGATGGCATCGACGAGGGGGCGGGGCTTGCTCCTCGCTCGCTCGTATGCCCCTTGCGGATACAGATCCCGAAACTGCGCCTCATCGTCTTCATCGCGCAGATCGTAGACCAGATCGTGGCTGTGGTCGCCAATGAGGACTGCGTGTTGCTTGACGGCCTGGATAAACGCCTCCATCCAGTCCGGCGACGTTTCAATCGACAGGCAGGCGGCGTCGGGTGTCATGACTACTCCTATCCCACCTTTTTGCACGTCCCCAAGCAAGCGGGAAAACGTCTCACGGCACTCGCCGAGCCCCTCGTGATACGCGAAGTTCCTCATTTTGCCGTCGTGCTCTGCCGCATAAATGGCCGCCTTGCGGTCGTGTGCCACGTGCTCTAAAAATGCCAGGCTTTTCATCGGACCTCTGCCTCCGGATACCCCTGGATTCATCTACGGGGAGGAAAGAGGCGTTCCTTTTTTAGGGCAGGGGTTGGGTGGTCTCCCTTGCCTGTTCTCTTCGGTTCTTCTTTTGCAACGAGCCAGGAGCGCCATGCCACCCAGGTCAGGACTCGACACTCCTTGACCTTCGCTCCTTGCGTCAGCCTCTTGTTGGTTCGGTAGTGGTGTAAGCTGATGGTCTGCTTCTTGCGATCAAAGCCACCGACGCTGCACAATCCATAGCGGGGATGGCTGACCAGGGTTCCTCGTTTCAAGCCCAGACTGCGTGTTCCGCCATAGGGTTTGCGTTCCCCACCTTTGGACGCTTGCAAGCGATGGAGTTGGCGGCGATGCAATCTCGCGGGAACGAGATACCACAAGCGGGTACACGTGGGAGATTCAGCCCCACTCATGCAGCTAGCCAGTACCCAGGCATCAACAGCATGGCTCTCAAAGCTCTGCTTGCTCTTGCTTTTCGTTTTCTTGAGCCCTGCCTGTTCACGCAGTTCTTTGGTCTGCCAGCCTTCGCGTGTATGAACGATCAAGCCCATCTCTCGCAGGAGCCGGTACAGATGGTCCTTGCCCACCTGGACCGGGCTGAAGGAGGCATTCCACCTCCGATTCTTGCCCGCTCGCAGAACCGCCTGGACATCTTCCACCACGGCATCGGTCAGCGGGAGGACCTGTTTCAGGTGCGCGATGATGCGCGCTTTCGCTTCCCACCGGCTCCGGGTCGAGGGGGGAATGCGCTGTTTCCGGTTCAGACGATTGTCGAACCGTTTGGGGCGTCTCCACTTGCGAGAGCGGCGTGCGCGGCGCATGGTGCGTCGTACTTCCACCGCGTCTTTCACGTGGTCAGGGGCTTCTGCCATGAGATTGAGCACGGTGTCTTTGCTGCCAATGACACTGAACCCCTCAAATTTGCTGCCTGGATCGATCCCCACCACCAGGGGTTGATGGTCGGGTTCCTGCTCGTAGGTCAACTGGACACAGAACAAACCCAGCTTGGTCCACTTCGGTCGGGCTTTGCCACTTTTGAACAGGTGGCGAGCTTTGGCTGGCGCACACGGCATCAAGGCGGTGCCTTTCGTATCCAGAACTGGTAGTCTCAAGGGATTTCCCTTCTCCCGGTCAGAGCCGGGGTAATATGACCCGTCCCGATTGCCAGAGCGACTTAGATACCGTCCCATTGGTATCGTCAGCTTCGGCGTGGCTAGGAGCGGTCCGAGTTCGGGTGGCGCTCGGACATCCTTGTAGCCGCTCTGGCTGCTGCATCAGAGATGCTCGGTAGACAGAAACTTGCGTTGAGCTAGCCGTTTCTCAAGCCCCCGCCTTTTGGCGTGGGGTTCCTGACCGAATATTCCTCCCGATCGCTACCCTGGTACCAGGCAGGGAAGAGGTGGTAGGCGTGCTCGTCGCGCGTCCTTTGTGGGTTTGTTCTCCCAGGCCTTCCCGCCGAGCCGTTCTGAGGACTCAAACGACGTGACACAACAGCCCCGCTGAAGTCTCACGTGTGGTGCCTCTTTTTCCGTTTCTTTTTTCCCCTCCGCTGCGCGTTAGATCTGCCGGGCGCGCCGTAACCGAACGTGCCCCCTGGCGGAGCTAACCCGACCTCCTCCGCCGTCACGATGTCGCCGTTGAGCACGTCCAGCAGCTGCCTGAGCCACCGCTCGCTTCCCATCTCCCTCATCAAAGAGGCGTTCGCCCGCACCCACTCGGCCTCGCCCATGGAAGGTTCATGCTCCTGGGTCAGCTGCGGGGCAACGGTGATGGCGTAGAATGGATTGATGATGATTCGCTGCAGGTTGTCTTCCGTGAAGTGCGGCACGCCATTCTCCTTCCGTTTGGGAATGCTGTCCGTAAAAACGAGCGCGCGGGGACTCCCGCTCTTCAGGCAGGAGAGGAAGCGCGCCCCTCCTCCCTGTGGATCATCCACCCGCGCTGCGGGCGAGCCAACCGTCGCAATTTTCGCGGGGTTACTTCCAGAATCGTTTTCCCTGTCGTGATATCCTTGACAAGAAAGCTTCCTTTGAGTCGCCTCCCGCCAATGAACTCAATTTGTCCTTTGGCTTCAACCAGTTCGTACAGCTTCCAGCCTTTCACCTTACGCGGCACCCAAACCTTGTGCTCACTGTGCTTGCCGTTAAACAACTGGTAATTGCCGCGGGGGACACAGCGGATCTGATAGATTTGCTGGGTTGGAATGACCCGCTCACCGACGGCACAGGCAATGGCAACCGCATCGTTGGCATGCGATTTGGGAAGGTTGAGCACCTGAATGCGTTGGTAGTTCGTCTCATACCCATATCTCACCGCTACCCGCTCTGCTCTGAACTGCTGGGCAAGAAGCTTGACAACGACTGTCTTGATGGACGAGACGTGGGCAGCATCTTTGAGTGGCACACGAGCCTGGGCTTGGATTTCGGGATAGTCAAACTCTTCTGCCGTTCGGCTTCCTTTCCGCTTGTTACAGAGGTCGCAGGCGATCACGAGATTGCTGGCGCGATCACTGCCTCCTCGTGATTTGGGAATAAGATGCTCCACCTGCAATGGAACTCCACTCGTTTGACAATAGGCACACTGCCTCTGCCACTTGGCAAGCAAATGCTCGCGCACCGCTTTGACGGTTGCCTCGGCTCTTGCTCGCAGCGAGGGAGGAAGCCAGCCAGAGGCTCTGCGACGATTAGCCCAACGCGCGGCGCGGTGGCGGGTCTTGCGCGAACGGCGCCTGCGCCGATACTGGCGTCGCTGGGTCAGCTTCCCGCTGATGTCGGTGCGCAGGAGCATCTCCGCCTGAAAGACCACCTCCCTATTCGTGGTTGCAGCTATTCCGACGGTGTGAGAGCCGGTGTCCACTCCTACCGTGACCGGCTGGGTATAGGTGGTCGTCTCGAAACGAAGCTGAATGGTGAATGGCTCACGAGTCACCACGTGCGCGCGCCGAGTGGTGAGAAAGATCCGCGCTCGCCTGGGCGTGGTCGGCATCAATGGCGAACCTTCGCACGATAGGACAAACACCTTCATCGGGTAAGGCTCCTTTCGGAGTAGAAGTCGATCCCCTCGACAAAGATACAACCCGGTACTGTCCCCTGGCCACGGTGGCTCACCGCACCACTGGTTAGGCCAGGAGTTGGAGCGCCTGGTGCTGGGGCAGCACACCAGGGTCTGAACGGGAACACTCAGTTGTATCGTAGCCTCTTCTCTGCCAGTCAAGACGCTCGCTTCCTCGGCCTGGCTGGCTCTGAGACTGAGTCTGGCCAATCCGGCTTGCAAGAGACCAGCTCTCACAAGCCTCCCCATAGAATGGGGTGGTCATTGACCTATACAATCTGCTTTAGCACTATTCTCTGGCAACGAGTGAAAAAGGGAAGCGGGACGTCTGCCCCACCCTCTGCGATAATGATAGCAGACCAAACTCAGCTCTGGCTCACGCAATTTCACGAGATCCTCACAAAAAAAGACGGAAACTTCTAACATCTGACGACGTCCCTCCCCCCCCCTCACGCTCCTGCCATTCTCAGGTTATAGCGGACGGCACGGAATGTTCGTGAGTATCCCGTGAAAGTCCCTGAGATGGGAAAGAGGTCCGCCTGCTATCATAGATTGAGAAAGGCGCTTGTGCCGCGACGCGCGCACATCAAAAAGAGGGGAAGCCGTACAATCCATGCCGAATCAGCCGCCAGCTTCGATCCATATTCGCATCGACACGCAAGAACAACGTTCTGGCATCCCCGCTCTTCTGGCCGCCATGCCGCAGGTGCATATTGAGGTCATCCCACTGCGCATGGGCGACTATGACGTGGGCGGAGATCCGCGCCGGGTGTTCGAGCGCAAGACGGGGAGTGACTTTCTCAGCAGTCTGGCGCAGGGACGCTTGTTTGCGCAACTCACCGAGCTGCGGAAAAGCCGCTTCGCACCCATCTTATTGCTGGAGGGGGATCCACTGCGCGTCGGTCACTCTCAGATGCGCCCTGAAAGCATCCGCGGGGCGCTGACCTACATCACCGCTGTCCTGCGCGTGCCGATCCTGCCCAGCAGCGGACCGGCAGATTCTGCACACCTGGTCTATGCTGCAGCAAAGCACTGCCAGATCGGGCACGCGACTCACGGCCCTGCGGCAGGGCGGCGCAGGGCTTCTCTGCCCGATCAGCAGATGCAGATCGTGTTGTCCCTGCCGGGCGTCGGCAGGGCTATCGCGCGGGCGGTTTGCGCGCGATTTGGCAGCTTGCATGAGCTGTTAAATGCTGACGCCGCCCAACTTGCGACAGTCCCCGGTGTCGGGCCCGCACGTGCCGCGGCGCTAGAACAGCTGTTGCATGCTGCCTTGCCAACCTCACACGATGCGCTCACATCAAAAAGAGGGGAAGACGTACAAATGCAAGACCCCTACAACACAAAGGAGCAAGAACTCAAATAACCGCAAGGAGGGCGCCTGCGGGCGGCGATGTTTATGATCAACAGAGACAACACTTCCTCCATCACGCCGGCTAGTACCGCGATGGGTATCCTGATGGACAGCGAGCTCCTGCTCCTTGAGGCTGTCCAGGGGAAGCGCGTGCTTCGCTCGCTCCAGCTCCCAGCTGACGTGAGCGAGCCAGGTGGCCTGCTGGAATACCTCTGGGATGCTGGGCTCCACTCGGCCTGGGTGATGCCAGCCACGACACGCTCGCGGACCGCCACCTGTTCCTGGCTTGAGCAGGCGAGCAACCGCTGGGTGGTGAGTGTCCATCCCGATCCACAAGAGCCCACCAGGCCGATCCGTGCCCTACTCTGGCCAAGGGAGCGCAACCAGTGGGAAGCGCGTCGCCTGGCACTCGCCTTTCCCGAGTACGCCGGGTGGGGCTGGGGACTCACAGACGCGCGGAGCCTGCTCGCCACAGTGAGCTACCTGGACCAGGTGCTGACCAGGTCGGTGACCGACTCCCCCGATCTGCTGGCGCATGAGCTGCTCAACGACCTCACACACGACGCTGCCGTCTCGCCACTCCGTTCCTCCCCGGTCGACCTGTACGCCTTATCTGGCAGCGGCGCAACGCCTGTCCGGCTCAGGGAGTGCGCGCGCGATGTGGTGTGGATGCGCCCCCTGACGCTCATGGAAGAGCGCCAACGCTATGTGCATAAGTACGTTCACCTCTCCTGGCACCTGCAGGCGGCGATAGGAGCTCCCCTGGGGGGAGGAGCGCCGCAGTATTCCGCGAGTGGACGCGCCTACGATGGCAGGCGCCCCGGCATCTGGCGCGCCCACGTCGAGCTGGCTGGCTCCGTCTTTGACGGCAAACGGCTGCCGAGTGGCCTGGACGGGGAGTGGATGAGTACGCCCCAGGTCAGGTGCTGCCAGGACATCGGCTACCGGGTCCAGGTACGGGAGGGCTGGTACTGGCAAGAGGCCCACGACCTGCTCAAGCGCTGGGGCACCACCTTGTGGCAGGCAGCTTCGCGCCTGCACGTACACACCCAGGTCTATCGGCATGCACTGGGGCGAGCCAATGCTTTGCACACCATCACCCGGCTCGCCGAGCTCGGTGTCTCTAACCTCGAACAGGAGCAGACGGCTGGGGGCTGGTCCCGGCCTGATTGGTGGGTCCAGGTCGTTGGTCTGGGTCGAGCACTGCTGTTTGCGCAGCTGGTCAGTCTGGTGAGAAAAGGCACAATGCCGGTGCTGGTGGATAGGGATGCCTTCTGGGTGATCTCAGATGAGGCCCACCCGCTCTCCGCGGTTCCTGGACTTGTGACGGCCCAGCGATGGAGGGGGTATACCGCGGGCTATGAAGCCCCCCTCTTGCTCTCATCAGAAGTCAGAGACGCCTGGAAGTGTGCGCAGCATGCTGGTGAGTTGGCCCTGGCACTCGATACCCTGGTAGGTGAGGTCTTCCCCTAAAAGCTTTATCCTTCAAGAAGGTGAGGATGTATCTCTATCGTGCCATTGATTCTCAGGGGAACACCCTGGAATTTCTCCTCGGCCCCACACGAAGTGCTCAAGCGGCCAAACGCTTCTTCTCGAGAGCGCTTGCTGCGCCGCAGATAGAGCATGATATCACGTAGTCATGCCGTAGTTTCATATCATGTCTATCCTCCATCTTGTTGATCGTACAGAGATAAATAGGCATATCTTCATCACTATCCTCTAGAGATAGGTACAGGGCAGAAGAGGAAGCACATGGCAAGTGAGTATTGGTGATCGATGATCTACTGCAAGGCAGGATGCTCCTTGACCTGGCTCCCGATCTCCGCCTGGACCTGGACGACCAGACTGGCAAGGCCATCTTCATCATCGGCATCCGCAGATCAGGCAAGACGACGCTGGGCGCCCGCATTGCGGAAGAACTGGGCAAGTGGTATATCCCGCTGCTCATTCCTGACTTGGAAGGCGATCTGCTCTCGCTGGCAGAAGTCTTACCACGCGCGATCATCGCCCATGGACCCAAGATAGCAACCGCCGACTACCAGAGCAGCGCCTACACGGTCCACTCTGCTGCCATCACGGTGCAGAATGCCTTCACCCTGGGCTATGACGTCTTGGAGAAAGGCTATCAAGTCCTGCTGGAATTAGCATCCTACCCCAGTTTGGAGCAAGCCATCGGGGTGCAGGTCGCCCTCATTCGGGGACTGTTCTGCTGGACCGATTGATTTGACATGATTCCTGGCAAACCTCGCCACTACCTACTGGCCCTTCGTCAATTTGATGATTGAAGGGGAGTGTAGACAAACGAGGAATTTCTCATTGACCCTCCATCCCTGCTCGATGATGGTTCAATGAATTTCTCAGCTTTCATTAAGTATGGCGAAGGGTAGTATGTGATGAGGAGGTCTCCTCACGTGATACTGGGCTTACTTTGCGGCTGGTGATACGTTAAGGAGCGCTCCCCCGAGTTAGAAATGCCAGAGATGCATCTCTCCGGCAACCATCAACCAGATCGCTATCATGCCGAGAATGAATGCCCCTGCAGCAGGCAGCCTCCACTGCGTCCAAAGCGCTAAGAGTGAAGAGGGCACGAGGAGGAACAGGAAGAGCGCTGCAACAGATACTCCTAGCCAGGGCAGGAAATACAGCCATTCGTCGGCGGGCACCGGTTGACTGTAGACGAGATAGCCCCACGCGATGATCACGAAAGCGTTCACAACGGTTGCAGGGAAGTTGAGCAGGCCATTCATCAAGGCCACGGAGCCTCGTTCTCTCGCGACATTCCCGTATTTGGCTTCGGTGTGGTCAGTTGTGGCCAGAACATTCACTTTCCCGGAGCACTCGTTGAATGTGCCCACCGCAATCTGTGTTTGTATCGCCGTGGTAATGGCCGCCACTCCCGCCAGGGCAGGATACAGATCGCTGAGCTCGCTCATGAGTCCCCCTCAATCTCCTTCACCTTCTCGGCGATACACGCCGAGATGTATGCCCACATTTGGGCGTAGCGTGGACGATTGCTCTGTGTATCCCTTTATGGTTCACTACTGGCCACTCTGCGCCTTCATACTTGCCCCCTTTTCGGAATCCCGGGGATGCAACATAATCTCCCAGGTCGCATCATTAATGCACGCCGGGCGCTGAGCATCGACAGCTAAAGCTTGGGGCTCATTGTTCTTCTCGGTCTTGGGTAGCTCGCTGAGCGATTGGGCGGTGAGTTTATAGACCATCGCTTTCATACGCTGTGCTTCGCCATAGTTCATCCTAGATAACATCAGGCCTGCGAGCGTAAAGTCGAGATAAAAAGGTTGCAATACCCACAAAATCCACATCGCGGTGCTCCTGCGCCATGGCGAGTACCCACCAACCGGGCCCGCAGGCAACATCTAAAACAGTGTCTAGGTCGTCTCGCTCGCGCAAGTCAGGGCAAAAGCTGGCTATCTCTTCCTGCAACAACAGGTGCAACATCATCAGGCGCGTCATCAAACCGCGCCGTAAAATCCTCGCGAAAGCCTTGGGGATACGAGGCGAGTTCCTCTTGAGGGCCTTGGGTACAGGGGCTCGTGCCATTTCCGACTTGCTCGCTTAGAAACAGAATGGGAGTGTATGGAGCAGGAGCTATGGCGAGGAGCAGACCGTGACGAGGCGAGCATACACGTTCAGGTGTATGGTCCATGTGCTGGACTCCCTTGATCTGGATGAGTGTGAGTGGCTGTGCCCGCACCGTGGTGCTCATCATGACCGCGACATCATTGCTGCAAAAAGCGTATTAGCCAAAGGGCTTATGGTGTCTGCCTGTGGAGGCGATGTGAGACCGAACCTGGATGGCATCAGGGAAGGCAGTCACCTGGGAAGCGGGAACCACAGCCGGTGACGGTCGGGGAATCCCAGGCATTCATGCCTGGGGAGGATGTCAACTCCGTATCATTGTCGGGAAACGGTCAGCGACCCCACGCGTTCACGCGGGGGCTTGTGCAGAGCAAGCCCCGATGCTGACCAGTCCCCAGGCGTCTCGCCTGGTAGTCGTTAGCGAAGAATGCATAGGCACTCCGGGGTGGCCTTCCAGCCCCGGACCCTGCGGCGAGCCGTTAAACAGCCGAGATGGGGTTTCAATCGCAGTGCGGCTCGCACCCACAGGAAACCTTCGCCTAACCTGGACGAGGAATACTTTACCCGGCGCTTGCCGGAGGCCCGCAAGGGCAGACCAAAGAAGGAACAAGTCATGTCCTCTGTATTGGTGATCGGTCAAGACAAACGTCCTCGCGCTCCCGTGCATCCTGGGCGAGCACGCCAACTCTTAGCGAACGGGCAGGCTGCCGTGTACCGCCGCTATCCGTTCGTGCTGATCCTCACTCGCCCGCTGCCCGAAGCGCCCCCGCAGCCGTTACGCCTCAAGATTGATCCAGGCAGCAAAACCACCGGCCTGGCCATTGTCAACGATGCCAGCGGGCAGGTGCTGTGGGCCGCAGAACTCGCCCATCGAGGAGAGCGGGTGCGCGCTGCCCTGCTCACCCGGTATCGGCAGCCGCGCTTTCGCAATCGACGCCGCCCAAGGGGCTGGCTGGCCCCCTCCCTACTGAGTCGACTCCAGAACGTGCTCACCTGGGTGGAGCGTCTGTGCCGCTTCTGCCCGATAGGCGCGATCTCATTGGAGCTGGTGCGCTTTGACCTCCAGTTGCTCCAGAACCCGGAGATCGAGGGGCTGGAGTATCAGCGCGGCACGCTGTTCGGAACGGAACTGCGCCACTATCTGCTCGCGAAGTGGGGGCAGCGCTGCGCCTACTGTTCGGCCACCGGCCTCTCGTTGGAAATCGACCACGTCCAGCCGCGCTCCAAAGGAGGAAGCGACCGGGTCAGCAATCTGGTGATCGCCTGTCATCCCTGCAACCAGGCCAAAGGGGATCAACCGCTGGAAGCCTTCCTGGCAGATCGACCAGAGGTGCTCAGGCGCGTGCAGGCCCAACGGAAAGCGCCCCTGGGCGAGGCCGCAGTTATGAACGCGACCAGGTGGGCGCTGTACGAGCGGTTGAAGGCGAGCGGCCTCCCGGTCGAAACCGGTTCGGGAGGACTGACGAAATGGAACCGCACCACGCGCGGGCTGCCCAAAATGCACTGGGTGGATGCGGCGTGTTGTGGTCCCTCGACCCCGGTCCGCCTGCACCTCCTAGGGGTCTGTCCCTGGTTGATCGAGGCCACCGGCAGGCAGAGGCGGCGGATGGTGAATGTGGATGCGCATGGCTTTCCGGTTGGCCGTGCCAAAGGAAAGAGCCGCGTGCAGGGATTTCGCACAGGGGACCTGGTCCGCGCCGTCGTCACCAAAGGGAAAAAGATCGGGGCGTATATGGGGCGTGTGGGCATCAAAACCGATGGCTACTTCAAGATTACCGGGAAACATGGCTTAGTGGAAGGGATTCATGCGCGCTACTGTTCGCCCGTCCATCGCAATGATGGCTATTCGTATACGCAAGGAAAGGCGGCGCTTCCTCCCCATGCGTGAACGCAGGGGCCTCCGCGCCGCCCATTCGGTGAAAACTGCCCCGTCTTAGCGTGTATGTCCATGAACTAATCCCCCTTTTTGTACATGAACGCCTGTACCACAAGCGGTACTGCTGTTGTAATACCGCTGCTTTGCACAAAAGCGGAAAAAAGGACGGTCATTTTCGCACTATTCGTAGGGGCTGATGTATCGCGCTCCCTGTGCCGATTTACTGTAGGAACAGGAAGGTTTTAGCCTACCCTTGCTCATTCAGGCGGTTGTAAGGCAGGACACACCTTTGTCAAAGCCACTGCAAAGTATACTGGTTATGCTCTACTAGATAGGTACATGTAGGGGCGACCACGTGCTCGATCACTCGCTCCCTCGATGAAGCGGGGAGCTACAACGGCGGTCGCCCTGTCGGCCTTCTCGATAGGTACATGTAGGGGCGACCCTTGCGGTGTCCTTGTCCGGGGGACAGGTATGCCCTGCAATTTGGGTGGGACCAGGAAGGATAAATATGTCGCACGAGTCCAAGCATACTGTCTTGCTGATTGAAGAGGATATATCACTACGGCGCTTGATGGTCCTTGGTTTAGAGTATCGTGGCATACGCGTCGTCGAGGCTTATGCTCCTGGCGATTTCTCGACCATAGAAGGGCAGCAAGCAGATCTGCTGGTGCTTGACGTTGATGGCGGTATCAGCAGCGACTGGTCCCTACTGGCAGTAGTAGCGTCCCATCCATATCTCTCTACCCTGCCCGTGGTCGTGCTCGCCTGGGATGATAGCTTGCCGGAACGCGTCTCTAACAGGAACTCAAACATCTCATGTCTGACCAAACCGTTTGATGCTCGCATGCTGCATGCAACCATCGAGCAACTGCTTGCAGAAAGCACTGCTCAGGAGGCATCTGCGACACCGCGAGAGCAAGAGGCGTTCCTGGCAACTCACGGCGCGGCTCCTGCTCTCACCATCTGGCCTCTCGTCACTGCCGCTGGCCTCCTGCTGGCCTGCGTTGGCCTGCTGGGATCAATTGCCATCACCGTGGTTGGACTGTTGGTCTTCATGGCTGCCCTGCTCACGTGGACTCTCGGCACGAACCCTGGTCATACGTCCGTCCCCAATGTAGGCTAATCCAGAACACCTTATTTGGCCAGGCGCATTCGCTCAACTTTCAGGTGCCTGTAAGGTATCCATCCCTGGATGCAAGTTCGCTATCAGGCCTGAACAACATAATCACTCTGGTATCATCTCTTTGCAGGAAGTAACTGGAATGGGAAGCGAGATCAAATCACCCGTCGATACACAGCTCGAGCAACCGGCTACGTTACAAAAAAGTAAATTGCGCAGGCGTCGTATCATCATCTTTACCGTGATCAGCCTGGTGAATGTTGGGCTGCTGGCTGTGCTCTGGACAGCGCTGCTCACGCCCGCGAAAAATTCGAACAACAGCGCTGGCAGCGATCCGCTGCTTGGCAAACCTGCTCCGGATTTTACCCTGGCTCTCTTGGGCAAACAGGCCGGACCCGCGCTTCACCTGGCAGATCTTAAAGGAAGGCTCGTCGTAATCAACTTCTGGGCGTCGTGGTGCGACCCCTGTAAACAGGAAGCTCCCCTCCTGCAAGCCCAGTGGCAGCGCGCTAAGGCTCAAGGGGTGGTCTTTATCGGCATCGACTTTCAAGACGGGCAGAGCGCTGCCCTGAGCTTCGTGCAGCAGAATGATCTTACCTACATCAATGTAGTTGACCCGAATGGCTCGACTGGCATAAACTATGGCTTGACCGGTGTTCCAGAAACCTTCTTCATTGATCGTCGTGGCGTGATTGTGAATACGGTGAGAAAAGAGCTCACCGCGCAGGTGCTGCAGAGCGGCGTAGCAGCGCTCCTTCGTTCTTCGTAAGAGCGTGTCTGATTTTCGGAGCCTTCGCCCTCTCGTGCCGGCTGCTCGCGCGGCTTCGCCGCGCAAAAACTTAGTGTGTTGTGTAGAAAATGCGCGAAGCGCATTTTCTACACAACAAAATAAATCAGGCGAGCGCCGCAGGCGCGAGCAAGCGAACGTGATGGGAATCAGACATACTCTAACTAAATACCAGGCGATGATGCATGTTAGAGCTTCGTTTGATCGTGCGCTTTGCGC
>WNGH01001898.1_pt1 | contig 24282 bp, 22 predicted proteins | sample 5400631 | NCBI WGS metagenome assembly WNGH01 (sample SAMN13153373, study PRJNA577476) | soil metagenome | isolation source: 115 cm soil or saprolite under Garry oak tree replicate 1 | place: USA:California | collected 2016-06-15
TGGATGCTCGTTGGGCAGCCGACAGGAGCAGTGTCAATGAACATCACCCCGCAAGATGCCAAAACGTTTCCTGAGCTGGCTGCGCTCATCAGACACCTTCCAATCATTGTCGCAAGGAAGCCAAAGGTCCTGGCGGCATTCAGGCGCTATGCCGGCGATGGTGCCGATTTAGCCCTGCTGTTCGGATCGCTACCTCGGGTTCGGACCGACTGGCCCTTCCAGTGTGAAGATTCTGGTACGCCACGGTATCAAGGAAACGTGTTGATTCCGGCCCGCGCAATGAGGATGGGCTTTACACCTCCATCCCCAACAGTCGGAGAGATTTACGTGGCCTCCGATATCGCCATGAATGCTGACGACAGAGACGGAGCCCTGGTGGCGGAAGCCACCCTTCTCCACGAATGTACTCACTGGTGCAGGATGATGGACGACAAGGATGTTTGGAGTGAAGCCGAGCCGTATGCTTTCGAAGAAGAGGCATACGGCAGGCCCATAAACAGAGCATACCAAATGTGCTTCCCGCAACGCGTGACCAAATAGGAGAGCTTTCCACCGCTCTCAATGAGCTCAACCGCAATGGGTTTCGCAAGAGCTCAACCCGTCCTGCGCGCTGAAGTCTGAAATCGAGTTACGTCCGACGCGAGTCGGTGCAGTCGGACACAATCTAGGCTTTTGGTTTTCGACACTGATATCAAGGCAATGGGACTCGCTTTGACACAGGGAATATCGTTCACGACCGCGTATTATTGGGACTACGATGACGAGACGCGGGCCTTTGCCAGAAGGTTCTTTGAGCGGCATAAAAGTATGCCAACCATGACTCAAGCAGGCGTGTATTCTGCTGCTCTTCACTATTTGAAGGCCGTTGCCAAAGTCGGGACATTGGAGTCTGACGCTGTCATGGCTGAAATGAAGAAAAGCAAAGTGAACGATTTCTTTGGAAGAGGCGGTTACATCCGAACGGACGGTCGCATGGTCCACGACATGTATTTGGTCGAAGTCAAGACTCCGGCTGAATCAAAAGAGCCTTGGGACATTGCGAAAGTCAGGCAGGTTATCCCGGGCGAAGAAGCTGTGGCGCCGCTGGAGAAGAGTTCCTGTCCCTTTCTGGAAAAGCGGTAGGCAAGATTCATAGATCCAACTCCGCGCAAAGCGCAGGAGCCGAGACGCCTCGGATTACTGGATGCCCCGCTGGAGCCTGTCATCGGGCTCGCCGAAGGCGAGACCCGATGGCGGGCATGACGCGTCGGGTCATTCCAGCTTCGCCTCCATGCCGCGTTTGACTCCCGGCCGCGCCATCAAGGCGTTGTACCAGCGTTCGACATGAGGAAAATCTGATAGTTCAACCTTGTGGCGCGGGTGCCGCCATGCCCAACCGAGGATCGCGAAGTCGGCGACCGAGAGGGAGTCGGCGACAAATTCGCGGTCAGCGAGGCGGCGATCCAGCACGCCATAGAGCCTTCGCGTCTCCGCCATAAAGCGTTTCAGGCCATAGGCGCGGTCCGCTTCGTTCTCCAGCGCAATGAAATGATGCACCTGCCCCGGCATCGGCCCAAAACCGCCCATCTGCCACATCAGCCATTCCAGCACCGGGATGCGCTCGATCAGCGGCGCCGGGAGGAACTTGCCGGTCTTCTCGCCGAGATAGAGCAGGATCGCGCCGGATTCGAACACGCTGACGCGCTTGCCGCCGGGCCCGTCCGGATCGACGATCGCGGGAATCTTGTTGTTCGGGCTGATCGCCAGAAACGCCGGCGCCATCTGCTCGCCCTTGGTGATATTGATCGGGAAAACCTTGTACGGCAGCCCCATTTCCTCCAGCGCGACGCTGATCTTGCGGCCGTTCGGCGTGTTCCAGGTGTGGAGTTCGATGGTCATTTTGGTCATACCTCGCGAAAGCGGGGGTATCCAGTAACCCGGAACCTCACGGCCTTACAACCACCGTCGGGGAATATGGGACACGCTGTTGACGGCGCCACATCGGCTCTGGAATGTGCAGGGATCCGCCGATAGATTGCAGCCCGCTCCAGCCCCCCGAGTGCAACGCCTTGTCCAAGTCAGCCTCCCGCGCCCGCCTCGCCGAGATCATCCGCAAGCGCTCGTTCGGCCGGGGTGAAATCACGCTGGCTTCCGGCCGCAAGAGCGATTTCTATTTCAATCTCAAGCCGACCATGCTCGATCCCGAAGGCGCCTCATTGCTTGCGGAACTGACGTTCGAGGCCTTGAAAGACGACAACCTCGATTATGTCGGCGGACTGGAAATGGGCGCGGTGCCGCTCGCCGGCGCGATCGCGCAGCTGTCCTGGATCAAGGGCCATCCGATCGCGGCGTTCTTCGTGCGCAAGAAGCCGAAGGAGCATGGCGCCCGGCTCGCGGTCGAAGGACTGGCAAAGGGCGAGAGCCTGCAGGGAAAGCGCGTAGTGATCGTCGAGGACGTCACCACGACCGGTGGCTCGGCGCTGAAGGCGGTCGAGGCGGTGCGCGAGGCCGGCGGCGAGGTCGTGCTGGTGTTCACCATGGTGGACCGCGACGAAGGTGCTACCGTCACATTTGGACAGGCGGGCCTTGCGTTTCGCTCGCTCTACAAGGCCGGTGAATTCCTGAAGGATTGATCGCTTCTTGCTGGCACAATTGCGGGGAAGGCCGAGACTCGTGTCCCGGACGCGGTGCAGCGTTTTTCACGCTGCTCCGCAGAGCCGCGACCCACACTTGCATTGCGCAGCATAGGCCCCGGATCAGCAGCGCGCCGCAACAGCGCTGCGCAGCATCCGGGGCACATCGCTCTGAGGCGATGCGCTGCATTTCTTTTCGGCCATCCGGCGCGTGCTCATATCTCGTTTACCATCTCGCACTAATGTGAAGCGGTGCTGAGGTACTACCTACCACAGCGGGTTCGGTTGCATCGGGTGGAGTAGGCGTTGCGTCCAGAGTTGCCTTATCAGCCCATGCGGCGCCGCATGATGCTTGTCGCCGCCGCCACGCTCGTAAGCCTGGTTGCCGTTGCGCCGCGCGGCGCGTCCGCCGAAGGACTGTTCGATTTCCTGTTCGGCGGCGCCCAGAAACAGCAACAGCGCCAGACCCCGTCGCCGGCGAATTTCTTCGCCGATCCGTTCGGCCTCAACCAGCAGGCAGTATCCCCGCCGCGCCCGGTCGCCTCAAGCGGCTCCGGCCCCGCATTTTGCGTGCGGAGCTGCGACGGCAAATATTTTCCACTGATGGCGCGCGGCAACGCGACGCCGGTTCAGATGTGCCAGGCGTTTTGTCCGGCCAGCCCGACCAAAGTCTTCTTCGGCAGCACCATCGATGGCGCTTTCTCCGGCAATGGCGAGCGATACGCCGACAGCGAAAACGCATTCGCCTATCGCAAGGCGCTGCGCGCGGACTGCACCTGCAACGGCCGCGATCCCGCCGGCCTCGCCCCGATCGATTTGACGCTCGACACCTCGCTGCGTCAGGGCGACATCATCGCTACCACCAACGGGCTGGTGGCGTATTCGGGTGCCAGGGCCGGCGGCGGCCAGAGCGCCGAATTCACCCCGGTCGCGTCCTATCCGGGCTTGACCGCCGATGTCCGTGCGCGGCTCGGCGAAATGAAGGTGGCGCCGGTAGCCGCGGAAATGGTCGCGGGTGAAATGCCGTTGCCTGAGGTGAGCCGCGACGTCGCGCTGCCCACGGCTGCGGCGCCGAAGGCCGCATCATCGAAGGCGAAGCGGGCCGAGGTTCAATAAACTCAACGCCCGACGATGACGCCGATCACGTTCGGCGCGGTCAGGTATTTTTCCTCGATGGCAGCGCGCGCTGCCGCCCGGTTTTCCGGCGTCAGCAGCCCGCGCTTCTCGGCGAGGATCATCCAGCAATAGCCCCACCAGTCCGTCAGCATGCCGTTGTCGTCGACAAGGTCGTAGCCCTGCTCGGCGGCGAAGATGCGCGCATGCGCCTCGTCGAGCGAATCGAGCCAGGCGTGGTCAGCGTCGGAAAACAGATCGTCGCTGAAATCGTCCGTGGTGTAGCCCCACACCGACAGGCAGACGGCGTTGAACTCGCGGTCGATCGCGTCGTCGTCGATCGGCTGCCGGCGGGAAGCCTGATGCAGCCGCGACAGCGAGCGGGCGAAGTCGGCGATGCGGGTGAGGGCGAATTGATCGAAGGCAATGGTGGACATGTAGTCCTCGAAATCTCGGATAGACCATAGATATTGTGTGGACATGGCATCGAATCACTATGATATATCAAAGACTTGCTAAAGTGTTCTTAATTCGTTCTATCGTCATTCATTGTCGTCTCGGCGAAGGCCGGGACCCATAACCACCGTGTGCATCGCCTCGTCCACGTGGAAGTTTCCGCATCGCCGCAAGATGCGATCGCACGTGAGTGACCTGTCCGATCTCATTTAATGCCGGTGGTTATGGGTCCCGGCCTTTGCCGGGATGACGACAGCCAGATATGACGCTTTTCAACGCTCACATCGCCGAGAGCATCTTGTCGCCGCAGTAATTGGCGTAGAATTTCCCGCCGCACTGCCGCCGGATCGCGGCGCAGCGCGCGGCGGCTGGGGCATTTGCCGGAACGCTGAATGAGCAACTCAGGCCATCGGCACTCCGCCCCGCCTTGCCGCCGGCGGCGAATGCCGCGCTGGTGGCGGTGATGCAGAACAGCAGCAATGCGGCGACGAGAATCTCGATCGTCAATCTCATGGCCCGCTCCTTCCCGGAATGATCGTGACACCGCGTGTTTTGCGGATTTTACACTATCACCCAGGCGCGCGCATGGGAGATTTGCGACAAATCGGCCCAGTCCTTGCATAAAAAATCATGCATGCGCTGCAAAAACGAAACCCCAGAGCGGGTTTCGATCCGGGCCCAACGCGCGTATTGTTTGGCACAGACTCAAATGTCCAGGATCCAAGATTTGCCAGACCAATCTTTCCAGGGAAATGATCCGGCGCCCGGCCAACCCGTCGATGAACTGGCGCTGTCCGAGATCAAGGGTGCGATCCTCGCCAAGCTGCGGCTGGCGATCGGCAAGGACGCCGGCATGGCCACCAGGCACGACTGGTACAAGGCGGCGGCGCTGGCGCTGCGCGACCGCATCGTCCACCACTGGCTGACTACGGAAAAGCTGAGCTATGACAGCGGCCGCAAGCGGGTCTATTACCTCAGTCTGGAATTCTTGATCGGCCGCCTGTTTAGCGACGCGCTGAACAATATGGGGCTGCTGCCGGTATTCGCGGCCGCCCTCGGCGATCTCGGTGTCGATCTGTCCGAGTTACGCAAATGCGAGCCGGATGCAGCACTCGGGAATGGCGGTCTTGGACGGCTTGCGGCGTGCTTCATGGAAAGCATGGCGACGCTGGCTATTCCCGCCATCGGCTACGGCATTCGCTACGATTTCGGCCTGTTTCGCCAGATCATCGCGGAGGGCTGGCAACAGGAATATCCCGACGAATGGCTGGGTTTCGGCAATCCCTGGGAATTCCAGCGGCCGGAGGTGGTCTACCACGTGCATTTCGGCGGCAGCGTTGAACGGTTCACCGATGCCAAGGGCCGCGACCACGCCATCTGGCATCCGGCGGAAACCGTGCAGGCGGTCGCCTACGACACCCCGATCGTCGGTTGGCGCGGCCACCACGTCAATGCGCTGCGGCTGTGGTCGGCGCGCTCCCCCGACCCGCTCAAGCTCGACGTGTTCAACACCGGCGACTATCTCGGCGCCACCGCCGAGGAGGCGCGCGCGGAATCGATCTGCAAGTTCCTCTATCCGAATGACGAGAGCCCGGCGGGCCGCGAGCTGCGGCTGCGTCAGGAATATTTCTTCGTCTCCGCCTCGCTGCAGGATCTGATCAACCGCCATCTCGCGTCGGACGGACAGTTGCGCGGCCTGGCGTCGAAGGCCGCGGTGCAGCTCAACGACACCCATCCCAGCCTGGCCGTCACCGAGCTGATGCGCATTCTCTGCGATGTTCACAACTTCCGCTGGGAGGAGGCGTGGAAGATCACCGTGGCGACGCTGTCCTACACCAACCATACGCTGCTGCCGGAAGCGCTCGAGACCTGGCCGCTCGAACTGTTCGAACGCCTGTTGCCGCGCCATCTGGAAATCATTTACCGCATCAATGTCGCGCATCTTGCGCTGGCCGACTCGCGCTGTCCCGGTGACGACGATTTCAAGGCCTCGGTATCCCTGATCGACGAAAGGTCCGGCCGCAGGGTACGCATGGGGCAACTGGCGTTCGTCGGATCGCACCGCATCAACGGCGTCTCGGCGATGCATTCCGATCTGATGAAGGAGACCGTGTTCCACGATCTCAATCATCTCTATCCGGCCCGCATCACCAACAAGACCAACGGCATCACCTTCCGCCGCTGGCTGATGCTGGCCAACCCCAGGCTGACCAGTCTGTTGCGCGAGGCCTGCGGCGAAGCCGTGCTCGACGATCCCGGCAAACTTGAACTTCTCGAGGCCCGCGCCAGCGATAGCGCCTTCCAGCAGCAATTCCGCAGTGTCAAGCACCACAACAAGATCGTGCTGGCGCGGCTGATCGGCGAACGCCTCAACGTCAAGGTCGATCCCTCGGCACTGTTCGACGTCCAGATCAAGCGCATTCACGAATACAAGCGGCAACTGCTCAACATCCTTGAAACCGTGGCGCTGTATCACGCGATCAGGGACGAGCCGCAGCGCGACTGGGTGCCGCGCGTGAAGATCTTCGCCGGCAAGGCGGCGGCGAGCTATCGCTACGCCAAGCTGATCATCAAGCTCATCAACGACGTCGCCGAAGCCGTCAACAACGACCCTGTGATCGCCGGACGGCTGAAGGTCGCGTTCCTCGCCGACTACAATGTCAGCCTTGCCGAGGTGATCATTCCCGCCGCCGACCTCTCGGAACAGATTTCGACCGCGGGCATGGAAGCCTCCGGCACCGGCAACATGAAGCTCGCGCTGAACGGCGCGTTGACGATCGGCACGCTCGACGGCGCCAATCTCGAGATCCGCGATCTCGTCGGCTCCGAAAACATCGCGATCTTCGGCATGGAAGCGCTCGACGTGGTGGTGCGGCGCAAGCAGGGTCTCGACGCCACCGATTTGATAAGGCGATCGCGGCATCTTTCGCGCGCCATCAACGCGATCGAGAGCGGCGAATTCTCGCCCGACGACCCGACCCGGTTCGAATCGATCGCGCACGCGCTGCGCAATCTGGACCACTACATGGTGAGCGCGGATTTCGACGCCTATTTCGAGGCGCAGCGCGGCATCGACGCGCGCTGGCAGGTGGTGCCGGCATGGACGCGGGCCAGCATCCTCAACGTCGCGCGGATGCCGTGGTTCTCGTCCGACCGCACCATCCGCGAATATGCCCAGGAGATCTGGAACGTGCCGGTGCGCGGGCCTTCGCCGCAGGGGCTGCAGGGGCCGGGCGTTCAGCTCGAGGCGACGCGCTGACGCCCCGATTAAACCGATCAAACGAAAACCCATTACCTCGCACGTCATTGAACTTGCCCGCGTGGCGATGATACTGCCCGAGAGGATCGGGGAATTTCATGCTTGCCAAGACCCAGCACCTGTTCGACGACGCGACGCGGGTTACCGCCGGTGACAGCCGCTGGCAGGGGCGGACCAGCGACGATTACTGGGCTTTTGTCGGCCCGTTCGGTGGAGCGACGGCTGCCACGATCCTGCGGGCGCTGATCGACCACCCGCAGCGGGCCGGCGATCCGTTGGCCCTTACCGTCAACTTCTGCGCGCCGATCGCGCAAGGCGCTTTCGATCTCGATGTCCGCCTGGTCAAAGCCAACAGGTCGACGCAGCATTGGTGTGTCGAGCTGACCCAAGGCGGCGCTGAGGTTGCGACCCTTGCGACCGCCGTCTTTGCCGAGCGCCGTCCGTCGTGGTCGCACCAGCCGGCGGAATTTCCGAAAAGTCCGCCGCCCGAACAGATACTGCCTTATCCGAAGGTGGCGGCGCCGTGGGTCAAGCAATATGATCTTCGCTTTGTCGAGGGTGAGCCGAGTTTCTCCGGCGCGATCAAGGATGCGCCGGCGAGCGCATTCTCCAAGCTATGGATCGGCGATCGCGTTCCGCGAAAGATCGATGCGCTGTCGCTGATGTCGATGTCGGACGCGTTCTTCGGCCGGGTCTTTCATGCCAGGCGCGAGCTGGTGCCGTTCGGCACGGTGTCGCTGACCACCTATTTCCATGCCGACGCTGAAGACCTTGCGGCTGAGGATATCAGCCGCGTTCTCGCCGTCGCAGACGCCAGCACCTTTCACAAAAGCTATGGGGATCAGGCTGGGGAACTCTGGTCATCTCAGGGCCGCCTGCTCGCGACCACGCATCAGGTTGCGTATTTCAAGGCATAGCCGCATACAGTCGGTTGTGTTCGAGCTTTGAAAGTCGCACCGACCATGTCCGAAACTGGCGAATCGAAAAGCCCCCGAGTGGCCCTGCTCGGTGTTCCCATCGAGATCGGCGCATCGCAGCGCGGTACGCTGATGGGGCCGGATGCCCTAAGGACCGCGGGCATCGGCCGCGTGCTCGAGCAACTGGGATTTGACGTCGAGGATCACGGCAATCTTGCGATATCAACCGTCACATCCGCCGATGGTCCGCCGCCGGCAAACGCCAAATATTATGACGACATCAAAGCCTGGATTCGCGCGCTCAGCGAACGCGCCTTTCTGCTCGCCCGCTCGGGCGCGATTCCGATCTTCATGGGTGGCGATCACAGCCTGTCGATGGGATCGGTGAACGGCGTCGCGCGCTACTGGCGGGAATTGGACCGGCCGGTTTTCGTGCTGTGGCTCGACGCCCACGCCGACTACAACACACCGGCCACCACCGTGACGGGCAACATGCACGGCATGTCGGCAGCGTTTCTCTGCGGCGAGCCCGGCCTGGATGGCCTGCTGGGCGACGCGCCACGGATCTCGATCAGTCCCGATCAGCTCGATCTGTTCGGAATCCGGTCGATCGATCCGCTTGAAAAAGACCTCGTCCGCGATCGCCGTGTCGCGATCGCCGACATGCGCGCGATCGACGAATTCGGGGTCGGCGTTTTGATCCGGCGGGTCATCGAGAGGGTAAAGGCACGCAACGGCGTGCTGCATGTCAGCTTCGACGTCGATTTTCTCGATCCGGCGGTAGCGCCGGGCGTCGGTACCACCGTGCCTGGCGGCGCGACCTATCGCGAGGCGCATCTGATCATGGAGCTATTGCATGATTCAGGATTGGTGCGGTCGGTCGATCTCGTCGAACTCAATCCTTTTCTCGACGAACGCGGCCGCACCGCGCGCGTCGCAGTGGAGCTGCTCGGCAGCCTGTTCGGCTTGCAGATCACCGACCGTCCGACTCCCACCAACGCGGTACTTCCGGACAATACCTGAGAGCTGATCGACCATTCCGGGTGACGGAGGATCGCGAATCCAAATAAGCGCCGACATTCGAGTAGTTCTACGGGTGTCAAATTATACGACCATTTATCGAACGTGCTTTATTTTCTTGTGAGTGGCATCTCCCCAGGGCCGCTTCAAGGACTAAACATGTCTCGATCTGGTTTCATTCGTTCCGTCTGGTCCGGTCTTGCCGTGGCGGCAGCCACTCTCGGCGTGATCGGGTTCGCCAATGTCAGCTTCGGCGGCGCCATCGTCGGAGAGATGCGTCGCACCGAACCCGCCCCGAAAGCCGCTGCAGCCATTGGCGCGATGAAGGCAGAGTACCGGCGCCCAGCGTTGATCCCATTCCCAAAAGAAAACCCTTACACACCCGAAAAAGCGGCGCTCGGCAAAAAGCTGTATTTCGATACCCGCATCTCGGTCACCTCGGCGCAGTCCTGCGCGAGCTGCCACAGCCCAGGCTTTGGTTGGGGCGATGGATTGGCGGTCGGGGTCGGCCACGGCATGGCGAAGCTGGGTCGGCACTCGCCGACCATCGTCAATGCCGCATGGGGAGCGATCTTCATGTGGGATGGTCGGCTTGCGGACCTTGAGGAGCAGGCGCTCGGTCCGATCCAATCTCCAGGTGAGATGAATATGCCGATCGAGGTCCTCATGGAGCGACTCGCAACCATCCCTGAATACAAGCCGCTGTTCGCCACGGCTTTTCCGGGCACCGGCCTTTCGCCAAAAACGCTGGCAGCTGCCATCGCGACCTACGAGCGCACGGTGGTTTCCGAGCAGGCACCGTTCGACGTCTGGATCGAGGGAAACGAGCAGGCAATTTCCGACGAGGCAAAGCGGGGCTTTGTCATCTTCAACACCAAGGCTCAGTGCTCAACGTGCCATGAGGGCTGGAACTTCACCAATGATGGTTTCCAGGACATCGGCCTCGCCAGCGCCGATGTCGGGCGGGGGCAGTTCCTGCCTGGCGTCATCAAGATGAAACACGCTTTCAAGACGCCGGGGCTGCGCGAGATCGCCAGGCGAAGTCCCTTTATGCACGATGGGTCGATCGCCACGCTCGAACAGGTGGTCGAACATTATGACCAGGGAGGCGCCGATCGGCCGAGCCGCTCCGACCTCGTGAAACCGCTCGGTCTCACGCCACAGGAGAAGTCCGAGCTAGTCGCTTTCCTGAAAACTTTGACCAGCCATCTCGATCCGACCACCGTACCGGTTCTCCCCCGCTGAACAAAAACAACCTAACCGCAGGAACATCCAATGCGCATGCTAACGTCTCTCACTGTTGTCGTTCTCGTCGGCCTGTCGGTTGGCGCCTTGGCCGCCAACCAGACGATAACTCAGAAGGGCCGCCTTTTCTCGTCCGAGAACATCACCATCAAGAAAGGCGAGTCGGTGACATTTGCGAATGACGATACCGTGCCCCACAACATCGTTTCGGCCAGCAAGGGTAATGAGTTCAACCTCGGATCGCAGCCGCCGGGCGCGGCAACGGATGTAACTTTCAAGGAATCAGGCGAGGCGCAGGTAATCTGCGCAATTCACCCACGTATGAAGATGACCGTGAAGATTACGGACTAATTGCTTGGAAGTTCGCCGGGGAAATTCCTATGTCGATTCGCTACAAGTTTTTTTTCGCCTTTAGTATTGTCATCGCCCTTGCCTGCGGGCTTGCGTTTTACGGCATGCGCAGTATCTCCACCTCCGGCGATCTTGTGGTGCGCCTCTACGACGGGCCGCTGATGGGAATCAATCATGCGCGTTCGGCGCATGCCGCATTGAACGCGGCGCGCCTTCTCATGCAGGCTGGCCTCCATGACGGCGCTCCGAAGGAAGCGGTCGCGAAAATCGAAAACCTGGTCGCCGGGATCGCGGACGACCTGAAAGTCGTTCGGGATCGGGTAAGAACCAAGGATGTCACCGCGGCTTTGGAACGCACCGAAACGGAGCTGCGCGGCTGGTCGGAAATGGGGCTGAAGATCCTCAAGCCGCAGGCCGGCGGGCTCACCGCGCTTCCCATGCCTTTCTCGGTGGTCAAGAAGGGGGATGCCGCCGTTGCGGCCGTGGACGATCTGGTGGAAATGGTCGCTGCCTATGGGTTCGACTACCGCACCGAAGCCGAGGCGGCGGTCGCGGCCGCCCACACCACCATGCTCGCGCTTGCGATTGCGACAACTCTGATCGGGCTGACGCTCGCGGTCGCATTCGCGCACTCCATGAGCAAACCGATCTTCGCCGCAATGCAGATTGCGGAACATGTGGCCGCCGGCAACTTCACCGACCGGATCGCGCTTCGGCGGCGCGACGAGCTTGGCCGTCTTCTGAAATCGCTCGCCGTGATGCAGGCCGGCCTGAGTGCCCGCGCGCAGGAGGATTCCGCCCTGATGTCGTCGAAGGATCAGGCGAACTCGCAACAGGACAATCGACGAAGGCGCATGGAGGCGGAAATCGAGACTTTCCGTTCCACCGTCACCTCCGTCCTTTCCAGTGCAGACGCAATGACGAGCGAGTTGACCGAGACCGCGCGAACTCTGTCGTCAATTGCGCAGTCGGCCGGCCAACAATCGATAGAGACGGCATCGAGCGCCGATGAGACCTCTGCCAACGTCCAGACCGTCTCGACCGCAGCGGGCCAGCTTGGAGAGTCGGTGCAGGCCATTGAGGGGCAACTCCACGAAGCCACCAGCATTGTGCGGCGCGCCTCAAGCATGGCTGACGAAGCAAACCAGACAATGGCAGCGCTCGCAACCGCTGCCCAGCATATTGATGAAGTGGTGGGTTTCATCCGAAACATCGCCGGCCAAACAAATCTGCTGGCCCTCAACGCCACCATCGAGGCTGCGCGGGCTGGCGAAGCCGGACGCGGCTTCGCAGTGGTTGCTTCAGAAGTGAAGGCGCTGGCTACCCAGACCGCAAAGGCCACCGAGGAGATCTCCTCGCAAATTGCCGAGGTGCAGCTGGCGACAAAGCGGGCGGTGGACAATGTTGGAGCCATCACGGCCGTGATGGGGGAGATCCACAGCTTCACCGCGACGATCGCCACCGCCGTGAACCAGCAGAACACGGCGACGGCCGAAATAACCGAGAATATCCGTCAGGCTGCCGCCGGAACGGCAACCGTCGCACGGGGCATAGCGGGAACCGCAGCGGCAAGCGAGAATACAAACCGCTCGGCGGAACTGGTGCTCGGTTCTGCACACGGCCTGTCGCGTCAGGCCGCGGAGCTTCGCTCGTCCGTTGACCGATTCCTGTCGAATGTGGCGGCATAGTAACTTCGTAAAAAGGGCGGCCTCGCGACCGCCCTTACTAGGTCGAGATTCCAGGCTCGCGCGGAGCCTGTCATCGGGCCGCGCCTTGCGCGGACCCGTTGGCGCGCCCGGAATGATGGAGTTTGTCACTCCGCCGCGAGCTTCACTTCCGGCGCTGCGGCGCGGACCTCGGCGTCGACCTGGGCTTCAAATTTGGCAAAATTCTTCTGGAACATGCCGACCAGCGCGCGCGCGGTCTTGTCGAACTCGGCCTTGTCCTTCCAGGTCTTGATCGGATCGAGGATATGCGGCTCGACGCCCGGCAGCGAGGTTGGCACCGCGAAGCCGAAATATTTGTCGGTGCGGAAATCGGCATCGCGCAGCGAGCCGTTCAGCGCCGCGGTCAACAGCGCCCGCGTCACCTTGATCGGCATGCGACGGCCGGTGCCGTATTTGCCCCCGGTCCAGCCGGTATTGACCAGCCAGCAATCGACATCGTGCCTGGCGATCAGGTCGCGCAGCAGATTGCCATACACCGACGGATCGCGCGGCAGGAACGGCGAGCCGAAGCAGGTCGAGAATTCCGGCTGCGGCTCCTTGCCGAGCCCGCGCTCGGTACCCGCCACCTTCGCGGTGTAGCCGGACAGGAAGTGATACATCGCCTGGGCCGGCGTCAGCTTGGCGATCGGCGGCATCACGCCGAACGCATCGGCCGCGAGCATCACCACATTCTTCGGATGGCCTGCGCGCCCGGTGCGCGACGCATTGGGGATGAATTCGAGCGGATAGGCCGAACGGGTATTTTCGGTCTTCGCGCCATCGTCGAAATCCGGTTCACGGGTATTCGGATCCAGCACCACGTTTTCCAGCACTGCGCCGAAGCGCTTGCTGGCGGCATGGATCTCAGGCTCGGCCTCTTTCGACAGCTTGATGCACTTGGCATAGCAGCCGCCTTCGAAATTGAAGATGCCGTCGCCGCCCCAGCCGTGCTCGTCGTCGCCGATCAGCGTACGTTTCGGGTCGGCCGAAAGCGTGGTTTTGCCGGTGCCGGAGAGACCGAAGAAGATTGCGCTGTCGCCGTCGGGCCCGACATTGGCCGAGCAGTGCATCGGCATCACGCCCTTTTCGGGCAGATAATAGTTCAGCGTGGTGAACACCGCTTTCTTAATCTCGCCGGCATAATAAGAACCGCCGATCAGGACGATCTTGCGGGCGAAATCGATCGCAACCACGTTCTCCGAACGAACGCCGTGGCGTTTGGGATCGGCACGGAAGCTCGGCAGATCGATGATCGTCAGCTCAGGCACGAAGTTCGCGAGGTCGGATGTCTCCGGGCGGATCAACAGCGTGCGGATGAACAGTGAATGCCAGGCAAGTTCGGTAAAGACGCGGGTCTTGACCCTGAGGGTTGGATCGGCGCCGCCGTAGAGATCCTGTGCGAACAGCGTCATGCCTTCGGCATGCCCAAGGAAATCGGCGTGGAGCGCTTCGAATTGTTCCGACGTAATCGACTGGTTGCCAGCCCACCACATGCTCTTGTCGGTCAGGGCGTCGCGAACGGTGAACTTGTCCTTGGGGCTGCGGCCTGTGAATACGCCGGTGTCCGCGCACAGGGCGCCATCCGCGGAAAGCACCGCTTCGCCCGCAGCCAGGGAATGCTCATAAAGTTGAGGCGCACCGAAATTCCAGTTCACGCCCCTGAGGTTTTTTAAGCCGAATTTGTCGGCGCCGAAGGCACCGTTGCGCACGCCCGTCTCTTGCACGGAAAATCCTCCTCGAACCCGCGAATATCAATCGCGCGAATGCCGCCAACCGCGCTGTCGCGGTGACCTTCAATAGCCTTCCGGCTTCGGTCCGGCGACCTAATGACCTAATACTGATGAACGCCGGGATTGCCAAGCCGATCCCTCAGTTTTTGGTTTATTCAACGGCGGGTCATTGATCCCGCTCAAACGCTTGCTGCAGCGCGGGCTGTGATCGGCGGGGTATTAACGATTGTTAGCGTCACCATCGCACGACAATCCGCGACGCCCCTGAAAATCATCAAATCTCTTGTGCAACGCACAATTCCCGAACTTGACGGGCTGCGCCCTCGGCGTTTTTGGCGGATGCGTTATCATTGAGATGGATCGCCGAATTTTGTGGTGACCTCGCCCGGAGAGTATCCGCTATAGCCGCGCGCGCGCCTCGTCCGCCAGCTTCACCAGCATCTTGCGCAACTCTCCCGGACCGGTTACGCGCTCCGGAAAATCCAACCGCAGCGTTGCTGTCTCGGCCTGCATGTCGACCCCATCGGGATCGCAGCCGGTACAGCGCCAATCGGCGAGGTCGGCGCCGAGCAGCCTGGTCGCATAAAGATTGATCGCGTCGCGATGATCCTCGTTCATATGCTTGACCGCGCCCTGCTCGGCGTCCAGCAGCGCGCCGGCATCCGAAATCTCCGTCAAGAACTGCTCGGGCTTGAGATCTACGATCCGCCCGAAACCCGCAACCAGATGAGCCGCATGCGGCCGGATCCGAAAAAAAGAGAAATCCTTAAAGTCTACAAAGGTCTCCGCGGAAGGATGGGCGTTGAGGTAGCGCCGGCGCAAAATCGCCACGTCATCGCCGCCGGCCTCCTCCGCCCGGCCTGCCAGCATGATTCGCGATCCCTCAAGCGGGTCGCCTTCGGCGCGCTCGTCCAGCATCAACGAGATCCGGGCATCGGCCAGGATGTTCTGGGTGTGCAGCGCCAGGCGCGAAACCAACAGAATCGGTGAGCCGTCGGCATGGGTTGCGACATTCACCAGCGAGCAGTAAGGATCGCCGCCGCGGGCCATCAGGGTAGCCAAAGCCCCCTGGCGGCTCCGCCGCAGCAGCGAACGGGCTAATCTAGCTGGATCAAAATTAGCGGTGGGCTGCATCAATCATATCCCCACATCTCATTGCAATAAGGGCCTTTTTCTGGCTAAACTGGTGTATAGATAGATCGGAACCATTGGTTCATTCGGTCGTTTTGCGGAACTCGGTCACACTTCAGCCCAGCTTGCATTGCTCGTTGACCGCGTACGAAGCCACTTATGCGGCGCATAGCTGGATTGCCCCCGTGTTTCAGTCACTTTCGGAAAGCAGGCTCATGCCCACAATCGCCTTGGTCGATGACGACCGCAACATTCTTACATCCGTCTCGATCGCCCTCGAAGCCGAAGGTTATCGCATCATGACCTACACGGATGGCGCCTCGGCGCTTGACGGCTTCCGCACCAGTCCACCGGACCTTGCGATCCTCGACATCAAGATGCCGCGCATGGACGGCATGGAGACTCTGCGCAGGTTGCGGCAGAAATCCGATCTGCCGGTAATTTTTCTCACCTCCAAGGATGAGGAAATCGACGAGTTGTTCGGGCTCAAGATGGGCGCCGACGATTTTATCCGCAAGCCGTTTTCGCAGCGCCTGCTGGTCGAGCGCGTGAAGGCGGTGCTGCGACGCGCAGCGCCGAAAGACCCCACCGCCGTGCCGAAGGAAACCGATGCCAAGGCGCTGGACCGCGGACTTTTGCGCATGGATCCCGAGCGCCACACCTGCACCTGGAAGAACGAGCCGGTGACACTGACGGTGACGGAATTTCTGATCCTGCAGGCGCTGGCCACCCGCCCCGGCGTTGTGAAAAGCCGTAACGCCCTGATGGATGCCGCCTATGACGACCAGGTCTATGTTGACGATCGCACCATCGACAGCCACATCAAGCGACTGCGCAAGAAGTTCAAAGTCGTGGACGACGATTTCGAGATGATCGAAACCCTCTACGGAGTGGGCTACCGCTTCAAGGAGATCTGATTCGACGGCGGCCATCCGCAGCTGCTCACTGACGCCCCCACCCGTCTGGAGCAGGATGCGAAGGCAACGCGCATCGCAACAACCGGCAGTTTTGGCCATTGCTTGATCGAACGCAGCCTGATCCAAACCCGAGTGCCGAGGACGCCTCATCGTCCCTCGTTCTGGATGGCGTTGCGTTCGAGAACCCGCCCGTGCAGGGCTGGCAGCGGCCGCTCGGCTGGCTGCGCAGGGCTGGGCAGTTCATCTTCGCGCTCAGCTTCTCCAGCCTCACGCGCCGTATCGTATCGCTGAATCTCGCCGGCCTGGTCGCGCTGGTAGCGAGCATCCTTTATCTCTCGCAGTTCCGCGCCGGCCTGATCGACGCGCGGGCGCAAAGCCTGCAGATATCGGCCGAGATCATCGCCGGCGCGATCGCGGCCTCCGCGACGGTCGACACCAATGCCATCACCATCGATCCCGACCGGCTGCTCGATCTGAAGCCCGGTGAAACCTATGGTGCGCCGGACGAATATTCCGGGCTGGATTTTCCGATCAATCCGGAACGCGTCGCGCCGGTGTTGCGGCGGCTGATTTTGCCGACCAAGACCCGCGCCCGCATTTTCGACCGCGACGGCGGCCTCATTCTCGACAGCCGCACGCTCTACGGCCGCGGCGACGTGCTGCGGTTCGAACTGCCGCCGCCGTCGATCGAGAAGCCGGGCATCGCGGAGCGAACGATGATCGCGATCCGCACCTGGCTCAATCGCGGCGATCTGCCGATCTATCGCGAACTCGGGCCCGAGAACGGCAGCGGCTATCAGGAGGTCGCGCAGGCGCTGAACGGCCAGAAGAGCAGCATGGTGCGGGTCAACGACCGCGGCGAGGTGATCGTCTCGGTCGCGGTGCCGGTGCAGCGAACCCGCGCGGTGCATGGCGCGCTGATGCTTTCGACCCAGGGCGACGATATCGATCAGATGGTGACCGCCGAGCGCCTCGCGATTCTGAAAGTCGGCGGCGTCGCGTCCGCTGTCATGATCGTGCTGTCGCTGCTGCTGGCGAGCACCATCGCGGGCCCGGTACGCAGGCTCGCCGACAGCGCCGAACGCGTCCGCCGCCGTATCCGCACCCGTGTCGAGATCCCCGATTTCACCCGCCGCCGCGACGAGATCGGACATCTCTCCGGCGCGCTGCGCGACATGACCGATGCGCTCTATAACCGCATCGAGGCGATCGAGATGTTCGCCGCCGATGTCGCCCATGAATTGAAGAATCCGCTGACATCGCTGCGGTCCGCGGTCGAAACCCTGCCGCTGGCGAAGAGCGAGACCAGCCGCTCGCGGCTGCTCGCGGTGATCGAGCACGACGTCAGGCGGCTCGATCGGCTGATCTCCGATATTTCCGATGCAAGCCGGCTCGATGCCGAACTGCAACGGCAGGATATGACGCTGGTCGATCTTCGCCGCCTGCTCACGACCCTGACGTCGGTCGCCAACGAGACCCGGCTCGGCAACGACATCGCCGTCGAATGCCGCTTCGAGGGCCGCGGCCTCGCGGACATCTTCTCGGTGCCGGGCCATGATTCGCGGCTCGGGCAGGTGATCTCCAATTTGCTGGTTAACGCCCAATCGTTTTCCGAGCCCGGCGGCAAGGTGCGCATCGTCTGCCGCCGCGTGAGATTGGAGATTGAAATCATCATCGATGACGATGGGCCGGGGATTCGCGAGGATGCGCTGGAGCGGATCTTCGAGCGCTTCTACACCGACCGGCCGCATCAGGGTTTCGGCCAGAATTCCGGGTTGGGGCTGTCGATCTCGAAGCAGATCATAGAGGCCCATGGCGGGCGCATCTGGGCGGAGAACCGTGTCGGTCCGACCGGCCTCGATGGCGAGGCGACCATCGCAGGCGCGCGCTTTGTGGTCAGGCTGCCGGCGCCATGACGGAGGCTGCCAGCGCGAGCGTCCACGCCTCCGCGGTGCTGGTAGGAAATCGTGCCGTGCTGATCCGCGGGCCCTCGGGGGCCGGCAAGTCGCGGCTGGCGTTCGATCTCATCCTCGCCGGGCGCTCGGGGCAAATACCCAAGGCCGTGCTGGTCGGCGATGACCGTGTCCATCTTGACACAGCCGGCGGAGAAATTGTGGTTCGGCCAGCGCGCGAATTGGCCGGGCTGATCGAGATTCGGGGGCTTGGTATTCGACGCTGCGAGTTCGCCGGTGCGGCTATCGTGGGCCTGGCGGTCGATCTCGGCGCTGCGGACGCGGAGCGCCTGCCGCCGCCGGAAACGCTCATAACGCGCATTTTCGGTGTAGAAATACCGCGTATTCCCGTGGCTGCAGGTTATGCGGCACTCCCATTAGTTGTCGCCGCCCTGACGACAACTGGGAGTTCGACTTTAAGCCAACCTTCAGCCGATTGTCTGAAGGGAATTGGTAACCATATGAAGCACACTATCGCGACCGAATAGACCGGCACTGGCTCTTCCCCAAACGGTTAAATTCCCGTAGATCCCCTCTTGCGCGGGGGCTCTGGATGGTCAAAGTGGCGCGTGTTCGTGCGGTGCACCAAAAAGCACCCGCGAGGAGTTTCCGATGATTGGTCTGGTACTTGTGACCCATGGGCGCCTTGCCGACGAGTTCAAGGCGGCGCTCGAACATGTGATGGGCCCGCAAAAGCAAATCGAAGCTGTCACGATCGGAGCGGAGGACGACTCTGATTTGTGTCGAAATGACATTATTGAAGCCGTCAACCGCGTCGACAGCGGCGATGGCGTCGCCATCCTTACCGACATGTTCGGCGGCACGCCCTCCAACCTCGCGATCTCCTGCATGAGCCGCCCCAAGGTGGAAGTGCTCGCAGGGATCAATCTTCCCATGCTGGTCAAGCTTGCCAAGGTTCGCGAAGAGCGGTCGCTTCCCGACGCCATCGCCATGGCCCAGGAAGCCGGCCGCAAATACGTCACCATCGCCAGTCGGGTTCTCGCCGGCAAATGAGCGACGACGACGCGTCGCCCGAATATGATCCCGGGCCGAGTGTCCCGTCGGGCGCGGTGTCTCGGGAAATTCCCATCATCAACAAACGCGGTCTGCACGCGCGCGCCTCGGCGAAATTCGTTCAGATGGTCGAGCGCTTCAATGCCGAAGTCTGGGTGACGCGCGGCGGCGAAACCGTCGGCGGCACCTCGATCATGGGGCTGATGATGCTGTCGGCTCCGCTGAGATCTCCGTAACCTCAAGCGGCGCCTTGATCGTGACGGTCTGACCCGCGCTCTCAGAACGGATTGGTGACGATACCGCCATCGACGCGCAAGGCCGCGCCGTTGGTCGCGCTCGCAGCCTTCGAACAGACGTAGCAGATCAGGTTTGCCACCTCTTCCGGGGTCGCGTAGCGCTGCAGCAGCGACGCCGGGCTCGCAGCCTTCGAACAGACGTAGCAGATCAGGTTTGCCACCTCTTCCGGGGTCGCGTAGCGCTGCAGCAGCGACGCCGGCCGGCGTTCGGTGAATGTCCGCGCCGCAAGTTCATCAGCCGTCGTTCCCAGTCCCTTGGCGCGAGCCGCAAGCCGGACCGGCGCCATCTCGACCCAGGTCGGGCCCGGCAAAACCGCGTTTACCGTTATATTGGTCGCCTTGGTTTGCTCGGCTGCGCCGCGCGCGACGTAAAGCTGCGCGGCTTTCGAGAAGCCGTAATGGACCATCTCTTTGGGTACAAAGATCGCGGATTCGCTGGATACGAACACGACGCGGCCCCACTCCTTTTGATCCAGCATTCGCTTCAGATAATGCCGGGTAAGGCGCACACCGCTCATGACGTTGACCTCGAACATCCTGGTCCAGTCATCATCCTCGATATCGAAAAACGCCTTTGGCTCGTAAATTCCGAGATTGTTGACGAGAATGTCGACCTCGGGGAATTGCGCGACGAGCCCGGCACAGCCTTTGGCGCCACCAAGATCGAAGACGGCCGCATGCGTGGTGGCGCCCGGTGCTGCCTGCTTGATCTTGCCGATCGCATCAGCGACTGCCGTCGCTTCTCGCCCGTTGACGATTACTTCAGCGCCCATTTGCGCGAGCCCGGCGGCGGAAGCCAATCCAATGCCTCGGGTCGAGCCGGTGACAAGCGCAATCTTTCCAGTCAGATCGAGATTCATATGTTGATTCCCTGAGATTCCCGCTCGCCGGTCCGGTTGAAAAGCTTACTTCGCCGGCGGCACGATATAGACCTTCCAGCTGATCGCGGGACCAGGATGCCCGTGGAAGAACCGCTGCGTGGTGATGGCGAGCCGCTCGGCGTTATCGGCATTCGCTGCCATCCAGGCCTCGCAGACCGGCAGCCGGTTATCCGACGTATCGCAGACGCCGATGAACCCGAGCCGCTTGGCCTCCTCGAGCGATGTCAACCCGGACGACCAGATCTCGCCGGGCGTGAACGGCGCCGGATGATCCGGGCTGTAGAACGTCATCGGCTCGCCGATCTCGGTGGTGCCGGCGACCACGGCCCATCGGGTGTGGAACCGTGTCTGCCAGGCCTGGGTTAGTTCGCGGGCAAGCTCGGAACGCGCGCCATAGCCTGAAGCTCCATTGGGATTCGCAGCCATCTCGCGGGCAGCGATGGTGGGCGACGCGGCGAGCGCCGCGAGCGTGATCACGAGCCAGACCGCGGCGATGTAAAACAGTGCCATCTTGTGAAGGCGCAGCGACGGAATCGCGACCAGCGCCAGCGGCGTCAAGAAGAACAGCGAGATACCCCAATCGGTTTTCATGTAGACCGTGAAAATCAGGCCGCCGAGCGGCGGTCCGACCGCGACCACGATCTGGATGACCCAGACATTGAGCGCCTGCGACGCATTCACGCCTGCGTTCGCACCGCGCGACCATGCGCGTGTGAACGGCGCCAACGGTTGCCGCGCCAGGGTGGTCCACCATCGCGGCGTCCATGCCAGCGCCAATGCCGCCAGCGCTACCGGCACCGCAAGCAGCGCCAGATTGTGGCTGATATAACCGAGGATGAGCTGAATGCTCTGCGCGCGGCTCGACAGCCCGTAGACGTCACCGGCATAAGTCAGCGGTACGAAGTCCACCTCTTTCAGCCAGACCAGATGTGGAATCATGGCGACGACGAGCGTGACAATCGCGACCCACGGCGCCGGCGAGCGCAGGAACCGCAGCCGATCGGGATGAAGGAGCGCGGCTATTCCGATGGCCCCGATCATCGTCAGCACCCAGTATTTGGTCATCAGCGCCAGCGCGCCAGCCAGGCCAAGCCACAGGCCTGATCGCAACGAGCGCTTCTCGAACGCATGCAGATAGGCCAGCACCAGCAGCGGCAGCGTCACCAGCTGCAGCAGATCCGGATTATATTTAAAGCCCTTGAAGTTGAAGACCGGATAGAGCGCGAGCATCACCACAACGAAGAAGGCGCGGCGGCGATCGACCACGCGCAAGCTGATCAGCCAGCAGACCACGAGGCCACAGCCGAGCGTCGCCATCGCCAGCGCGTAAGTTGCCCAGTTGGCTACGGGGAAAATCCCGAACCAGACACCCGCGACCCATCCCGCCAGCGGCGGATGCTTGCCATAGCCGAACTGAAATTTCTGCCCCCAGGCGAAGGCTTCCGCGACGTCCATATGAACGTCCTGCGCGGCTTTGAGATTGATCAGGATCAGCGTCCACAGCACGGCATGCGCGGCGGCAAAACCGATCACCAGCCACAGGCTGGCTGTTGGGTCGCTGGCCTGCGCCGCAAGCCACGCCGCGAGCCGCCGGATGGTTGGCCGGCGCCGCATACGCGACGTTGCGGGCAAAAATGATGCAGTTGACATGACCTTGTGCGTAGCGCGTTTTTGACGTCAGTGGAATCAGCTTGGCGTGAAGAAGCCCCGTAAAAACGGCGCATTATGGTTGCCGCCCCGGAGCGCGAATGCTATCCCGCGCCCATGACATCCATCCCTATTTCCAACATCCGCAACTTCGCCATTGTTGCGCATATCGACCATGGCAAATCGACGCTGGCCGACCGCCTGATCCAGACCACCGGCGGCTTGCAGGCGCGCGAGATGAAGGAACAGGTGCTCGATTCGATGGATATCGAGCGCGAGCGCGGCATCACCATCAAGGCGCAGACCGTGCGGCTGAGCTATCCGGCCAAGGACGGCAAGACCTACATCCTCAACCTGATCGACACGCCCGGCCACGTCGACTTCGCCTACGAGGTTTCCCGCTCGCTGGCGGCCTGCGAGGGCTCGCTGCTGGTGGTGGATGCCAGCCAGGGCGTCGAGGCGCAGACGCTCGCCAACGTCTACCACGCGCTCGACGCCGGCCACGAGATCGTACCGGTCCTCAACAAGATCGACCTGCCGGCGGCGGAACCGGACCAGGTCAAGCGCCAGATCGAGGACGTGATCGGCATCGACGCGTCTGACGCGGTGATGATCTCGGCGAAGACCGGTCTTGGCATCGACGAGGTGCTGGAGGCCATCGTGCACCGGCTGCCGGCGCCGAAAGGCGACCACGACGCGTCGCTGAAGGCGCTGTTGGTCGATAGCTGGTACGACGTCTATCTCGGCGTCGTGGTGCTGGTCAGAATCGTCGACGGCGTGATGAAAAAGGGCCAGCGCATCCGGATGATGGGCACCAACGCCGCCTATGACGTCGAGCGCGTCGGCTTCTTCACGCCGAAGATGACGCAGATCGATGAACTCGGCCCCGGCGAGATCGGCTTCATCACCGCCGCGATCAAGGAAGTCGCCGACACCCGCGTCGGCGACACCATCACCGACGACAGGAAGCCGGTGACACAGATGCTGCCGGGCTTCAAGCCGGCGATCCCCGTGGTGTTCTGCGGCCTGTTCCCGGTCGACGCCGACGACTTCGAAACGCTGCGCGCGGCGATGGGCAAGCTGCGCCTCAACGACGCCAGCTTCTCGTTCGAGATGGAAACCTCGGCCGCGTTGGGCTTCGGCTTCCGCTGCGGCTTCCTCGGCCTGTTGCATCTCGAGATCATCCAGGAGCGGCTGCATCGCGAATTCGACCTCAACCTGATCGCGACCGCGCCATCGGTGATCTACCGGATGCACCTCACCGACGGACAGGAAATCGAGATTCACAATCCGATCGACATGCCCGACGTGGTGAAGATCGCCGAAATCCAGGAGCCGTGGATCGAGGCCACTATCCTGACGCCCGACGAATATCTCGGCAGCGTGCTGAAGCTGTGCCAGGACCGCCGCGGTTCGCAGAAGGAGCTCACCTACGTCGGCAATCGCGCGATGGTGAAATACGAGCTGCCGCTCAACGAAGTGGTGTTCGATTTCTACGACCGGTTGAAGTCGGTTTCAAAAGGCTATGCCTCGTTCGACTACCATCTCACCGACTACAAGCCGGCCGATCTCGTGAAGATGCAGATCCTGGTCAACAACGAGCCGGTGGATGCGCTGTCGATGCTGGTGCACCGCCAGCGCGCCGAGGGCCGCGGCCGCGCCATGGTCGAGAAGATGAAGGAACTGATCCCGCCGCACATGTTCCAGATCCCGATCCAGGCGGCGATCGGCGGCAAGGTGATCGCGCGCGAAACCGTGCGCGCGCTGCGCAAGGACGTCACCGCGAAATGCTACGGCGGCGACATCACCCGCAAGCGCAAACTTCTGGAGAAGCAGAAGGAAGGCAAGAAGAAGATGCGGCAGTTCGGCAAGGTCGACATCCCGCAGGAAGCTTTTATCGCGGCGCTGAAGGTGGATAGCTGAGGCGAACGCTCAACCGCTAAAGCATGATGAGATCAGGTCCGGTCCGAGGCTTCCGGGGCCAGACAACAAAAATATCGAAAACAACCCCATGCAAAGTAGCCGACGACTGCCG